>Ga0325400_1000623_pt1 | contig 26842 bp, 15 predicted proteins | sample PopdelMetagenome_2_FD_205662 | JGI IMG/M metagenome (GOLD analysis project Ga0325400, IMG submission 205662) | Populus deltoides microbial communities from Bellville, Georgia, United States - Xylem-PdKOR-R1 | ecosystem: Host-associated > Plants > Phyllosphere > Stem > Wood/Secondary xylem...
GACAATGGGTTATGAACATGAAACATGGTCATGGCTTAAAGCATTTTTCGAATGGAGATTGGTATGATGGCGAATGGCGCCGCGGATTTCAAGAGGGAAATGGGAAATATGAATGGAAGAATGGTAACCATTATGTTGGTGAATGGAAGAATGGTTTAATGTGTGGTAAGGGAGGTTTTGTGTGGACATATGGGAATAAGTTTGATGGGAATTGGGAAGATGGTTTGCCTAAAGGGAATGGAACATTCAAATGGCTTGATGGGAGTTTTTATGTGGGGAATTGGAGTAAGGATCCAAGTGAACAAAATGGGACTTATTATCCTTCAGAGTCATCCGTAGAAGGTCTTGAATGGGATCCTCAGGATGTGTACAAGGTTCATTTGTCTGATTCTCAAGTTTGCCCCGGGGAGAGGGTTTCAGTATTGCCATCTCAGAAGAAGCTTGCAGTTTGGAATTCATCGAAAGGCGGTGGTGGAGAGAAGCCCAGGAGGATGTCTGTTGATGGGAGGGTAAGTGTGGGCATAGAGAGGGCATTTGATAGGATGAATATGTGGGAGGGAGAGGATAATACTAGTACTGCTGGTGACCGTGGGAGATTTTCGGATGCTGATTTGTTGGGTCTAAATGTTGAGGAAGGGATTCCAAAGATGATGCCAATTATGAGATTACCGAAAGCTTGTAAGAGACAAGGAGAGACAATATCCAAAGGGCATAAGAATTATGAACTTATGCTCAATCTACAGCTAGGAATCAGGTATTACTTACATTTGTAAGGCTCTCTTTATGGAGTTCAACTGCTTATTCATTTCTTGTTTTGACAAAAAAATTGTATGGACGTCGTTACAATTTTCTTGATATTTCGTCAAAGCTCGCCTATATTGCCGCCTGAGGCTACCTCAGATGGGTCAATCAGGGAATCTTAGGATGCATTTGTACAAATTTCAATTCTTCTGTTACTCATTGTTGGATATGGAGTGATTGCACAGGCATTCTGTTGGAAGACCTGCTCCATCTGCATCCCTTGACCTGAAGGCTTCAGCTTTTGATCCTAAGGAAAAAGTATGGACCAGATTTCCTCCAGAAGGAAGCAAATACACTCCGCCGCACCAGTCAACGGAATTCAAATGGAAGGACTACTGCCCATTGGTTTTCAGGTATAGACTCTGCATTATATGTGCTGCTGCTGCATGTTTCTTCTGTTTTGTTCACCGATTCCCTTGCTTAAAAAGCTAACATTGTCACCAATCCTGTCCCTCTTCAGGACTCTGAGGAAACTGTTCAAGGTGGATCCAGCAGATTACATGCTATCCATCTGCGGAAATGACGCGCTTCGCGAGCTCTCATCTCCTGGAAAAAGTGGTAGTTTTTTTTACTTGACGAATGATGATCGATACATGATAAAGACAATGAAAAAATCAGAAGCAAAAGTGAGTCATGAAGTTTTCTGCATGCATATATCTGTTAGAAAATCAACTCTAGCTATTAGCCGTGGTCAGATTACATTTTGGTTTATGGTACAGGTGCTTATAAGGATGCTTCCTGCCTATTACAACCATGTCAGGTCCTATGAGAACACCTTAGTGACCAAATTTTATGGTCTGCATTGTGTTAAGTTAAATGGGACTGCTCAGAAGAAGGTATATTTGCCACCAATGCTAGGAAGAATAACTTATTCAGCTAGAAATTCACATGAAACAACAAGGACAACATTAGTATGTGTTTTAGTGTGGCAAAATATATAATTCAGTATATGATCCAGGTACGCTTCATCATCATGGGAAATCTCTTCTGTTCTGAATATACCATCCATAGACGCTTCGACCTGAAAGGATCTTCCCTTGGTCGAACCACGGATAAGCCAGAATCGGAGATTGAAGCAACCACTATCCTCAAAGACCTTGATCTGAACTTCATATTCAGACTACAGAAAGCTTGGTTTCAAGAGTTTTGCAGGTGATAGTTTTACTGTTAAGTGTATTTAACCCGTATTACTAAGAGTCTAGCAGCTTTAATTAAGATTTAATAAGGACTGGTAGAATTCTCTTCTTTTTATTTGATTTCCTGGAACCAACATATAGGGACTAATATTATTTTTATATTTCCCTTCACGTACTTCTGTTGGGCGTGTGTAATTGATTTTACAGGCAAGTGGATAGGGACTGTGAGCTTCTTGAACAGGAGAGAATTATGGACTATAGTCTTTTGGTGGGTCTTCATTTTAGAGAAGTATCACCAAACGGAGATCTGATTACCTCTGGAATGCGGACACCTCCAGGTTATTTCTCATCCTTTCTCAGGATTATGATGGCTTGATTTTCAAATAAAACTTTGTTTATTTCTCAACAAGCAAGACACAGTTAAGTTCTTAATCTGCAGGCGAAACTGAAAGTGACGATGGACCTCGCCTTTCGAGAGCAGATATGGATCAGCTTCTTCTAGACCCTGACATGTAAAATACCTTTTCATTTGACCATTACACAAATCTTAAGGTTTTTGAACCATTATGATTCAAATTTCAGACAAAGAAGTTACATGCTGATGTTAACTGTATATTGGGTAATGCAGGTGGTCTCGAATCAAATTGGGTATAAACATGCCAGCACGAGCTGAAAGAACAGTAAGAAGAAGTGATTGTGAGTATCTTCTTGTAGGAGAGCCAACTGGAGAGCTTTATGAAGTTGTAATGTTCTTTGGTATAATTGACATCCTTCAAGACTATGACATTAGCAAGAAGCTAGAGCATGCATATAAATCCATCCAATATGATCCAACCTCAATTTCAGCTGTCGATCCTAAGCAATATTCAAGGCGATTTCGTGATTTCTTACTCAAAATTTTTGAGGAAGAAATTTGAAGGCTTAACATTAAAACCACCAGTATCTTACAAGTCTTGCGTCATTGGTTGCCAGCGGAAGGCCTGTCCCTGCCAATCTATGATTCAGGCTGTAATTTGTTGTTGCATGTTCAAGTGTGATAAGGGGAGTCTAGTTTCGAGTTATCGCATTGATTTGTTCATTCCTTCTCTGCTTTCTATGTAATTAGATATATATTATGCACCTTGGTAAAGCAAGTTTATGATCACACGGAGTGGTGTAAAAAGATACATATTGCCTACCCCAACTAGTTGGGGATCAAGGCTTTGTTGTTGTTGTTGGCAAGTTATACCAAATGTTATAGCCAGGAGATGGGCAAATAGACTCCAGCCGTGTAACTTTTTTACATCATATTCGTTTCTGATCAATTCTTCTCTCTTAAAAAAAGAGAGTTCCCTGAGATTTTGGCATTGGTCTTGAATTGAACTGCAGAATTGGTTCAGATTTCTGTGTATGCATTTGTGTTGTCATGGAATTTTTATGAATCGACATCTGGCCGTTTACATTGCAGAAGAACCAAATTGGAAGAATATTCATCCTTTGAAATCTAGTATCGATAGATTGTATCAAGTATTGGCCAAATCATACACTTCTACAGCATGTTTGGTTTTCTCTAAGATCTACCCTCACCTGTCTATCAAAATATTATGGCATAGCTAATACAAAGGTGTTGCACGCCAGCAATGCAAAAGCGCTCAAATGCGGATCCTAGTGCTTCTGAAGAAGAAATATGTATGGAGCTTACATATATAGATTTAATAAAAGCTTCATCATCGAGCTTCTCCATCCAAATTCCACACTCAGATGAAAAGTTTTTGTTAGGTAAGTGGCTGTGTGAAAGGAAATATTATGGATTTAAAATCTTATCCTTCAATCGCTAACGAAAACTCGCTTATATATGAATGGTAAGCGTGTTTTTCCATGAAAGAAAACAAGGAATCACCTTCAACAAATAGTTTTCCACTCGTTTACTTTACCGTGGTAACACATTGTTGAGCGGAAACCTCACAATATCGGCTAGGAATGAGAAGTTTGAATATGCAAACAACATTCAATCCTATTCAATACGCAAATCATTTGAATCCAGTTGAATTTGTTTTATATTTCTCACCTACAGTGCATGCAGTTTTGCATGCAACCATTGCGATTCAATGCAATTCACGTAGCGTCCATAAAAGATAGCAGATGAATAAAGAATGTAATGACAAGTATATCCAAGCTCGGTGGGCAGTGACCATGGGGGGTGGCAACATGAAGAGGCAATTTCAAGTTTACACAATCATCATGTAACACAAGGCTTCAAATATATATTTAATTGTTTATTGTTGTCTGACATCTCAGACATAAACCTTATTCATAAACCTCGACAAAGTACATCGCTTCTGAGTTTTTATAGCAGCACAGACAAACTGTCTTGAACTCGATCTGAAAACTTGAAGGCACTACATTTGAGAATCTGGCTGCACCTCACAGGAATTATGGCAATAAGTAGCATTCTTTTGACATATTGGCTTTCCTCTAAACATGCAACATAGCTGCTGTTTCGTTCCACCGAACAGATGACATTGGCAAACCCTACTTTTCACAGATCATAGGCCGATTCATCCATCAGAAAGAAACATCAATGGCAGAAATTTCTCATTTCCCGTCCTATACCCTCCCTGATCATCTTGGCATAAGCTATTTACGAAACAAGAAACTCATTCAGCCAAGTCACGTAGATTGGATGATCCACACAATGCAGGTAAATGCATCTGCTTTTAAATATTTGAAGGGCATAAAATCTGGTTAGCGTGTCAGCAATTATATAACACCTAAATCAAATATTTCTTCTCTAAAAGGGCAAACATTCACCGTTTTCTTTAAACTCTGTATGTTTGTGTGCACGCTCCAACATGAAAGTAGAATATTGCTTGGGATTATCAATTATTGATTTCAGGGATTGAAAGGGTTAAAAAAATAAATAAAGTAAAGAAAAATAGCTAGCAAAGCGAATCAAACCCTAAAACTCTAAATAGAGTAGAATAAAATTAAAAAGAAATAAATTGAATTATTTATTTGGGTAAGAATTTGTGACCATATTTCTTGAATTGAGAATAAAAAACGTGAATGGTACTGTGGGAGATTTTTCTTGAATTTCAGTGGAGGAAGCTAAATTGGGGCATTTTATTCCTTTGAGTATATTATATTATTTATTGAATTGGATTTTTTTTATATATAAATATGATTTACCAGAGCAACAAATTAAAAGGGGAGTATTTTGATGCACTGTCCTTGCATCTAGACAATGCAATTAGCATCGCCTGGTTTGATTATATATAATTATTAAGTATATTAAGAAATTAAATAATAATTTTTTGCCTTTAGGGTTGGTTGGTTCAAATAGTAAGGATAAGAATTATTAAATCTAAGATTTTAAGGAGTTTATGTGGATGAAACTCGTGCGGTGTTAGATATGTTGGTGGTGGGTCATGAAAAGGACTCGCGTCTTGCAAGTTTCTGTGACAGAAGGAGCTAAGGAAACTGTCCTTGATTTTGGATGGTTGGCTCTTAATGTTCTTCTGTTTATCTCGAGTGGTTTAATTCGGTGGAGACGGTCATGGCTGCTTTAAACCAATGAGAATTGGACACCTAGGACTTTGATGCGTGCATTGTATCCACGAATCCATAATTAAATAAATATCACATGTATAGCTGATTAGTAGCCTGTTTTTAAAATTTTAATTTTTTTATTTAAAATTAAAATTTTTATGTTTTTTTATTGTTTTAATATGCTAATATAAAAATAATTTTTAAAAATAAAAAATATATTATTTTAATATATTTTTAAATAACAATAAATTATTATTATATTCTCAATTAGTTTGTTTTTTTACAAACAAATTTTTTTATGTGAGAGAGAGAGAGAGAGAGAGTATTTGCCTTCATTCTCTTCCGTGTATTTGTTAGTATATCTATTATAATAGTAAGTCAAACATAATTGGGCTCTGTGCAGGTGGATTTGATTTTTTAAAATAAATCGTACATGCATGTACGACACGTCATTCACGTGAATGGCGTATCATGCATGCATCAATCTTCATTATTCACTACATTATTGTAAAAACACAAGATGCAACCGAGCAGTAGAGTTAGATATAAAAAATTGCAATATAAAAATTTACTAAATATCATAAAAAAATGTTTTATGAAAAAAATATTTTATCCTTTTAAAATTAAAAATCTTTTATGAACAATTAATCTATGCAAAAACCAAATCTAATTTAATTTTTATTTAAAAAGTTAAATACTCATTTCTCTTTTTTACGTATTGAATAATTTAAGTTTAGTGTTTATAGATTTAAAATGATGTTTTTTTTTAATGGTTTTAATTTTTTTTGTTTTGATGAGATTACTTCAACATGACTTTTTTCTTCCCTTTCATTGTGGTTATTAAACTTTTTTTTTATCAATTAAATTCTTTAATTGCAAAATTATTAGTCAATTACTTTGTATTTGTTGACCAAAAACAAAATCAAAAGTAGAAAGATCAACATAGAAAAATTGTCAAAAGTAAATAGTATATTTAAAGATGCAAAAAGTTCAATTTAATCAGTATTAAACATTAGAATTTTTCGGTTCCTCATGTTTTTCCAAATTTGATTTCGGTATAAAATTTTATTTTATTCCAAGCATAATAATTTTTTTTATCATTAGTATATTTCAATCACTAATTTGATTGATCTTTGTGTCCATAAATTCATTTTGATGAAAACAACTTTATAGCAATTGTTTAAAATCTAAATATTATCTAAAAAATAGATCAAAGTTGAGTATTTTTTTTAAATGCCTTTTAAATTATTTCTTTGTTAAATTGCTATTTTTTCAGGATTTTTTTATGTAGTTTTGACATGTTAATATCAAAAATATATTTTAAAATATTATACTTTTAAAAAATACATTTGCATCATATTACCAGACATATGCTAGCTTATTAAAATCAAATTGAATGACCTTAACAACGTTAACTTTTCTGTAAATAGAGGAACCTTTGTACTCGAAATAAAATATATAGAAAATAAAAAGAAAAGTAACAAAAAAACAACCAAAAAAGAAAACTTCTTAAATTTTTTCTCCATATTCAAAAAGATCAATTCTTACCCGTCCAAACCAAAATTTGCATATCAATTCTTTTTTAATTTTTTTTAGTTATTTTTTCCTATCCATGACCTGAAATAGTCGGTTTTAAAAAACTAAGTTAAAAACAATAACATATAGAGAGAGAGAAAAAATCCCCTTTCCATCTATTTTTTTCTCTTAAGATTTTATTTCCGCTTTTGAGTTCCGAAACTCTCGAATATGCGTAATTATATTTATAAACCAGCCAAACACATCAACCCTTTATGTGCCGTGACACATGTAATCCCCACGTCAGATTCGAGAAGTGGAAAATCAACATCAAAAAACGAACGAAGACGAGAGAGAGAGAGAGAGAGAGCGACGGCAGAGTGTTAAGTAGACATAGACGCCAGAGAGAGTGAGAAGTGAAAGAGAAGAGGAGCGGGTGGTTCCGGTCCTTTATCTTCTTTATCCTCCTCTTACAAAAACTTCCTCTTTTCTTCTTCTCCTCCACACGATTCTCCAACCCACAAAAATCTCAAAAATATATAAAAAAATAAACATTCTCTCGCTCGCTCACTGACTGACTGACTCATGGCTTCTCTTCAATCACCAGTAGTCTCCCCGATTCCGCAACTCGTCAATGCTACAAGACCGAACTCATTCAATAAGAATTTGTTATTTGTTGATTTCGTTGGACTCTACTGTAAATCGAAGAGAACTAGAAGGAGAATAGGACTTTCTTCGAGTTTCTCTCGATTTTCAATTAAAAAGAACTCCTGTCCGGTCCACGCCATTCTCAGTGTTGACCGTCAAAACATCTCTCCGCAGTATCCTCCTCCTCCTGATTTGAAACCGCAGGTATTTTTCTTTTTTCGTTTTAACTTGTTTTGCTGTTTGCACTGAAATACAGTTTTTCTTTCTGTTTTTCTCAAGAGACGCGTTCGTTTTGGTTTTGTTGACATTTTAATATTTTTTATGATTATTTCATTTCTAATATATTTAATGAATTTTAGGCTTTTTCTTTAAATAAAAAACATTTTGATTCCGTTAAAATACCAGTTTTTGTTGTTGTTGCTTATTAGAGATGGTGATCATATTTATTTGTTGTTTGTTTGATTTGAAGAGTAAGAAATGCAGGCAGCTAACGAAACAGTAGCTTAAAATACTGTTCCATACGGCTCAATTTGTTTATTTAATTATTTTGTTATGAAATTTAGGTAGCAAACTTGGAGGATATAATATCAGAAAGAGGAGCATGTGGAGTTGGATTTATTGCGAATTTGGAAAACAAGCCGTCCCATGCGATTGTCAAGGATGCACTTACGGCTCTTGGTTGTATGGAACATCGTGGAGGTTGTGGAGCAGATAATGACTCTGGTGATGGTTCAGGACTGATGACTTCGATTCCGTGGGAGTTATTTGATAAATGGGCTGAGAGTGAAGGGATTGGTTCTTTTGATAAGTCGCATACTGGTGTTGGGATGGTTTTTTTACCTAAAGATGATAACCTTGTGAAAGAAGCCAAAAAAGGTAATGTCGTGAGTTGGTTTGAATCCGGTTAAGTTAATGTGTTTGGAGGGTGCTTGTTCATTTTCTCACCTTTGATATTTTGTAGAATGGTGCATGCATGAAGTGGTTTGAATCCGGTTGAGTTCATGTGTTGGATAGTGCTTGTTCGTTTTCTCACTGTTGATATTTTGTAGAATGGTGCATTTTTAGTTTACTGAATTATGCATTGAGGTTTTGTTTTGACAATGGGTTGAATTTGGTTTTAGAGTTGTATTTCATTTAAAAGAAGATTGCACTTTTCTTTCTGTTATGTTGATGCACTATTCTTTTGGTTTTCTTTCTTAGCAATGTGATTTGGCCCAATACCCTTGTCATAATTTTCAGTTGGTCTTCTCTCTCTAGTAGGCTTCTGCCTAGGTAAAGATAAATATACCTGGCAGCGAAGCATAGAGCAGATATCTTTTAAGATTCATGTATGCACTGAGTGTGGGATAATGTTTTCCATCTTCATTCCTAAAAATGTATGGGGTATATATTTGCTTTTCTATCTTGTAGTAAGTATCCTTCACTCTCTCCTTTTCTTCTTGTTCTTTTTTTAACCTGTTGCAGTTTAGTGTGCATGACTGATGCTTTTGTTTACCTTAGCATCAGTTTGATTGATTGCGCACTGTGATTATTTTGTAGCAATTGTAAATATTTTTGAACAAGAGGGCCTTGAGGTGCTTGGATGGAGGTCCGTTCCTGTAAATACATCCGTAGTTGGTTTTTATGCAAAAGAAACCATGCCCAACATCCAACAAGTATTTGTTAAAGTTATTAAAGAAGAGAATGTTGACGACATTGAACGAGAACTGTATATCTGCCGGAAGCTGATTGAAAGGGCGGCGAACTCAGCAAATTGGGGGAATGAGCTTTATTTCTGCTCTTTGTCTAATCAAACAATTGTTTATAAGGGAATGCTTCGTTCTGAAGTTCTTGGGATGTTTTATTCTGACCTTCAGAATGATATCTACAAATCACCATTCGCTATTTATCATCGAAGGTATAGCACAAATACTAGTCCCAGATGGCCTCTTGCTCAACCAATGCGGTTTCTTGGTCATAATGGAGAGATTAACACCATACAGGTTATAAAGTTCTCTACAGTACTGCTGTGTAGTTAGCATTTTGAGGCATCTTCTTATCTTGATTCTAAAATGCACACAGGGTAACCTGAATTGGATGCAATCTCGAGAAACCTCATTGAAATCTTCGGTTTGGCATGGTCGTGAAAATGAAATTCGTCCTTATGGGAACCCAAAGGCATCGGATTCAGCAAATCTTGACAGTGCAGCCGAAGTAAGAGCTGCTACTTTTATGCTTACATGATTTCCTCAACCATCATACGCAGCTACTTTAGAAGATTTCTCCTATTTTCTATCTCCTTTTGTGTATCATTGTGGGGATCACTTGTGAGTATTATATGTCTACTCACATCTCTCTCATTAGATATTACTATCAAGGAGCGAACAAGGAAAATTTATTGGCTAGAGTCTTTAAAGTTTTGATCGTACAGAATCCAGCCCATTTCATTTTAGCTGGGACAACTTCTTTATGGATACCTTTGGCGCTTAAAGTTGAAAGTTGATAATGTTGTGACTCTTTGTTTTGGTACTATGAAGGAATAATTCCTGACCATCTTTTCCCATGTTTAAATGAAAACGTACATGGGTGCTTATTTGATAAATAATCATTATCACCAGGATTTATAACTAAAACCAATACATGTGATGGGGTGCCAGCACAACAAAGGGGGGAAGTGTATTTGCTGTAGACTCAATTTATTACATTAGAATTGGTAAATTTTCCCATATTCTTTAGCTATTCTTATGTAACCCTTCTGTGTTTTGATTTGTTTCTGCTCTTCACCTTTTCAGCTGTTAATAAGGAGTGGGCGTGCTCCTGAGGAGGCTTTGATGATTCTTGTCCCTGAGGCATATAAAAATCATCCAACTCTGACAATCAAATATCCTGAGGTATTTTCTGTTGGTAATTTGCAAGTTGAATTTGACAATATTTCTTTCTGAATGCTAAACTAATTGAACCAAGCCTTAGAACATAACTTATCGGGCCGGGCATCATAACTCTCTTCCCATTTATCAGGTTCTATTTTGGACTTAGTTGCTTCTAGAATTTCGGTGGTCATGTCTATTTTTCCACCTTGATTTATAAATATGCTGGTTGTTTCTCATGTGTTTTTAATTTGATTTAAATTGGTGCTGGTAGTGTTTTTGAAATAGATTGTGATTGTAGTTAAAATTTACCCTTATAATTTTATTGCAATTACTTGTAGGCAATGCATAGTTTATTGGTTCCATGTAGGTTGTAGATTTTTATGATTATTACAAGGGTCAGATGGAAGCTTGGGATGGACCTGCTTTACTCTTATTCAGGTAAATTTTGACAGACTTCTTGTACTATCTTGGAGCGCCAGGAGTTGATGGTAGCTCATAGGGACCAATAGTAGAGGGCTATAGATGATTATTGATGTGCTCACTGACAATTAGGAAGTGTCCTTGATTTTGGTTTTCATTTTTTACATACCAGGTTGTAATACCATATCAGGTTTTTCCTTAGAACTTCCTTGGGAGTCAGTAATGATGTAAAACAACAATGTGCTTGCTTATACAAATGTAAATGAATTCAGATGCAAGCACATGTATATGCACATATAGCTAGTGGCCTAGAATATTGATGGTTTGTCGTGGGCTTTATTGTTTATTCTATATTTGTTTTTCAGTTCTTGTTACTGACCGTTATTATTTTATTTCAAATGGCGTAGTGATGGAAAGACAGTTGGGGCTTGTCTCGATAGGAATGGACTCCGTCCTGCTAGATATTGGCGGACAGTGGACAATTTTGTATATGTTGCATCTGAGGTGTGTTCCACATATCATATAAATTGAAAGTACTCAATGATTGAAATCTCAAAGGAAACTGGATGTTAGAGCACAATATGCAATATCGGTGTTGTTAATTTGGTTGACTCAGGGTCCTGAAATGCCTGTTGTTTTCCTTTTTTCTTTATCTTTTTTTTTTTGACATTATCGTAGTAAAATTCACTTAAACTTTTATTTATGATTGATAAGTCATGGCTTAATGGTGACCTGTTTTGATACTGGGACCAGGCTTGACTTGGGTTATTAGGATCCCAGCTATGGATTCTTTCTCACTGCAGTCTTTTCCCATCAGGCCTAAATCACAAAGTCCTCCTTTGGTTAGACTAACTTTTTATTTAATAAATAACTGACATTAAGGCTGCATGCACTGTTAATTGAAACTCTTGCAAAATATTTAAAGAAATTCTTTTAAAGCAAATTGTGCAATAAATATCACATAATTTGTCAAATTTTATTGAATAATATGGAATCTACTGTGAAATGAGCATAAGTCTGACTTTGATTGCCACATCTAGGTGTTTGATGTCATTATCATTCCGAAGTTTCCTTTTGCTGTGCCTAAGTTTTAAGTTTTGTTTCTACATCTATGGTGGGATCAATGAATATAACGAACATGTTCCACTGGCTAGGGTGGGATCAATGAATTGAGATCTCATGAGAATGAAATTATCTCCTCTTTCACTTGAATAGTTGCTGAAAAAACCAATTCTCTCTTACTTCAGTCCCTGAACTAGTAGGATTTTGTTTGAAATGATGTTGCATATATGTATTTGATGTAATTGTTGTGATTATGGTAGATCATTTCTCACATCAGTTAGCTTTGGAGGAGCGAACCATTTGGCTTCATGTTTGCTCTGTAAACAGTTGCGAAAGATATTTTGAATTGTATCATTGAATATTTGACATGCATCTGATTAATTTAATATTTCCTATTTTTTATTTTCTCTTAAACATGGTCTACTTTGTTGCAATCTCTGCACTTAAAAGAAAACTGTACCTTTTACTAACCAGGTTGGGGTTGTACCAATGGATGAATCAAAAGTAACGATGAAAGGCCGTCTAGGTCCCGGAATGATGATAGCTGTAGATTTGCCTGGTGGCCAGGTTAGTGCACATTTTAGTTTTTTTTGTACTCGATACCTTTATAAGGTAAATGATGCTGGAAGTAGTTAGTTCATTGTAACTCCACAACCATTTTAATCTACTATATATCATTTTATGTCAGTTAACTGTAACTTCAGAGGTGTTTCTTCTGTAGTTAGCTTCTCTCTCTCTCTCTAAATCAATGTATTTGATGGATAATAGAAGAAAACTTTTAAGAATAATGCCTAATTTTATTTTTCAGTTTTAAAAGACTATCAACATTGTTAGTGGATTCAGAAATTTCTTTAATGTTACTGTCTGATTTTTTGAATTATGAAGTAATATTTCATTGCTGGAAATGCATGCTATTTTTTACTCTATTGCCTTTATCTATGCTGATCTCTCTCTTATTTAGGTAGATTTGGTGTAATTTTACACATAATGCAACTTTTCATTGTGATTGTATTGGCAATTCTTCGAACCCACATCTAGATTTGACTATTGATCAGTTTTTTATTTGCAGGTTTATGAGAACACCGAAGTAAAAAAGCGAGTAGCACTGTTAAATCCATATGGAAAATGGGTCAAGGAAAACCTGCGATCCTTGAAGCCTGCAAGCTTCCTCTCCGCAACAGTTATGGACAATGAAGTAACTTTAAACCGCCAACAGTAAGTATATCTGTTTAATTTGCTGTATCATCATCTGCTATAAATTATTTATGATTATTCTTTTTTTTTGTTTGAAAGCTTAACTTTTCATAGCTGATAGTTATATCTGGCATTTACTCAAGTCTATATGCTTCTTAGGGATTTTGTATTGTGGTTTCTATCAAGTCTATAAAAAGTTGTTAGTTTAATGTAGAGACTTATCTCATGAAACCATGCGGCTTGTGTCCACCACCATGGCCCATGTAGGTCCACTGAGACTTCACAGTCTTGATTATCTCTTACGCACCTCATGTAAGATTCGAAACTGCTTTACCATATTGCTGTTTCCAAAACCCTTGAGCAGTTTTCCATGTGAAAACTTGTTGAAAGTGAGGTCACAGTTAAAGGGGTGTGTGTGCGAGTGTGTGTGTGTGTGTGTGTGTGTTTGTGTACTGCTTCATTAAGTTCTGAGAGCTTCTTGTGTTACAAGGTGTCAACTCTCAAGACCAGTTTTAACTATATTTTAAGAGATCTTTGTGGATATACTTACTATGACAAATTGAAAGGTGTATAATCTACATGTACTATATCGTGGTGATTGGAAGCTCATTCGTGTACAGGCATACTTTTATATTTAGTTTTGCAGACATATTATACATTATATGTGTGTGTGTTGATGCGTGTGGGTGGGCGAGGTTTGCAGACATACATGAACTCTAATATTTGTTCCCTGCCTTCCTTTCCCTGAGTTTTCACTTGAACGCATTGCCTAATATCTTTTACTCATTGCCTGATATCTTTTACTCGAAAGATTTGCCTAATATTAAAAGACTTTTATTTAAATTAGTAGTATTCACCACTTTGGTTTGTGTTCATTATTTTGTACTGTCATGGGAACAGGGCATTCGGCTACTCCAGCGAGGATGTCCAAATGGTTATTGAGAATATGGCTTCGCAAGGGAAGGAGCCTACATTTTGCATGGGAGATGATATTCCACTGGCGATATTGTCTCAAAAGCCGCATATGCTTTATGACTATTTTAAACAACGGTTTGCACAGGTTTGAACTTTGTACATGCCTTTTGATATTTATTTTTAGCTGTGCTTTATGATTTTAAGAATCATATGTGGGGTTCTGAATGCACTAGCCTTTTGTTATCACACCAATTTAATTTGAAATCATATGTTGTTTGCTGAGTTTGTTTTTCATTCCGTGAATGCAGGTTACAAATCCAGCTATAGACCCTCTCAGAGAAGGATTAGTTATGTCTCTTGAAGTCAATATTGGAAAGCGAAGAAACATCTTGGAAGTTGGACCAGAAAATGCTTCACAGGTTCTGAGTATCATCCTTACTTGCCCAGTGTACCTAATGATGTTTATAATGCTTTTGCTACAAACTGCATGTTAGTGATTTCATATATTGAGTGGACTCAAACAATGTCACTTTTTTCCAGGTTATCTTGTCTAGTCCTGTACTAAATGAAGGAGAGCTTGAATTGTTACTGAAGGATCCCTACTTAAAACCTCAAGTTTTACCAACCTTTTTTGATATACGCAAAGGGGTTGAGGGTTCTTTGGAGAAAACATTAATTAAGCTTTGTGAGGCAGCTGATGAAGCTGTTAGAAATGGTTCCCAATTACTTGTTCTCTCCGACCGATCTGATGAGCTGGTAATTACCCTTTGGTCTTCCCTTTTTCATTTGCAATAACTTGGAATTTACTGTGTTAAAAGCAATTAATACTGATAACAGTTTCCTTGAGAATATACTAGGTTTTATGATTGCAAGGTCATTGAATGGTTGCTGTTTCTTTTTCAGCCTTGTTTTCTAATTATAGTTCTTGATTGTAAAGTAAACTTTCAGCAACTATTTTTGACTCAGTTCTCATGCTTCCCCAATTACTTTTTTTATCTCAGTGCTCTTTGTATGCAGCAAAGTGCAAGAAAACATTGTTGATTGTACTCCTAGTCACGACTCTCCTGATTGAGAATCATTTCACTAGTTGAATGTGTATTCCTAGTCACGACTCTCCTGATTGAGAATCATTTCACTAGTTGAATGTAATCATGTGTGCTTTTCTTTTTGACAGTTTGGGGTACCACTAGTATACTCATGCATTTTTGTTGATCGTGCTCCATCTTGATTTTTTAACAGTGAATTGGACTACTGAAATTTTATATGTTACATCACGCCATCTGCCAGTGTAAAGTTTCATGATCGCAATCAATTATGAATTCGTCGTTTTCTAGTGTAACACATGGATGCTCCTCTAGTTTTCATATCTTTCTTTGTAGGAGAATATTTAAGCTTTGCTATACACAAATTGTAAGTTCTGAATGCTGTTGAGCCCTTCTCTTCCACATGGATGTGCTATGGAGCTGATAAATCCTGACCTGTCTTCCACTTTTTTCAGTCATCCTGGGCATGCAAGGAAACTTCAGTGCGTGTTATTCTCCTAATTCTGAGTGATACCAATCATTTTCCTCTTTCAGGAACCCACTCGGCCTGCAATTCCAATTCTTCTTGCTGTTGGTGCTGTTCATCAGCATCTTATTCAGAATGGTTTGCGAATGTCAACTTCAATTGTAGCTGACACTGCTCAGTGCTTTAGCACTCATCAGTTTGCCTGTTTGATTGCATATGGTGCTAGGTTAAGTTTTCCTCTTTACATGAAATGTTTGTAGATGATGCTTTTACCCTTTTCTTCTTAGATTTTGGTTATGCTAAAAATAGTGGATGGAACAGTTATTGAAGATATTTAAAGTATTTATAGTAAAATGTTTTCAATTTCCCTCCCTTAAGGTTAAAATATAAAAACAATACCAGGTTACTTCCCATATGTTTGGATTACATTTTCTTGGAGCCCTAAATATTGTACTCTCACATATTGAATACTAATAAAGTTTATATTGTGAATGAGACACGTTTATTTGTACCATTTACAAATGTCTGAAGAGTTATTCTTAATTAAAGCTGTAGAGTACAGGAAAATATTCACTTTCACCTAAAATAATTTTTTATATAAAGTTAAGTATCATATCTTTGTGTATCTTAATCGCTTCAAAATAGGTAAATTATTAAATGCCATTTGTCAAAGTAGGTCAGAATTCTTTGTATCCTGTTTGCATCAGTTTCACTTTTTGACTTCTCCTTTTAGTGTTGAATCTTGTAAGAACTCTTTGTTCATCCCCTTAAACCTGAATATGCTTATGTTATTGCCTCACATCTGTCGCTTGCATTGACAATATTTGGTTAAATAATTTTTTGTTTCAGTGCTATATGTCCGTACTTGGCACTGGAAACATGTCGGCAGTGGCGCCTGAATAAAAGAACTGTGAATCTGATGATGAATGGCAAGATGCCTACTGTAACAATTGAACAAGCTCAAAAGAATTTTTGCAAGGTTGGTACATCCTTGAAACAATAAATTGTTTAAAGATCTTCACTAGGTACACAGTGTAAGAAAGAAAAAACATCCAAGTGATGTTCATACCTTAAAACTGCTGTGTTTCAGTGCCTAACTATAGTACATTAGCTTCATTGTAGTTTCTTTGTATTGGCTGTAAGTACTTGCTATGCACTTCTTTTTTCATTTGTTAAAAATGTTTGAGGCTATGTGAACTATAGAGTTTCAATTCTCATATAGAACCTTTTTGTTCAAGATTTACAATTATGTATTTTTGTGCATCAGAAAAATTACTTTGTCCTCCAGTTCTAAATGTTAGAACTTTATAAGAACATGGCTTTCATCTTCCAAAATATTACCGGATTGCTGCATCTAACATTTGTACGTGTAGCTTATTGTATTGATTGTTCTTCTCTATTCCAGGCAGTTAAATCTGGTCTTCTCAAAATTCTTTCTAAGATGGGAATCTCATTGCTTTCAAGGTACAAGCTCAGAAATTCCAGTTTTTTGGTTTTTTCAATTTTTTGGAAGTCAATTTACTGATGCTTTGTAAATTTTACTGGTAAATTGACTTGTTTGTTTTCTGTATTTAGTTATTGTGGTGCGCAGATATTTGAGATTTATGGATTGGGGAAGGAGATTGTTGATCTAGCATTCTGTGGCAGTGTTTCAAATATTGGTGGAGCAACTTTTGATGAGGTAATTTGAACTTGGAAAACTAAGTGGTGGAAATTTTGTTCTCTTTCTTGTTGTAGTTAACTTCCAATGTTCTAATCCTTTCAATCTTTAACTTCACGTTTGAAGTTGCTTTTTTGTTGATTTCCATTTTCTCTTTCCAGTTGGCAAGGGAGACATTGTCTTTCTGGGTGAAAGCTTTCTCCCAGGCTACAGCTAAAAGACTGGAAAATTATGGATTTATACAATTCAGACCTGGAGGTAATACAACCATTGAATATGTCAGTTACATCTCACAGACATTTAGTAGTTGCTTCCATCACTACTATGAAGATCTGGTTGAAATTTTAGTCAATGTTTATAGCACTAAGCGAAGCAATACCTTGGTTGCAGTTGTGATTTGTAAAAATTACTTCAAATTTCACTAGATCATTAGGATGACACTAAATTACAGATTTGTCAAAGTTGATATCATTTTGAATTTGCTTGATTTATTTTACACAGCCTCAAAACTGTTCTCAAGACTACATTTTATAAAAACTTCTATAACAGGGGAATATCATGGAAACAATCCAGAGATGTCGAAGCTGCTTCACAAAGCTGTTCGCCAAAAGAGTGAAAATGCATTTTCTATTTATCAGCAGCATTTGTCTAACCGGCCTGTGAATGTGAGTGCTGAAATAAATTAGTATATGTTTTAATTTTTTGAACTCTATTTTATTCTCTTGGAAACCAGCATTTTATAATCATGTAATTAAAATCTGCTATCATTTCAATTGTAGGTTCTTCGTGATCTTCTTGAGTTCAAAAGTGACCGTGCTCCAATACCCGTGGGAAAGGTTGAACCTGCCACATCTATTGTTCAACGGTTTTGCACTGGTGGGATGTCGCTTGGAGCTATTTCTAGAGAAACTCATGAAGCAATTGCCATTGCTATGAACAGATTAGGTGGAAAATCTAATTCAGGGGAAGGTGGTGAGGTAGGCTTTTATAGATCAGTTCTCTTTGTTTGTTTTGTTTATCACTTAGTCTGTTCATTGCTTACCTCTCTGTCTATGTTTATGAATCACACAAAGGCATGCACAGACAAATAATAGTAATGAATCATCAGCTCTGCATGGAACTATACATCTGTTTGGTCCTTTTTTAACATATATTGGAGACTAAAGCATTTACAATATTATGTCATCTAGGATCCTATTCGCTGGAGCCCACTTACTGATGTTGTTGATGGGTACTCTCCTACGTTACCACATCTTAAAGGTCTTCAAAATGGTGATACTGCTACCAGCGCTATTAAACAGGTGATGATCCTGACCTGCATTTTCTAATAAGTTCTTAACCTCATGTGAAAGAGGATCTAATATTTTTAGCAGATCATGAGTGCCTGGCTAAAATATTAATGATAACTGTTTAGGAGAGAAATTGTGTTCTCTTTGAAGTAGTCAACTTAGACCTGCCATTCACCAAGACATCTTGGTATGTGAATTATCTTTTGACAACTAGTTGCATTTTATTCAGGTTGCTTCAGGACGTTTTGGTGTCACTCCAACATTCTTGGTCAATGCTGATCAGTTAGAAATCAAAATTGCACAAGGTGCCAAGCCTGGTGAAGGTGGCCAGTTGCCCGGGAAGAAAGTCAGTGCATACATTGCAAGGCTGAGAAATTCAAAACCTGGGGTTCCGCTTATATCTCCACCCCCACACCATGACATTTATTCCATTGAAGATCTTGCGCAATTGATCTATGACCTTCATCAGGTGATCGATTACTCTATTTTGATCTGCAAGCATTTTTCACTTGAAGATATACCCCCATATTGTAACTTCAATGCCTGCTGAACAAACAGGTCAATCCTAAGGCTAAGGTTTCTGTAAAGCTTGTGGCAGAAGCTGGTATTGGCACAGTTGCATCTGGGGTAGCAAAGGGTAATGCTGATATTATACAGGTATCTTCTCATGATGCATTGACTATGCCCATTACACCTTAATATGTCTTATAGTTCTGTGGCTCCTCATCTCCATGCTATTTTAGCATCTTCCAAAGTTGGTATATTCAAGTAATTTGCTGGCTGCTAATTAAGAGGTCAACTTCTTTTGGTCAACATGTTTGTTAAACAAAGTGATTCTCTATTATACTTGGAAATGTCTCTCCTAAGACAAAAATAAAAATAAAAATAAAAATAAATAAAGCATAAAGTATGGTAGATGTTTAAGGTCAGAAGTTAAACTATGTTGTGATGTAGGACTGAAAAGAGAAGGGAGATTAAGCATAAATTGATGAACCAGAACAAATAATGCAGAGAAGAAAGAAGTGATAAAGAAGAATTAGAGGAGAGCAAGTCTAATAACACTTTTTTTTTCTTTTTCCTTGTAACCGGTTTCCATGATTCTGACATTATAGGCTAGAAGAACTCAATCTTTTGTGTTCTGTATATGTTTAGTGGTAAATTAGAATACCGATTGTTTTTTTTTTCCTGGAAAGATCAAATTTTCCTAGCCATCCCAACCCTGCTCTTTTCTTACCATACCCCTCCACACAGTCCACATCATTTGCAAGTGATGTAACTAAATATCAAGTTCTATTGCAGAAGCTTTCACCTGTCTCCTCTTTCTTGCTTACTTTCCTTTACTACTACTACTACCACTACTATTATTATTTTCTGAAGGGAAAGTTTATGTTATGATTCTATATGGGCTTATGGAAAGCTGGAGAATTCTTTTATAAAAAGATATTTTGGTTTTGGATTACGTTCACAAAAGTAGTGAGGACTGGGGAATGCTTAATCTGATATCTTATTTTCTTTGCAGATATCAGGGCATGATGGTGGAACTGGAGCTAGCCCCATAAGTTCCATTAAGCATGCTGGTGGACCTTGGGAACTTGGACTCACAGAATCCCATCAGGTTATTATATTTCATGTGTGAATAGGACATTAATCCTTGTGATCTGTTTCTCATACATTCTGTGTGCTTTTTGGTCAATGGCAATCTTTTACAGACTCTCATTGAGAATGGGCTCAGAGAAAGAGTGATCCTTAGGGTTGATGGGGGCTTCAAAAGCGGAGTTGATGTCATGATGGCTGCAGTAATGGGTGCCGATGAGTATGGATTTGGTTCCGTTGCAATGATTGCTACGGGATGTGTAATGGCCCGCATTTGTCACACTAATAACTGCCCTGTTGGTGTTGCCAGTCAGGTATCAATGGAACTGTATATGGATTTGCATACTGTGTATCCCTTCAGTGACTTATTCTTTGAAATTGAATTTCCTTTAGAGAGAAGAACTACGTGCTCGGTTTCCTGGCATCCCTGGTGATGTTGTTAATTTCTTTTTATATGTTGCTGAGGAGGTAATCTCTTTTTCTGCCATTATAATTTTAATGGAATTTATTGAAGTCATTTCTTTTATCTCTGGTTGAAATTTTCCAAACTATATCTAAAACTTTGTCCTGATTCTTGTTGCATTTCCTTATGCGGACTAGATAAGAGGCATGCTGGCACAATTGGGTTATCAGAAGTTAGATGATATCATTGGGCATACAGATTTGTTAAGACCACGAGATATATCTCTTGTCAAAACTCAGCATCTTGATCTCAGTTGTATCATGTCGGTATGTATTGAAAGAGTATCATAACTTCCTGCCATTTGTTTTACTGACATGGACTTGCTATGCCCTGTGTATCAATAACATTGGTTCGACTTTTTTGTCCAGAGTGTAGGCTTACCAAAACTGAGAAGTACTGATATCAGGAATCAAGATGTTCACACCAATGGTCCTGTTTTAGATGATGTTGTTCTAGCAGATCCAGAGGTATGCTTCATATCAATATTTCAATTTTCAACTTTGAATCAATGGCCTTCAGCTGTAAGGGGGTTTAGGGGGTGAGCTGTGCTTAAAGGTTTTGGTCCCTGTGGAGAAGGTCTTGGTGTGCCCCTATATTTTTGTTGGAAGACATTGAGAAAATTCCATGGGCTATGGGACTGGAGCTTTGGTTATGGTAGTTGTGATTCTTTGATGGTAGTACAGACCATACCAATTACTATTTGCTGCCATACTTCTAACTAATATCTTTATTTTTCCAGATTCTAGATGCTATTAATAATGAAAAAGTTGTCAATAAAACCATAAAAATATACAATGTGGACCGGGCTGTTTGTGGGCGTATAGCTGGTGTGGTTGCAAAGAAATATGGTGACACTGGTTTTGCTGGGCAGCTGAACATAACGTAAGATGTGACTTCCTGATGGCAAGTATTGACAGTTTCATTCAAATGCAATTTAAATAAATTATCTTCATGGCAACAGGTTTACCGGGAGTGCAGGGCAGTCGTTTGCATGCTTTTTGACACCTGGAATGAACATTCGCCTAATAGGAGAGGCTAATGATTATGTGGGGAAGGTATGCTGGGAAAAATCTCAACTCCTACCTAGTTGTTTGACAAGTTTGATGTTGAATTCATGTGTATTGGTTATTTGATTTAGCCATCATGCCTTGAGAGTTTCTCAATTCATGTATTTGCGAGCTAGTTCTATATTTGTGGTGAAATTTGACTAGATGGTTTGAATTAGAATTTTGCTGCTGTTGAATTAACTTGAGTTTCATAATGAATATGTTGTGAGCACACATTGATTTTCAAATGATAATATAATTTCAATTTGGATAATTCAATGTTAAGCTAATATGACTTGCTAATCCTGCTAGCAAATTGTTTATAAGAACGTGTTTGTTTTTGTGTTTCAAAAAAGCTTTTGAAAAAAAAATATTTTTTTTATTTTGCTTTGCTTCAATTTTTTTTATTTTTTATTTTTTTGTTTTTTCAGATCGTTTAACGTACTGATGTCAAAAATAAATTTTAAAAAATAAAAACATTATTTCGATACATTTTCAAGCGAAAAGTACTTTGAAAAACAACCACTACCACAATAAATCAGGCTCTTTCAACAGATTGTTTGGGAACGCGGTGTAAATGGCGTTCCCTCAAGTTTTGAAATTTTTTTTTTTTGCTTAAAATGAATTTTTTTTTTATGTTTTCATATTGTTTTGATGTGCTGATGTCAAAAATAATTTTAAAAAAATAAAAACTTTATTTTGATGTATTTCTAAGCAAAAAGCACTTTGAACCACCACCGCTACTACAATTCCAAACATAAGGGTGTGTTTTCAAATTTGAGGGAACAATTCCAAACATAAGGGTGTGTTTTCAAATTTGAGGGAACGCTGTTTGCACCGCCTTTTCAAACACACCTATATATAATTCTTGTTGCTGAACTGTGGTTTCTGAAACTAGTTGTAAATGCGTTTAGGGTATGGCTGGAGGAGAATTGGTCGTAACTCCTGTGGAGAACACTGGATTTGTTCCTGAGGATGCAGCTATTGTCGGGAATACATGCTTGTATGGGGCTACAGGTGGCCAAGTATTTGTCAGAGGGAAAGCTGGGGAGCGGTTTGCTGTCAGAAACTCACTTGCTCAAGCTGTAGTTGAAGGCACTGGAGACCATTGTTGTGAATACATGACTGGTGGTTGTGTGGTGGTACTTGGAAAGTGAGTAATGTCTCTCTACATTACATTTTTCTTCTAGTCAAGCAATTAGAAGAGAATGGTTATAATTTTAACCCATTGTTACACTTCCATGTCACAGAGTGGGTAGGAATGTAGCTGCTGGGATGACTGGAGGTTTGGCTTACATTCTTGATGAGGATGACACTTTGATGCCCAAGGTTTGTGCTCTGATCCACACACTTTACCATTGCAAATTTTGTTCTTTTAGTTCAATTGGATTTCCATGAGGTTAGCGCTAACTACAAGGATGGTGTCTTGTTTCTTAGCATTTTTATGACACTATCAGCATCTCTAGCGCACACAAACCTCGGGGAAAAATTCTGAAAAATATGATCCTGCTTACACTAGTAATGTAAGGTTGAAGGCACGGAAAAAAACACTTCACACTAGATACTATAAAAGCACTATGCAATCGGTTTATTTTCCTTTGATTGCCTCCATGGAGGATGAACCCCAGTGCAGTGTCAAGGTTCTCCCTACTGTGTTCTGGAGGACATAGTTTCAGACCATGGGAAAAGCCTCCTTGCATGTACAACAACATCACTCGCAGTTAAATCTTATTTTGCTCTTTCCTAATGCCTATCTTGTTCCCTGAAATCTTCACTGGCACTTGGCTTCAAAATCACTTTTATTGTTGTCCATTCTTTTAAAAAGCTTCAAAATCTTGCCTGTTTTAACTGTGAACAGGTAAATAAAGAAATAGTGAAGGTCCAAAGAGTAACTGCATCTGTTGGCCAGATGCAGTTAAAGAGCCTTATTGAAGCTCACGTTGTAAGTACACTGAACAAAACTAGTTCATGTGCTCTCAGATGCACAGAAAAGAACAAGATATACTTCCATTTTATTTCTCCATTCATGGTTTACTGACACATACTTGCCGGATGAAGGAAAAAACCGGGAGCAGCAAAGGCGCAGCTATCCTGAAGGAGTGGGACACAAATCTACCACTCTTTTGGCAGCTAGTACCACCCAGTGAAGAAGACACCCCAGAGGCTTGTGCAGCATACGAGGCAAACAGTGCTGGGCAAGTGACATCATTGCAATCTGCATAAGATAGCTCTGCGAGAGAACCCTGGAGGCCAGCCAATAAAACCCGAATTTGCAACCCCAACCTGTACAGATCAAATATAAACAAGATGAACTCTTGACTTGGAATTCTCCACAGATTTATCGGGGATCCCCGGAATGCTTCGATATCCTTGGCGATGAACGTTTTGTAATCGAAGAAAGATTAACATCACCCAAGAGCATCCCAGACATCCATTTTCGAGCATGCAGGTTCCACATTGTTACAGAAATTGTATAGTGATTTCTGGCAGAAAATGTAAATTCAAGTTAAAAGTTTTTCCACCATTGTCAAGTTCTGATGCTTAGCAATAGAACGTTTGATTTCATTTCGCTGGTCATTGTTTTCTCAAAGTTCATGATAATGAATTTCCTTTTTTTTCTCCCGACGAATGCAAGGTTAGTGATTGCAACGACAGTGATGGGCTTGAGATACCGAGGACAACATGCTGAACACACCCAGGACTACTATTATAACATGTATGCTGTCATAATTTTCTGTCTCTCTTTTACGGTTTATTGAGAGCCCCATTAAGGCTCGAGTTATATAAAAAAAAAAAAAAAGAGTAATATTTTCACATTTTTTCTATGATTCTAGAACCTGCATTTAGTAGGACTTAAAGTTTGCTTCATTAAAGGAAGGTATTGGATACAGAATCTGGATACAGAATCAGGTATCTATATCCATCTTTATATGCAAAACATAATTGATTATCTATTTGTTTTTATTATTTTTATTATCTTGACACCCGATAAATAATATAATGAATGCGTTAAGTAATATGTCTAAATGCATATGCCATCATTGTATAAAGCGAAGATAGAAAAATTAAAGATGATTTTTTTCAATAAAAATCTCCGTATAAAAAATTTATACAATAAGTTTACCATACCAAATAAAAGATTGTATTATAAACTTTTATTTAAAATATATGTTGCATGTTTTTTTTTTAATATAAAACAACAAAAATGTTTTTGACATAGGATAGATTCTTTTATGTCCTTGAGTTGTTTAAAAGTTTATTTTTAATATAAAAGTTAAATTATGTCAGATTTTATTTATTTTTCAATCTGAGTTTTTTCTATATAAAAATATCAAATCATGTGATACTATTGGTAGTCTTTTTTTTTCAAAGTATACAATTAAGAATTTTAAATGAATATAAGTCGGCTTATAAAAAATTTTTCATGTATACATTAGAGATGTTTTTTTACAAGGATGTTGATTTTTTGTATTTAATTTAGTTGATAGAAAACTGTGTAGATACTTAATTAGATAGAAGAGGTGCGATGAAGTAAAACAGATTTAATATAAATAAATAAAAATTTTATATTATAAATAAGTTAGAGGAAGTTTAGAAATTGAATGTTAATGTACTGATACTTTAGTAAATTATTTTTCTTTTATATTGGACCCAATACTATTTTTCTTACACTCAGGGACACACACACCACCACCATCATCAAAAGCAATAATACAATTTTATTTTTTTTGGTTTGATAATGGGTCTAAACGTCCCCAAAAAATATAGATGAAATTAATTACATTAATTAGGATAAGTGATAAGAGAAATTATGTTAATTAGCATATAATATATATATATATATATATATATATTATGAAACAAAATATTGTTATAATTAAATTAAATTTATAATTAAATGGATGGTAAAAAAAACCACCTCACAATATGGGTGTAGACAACTAGGCTGGCATTATATAATTTCTAACAACATTTTTCTTAAATGTAGGGAGTGTTATGTTAATTAACTATGTAGTTTTTTAAAATGACATATTTGTCTAAAATTATTGATATTTTAAAATTACATTTTTTTTTATGATTCATTCCGCAATTATTTTAGTATCAAACAAATATAGTGTAATATTCTAAGTGATTTATAAAGGAGTCTGCAAATATGTATGAGTTGTTTTAAATTATTTTATAATATTTTAAACACCATTAAGATACGAATGGATTCCTGCTATACTTAGCCATGACGACTAGTTGAATACTAGTCCATTGTCTATGCCGTAAACCAGAGTAAAAAAAAATTTAAAGCATAAAAAAAATATTCAAGGTATTGATAATATATTAACTATGAATCTAACAATATTTTAATTTAATACTGAGATGAAAAAATATTTGAATTAAACTATGAATTGAAAAATATTTTAATCAAATTGAATAATCTTCTAAAAAAAAGAAACAGATATTAAACATGAATTGAACAATATTTTAATCTAATACTGAGATAAAAAAAAATATTTAATCTACATATGAATTAACTTGTGTTAACTAGCAAAACTCACAAGGATAATCTTGAAAAAAAACAAATTAGAAAGTCTATCCCGGATTAACTCAATGTTAAAAGACAAAATCGGTAAAAAAACATTTGATTAAACAAATAAAGTGGACTTGAGCCAACCATGCAAGTCATGCACATTATCGGATTCAATAATTTTTTTATCACAAAAATTATTTTTCATTTAAGTATACAATAATAAAACACATAATTTCTTTTTGTATGAAACAACATAGTTTTTATAAGTAAAAAAAAATCATGATTAGCATTTGGGGATGAGATAGCAAAGTAGATCAAGGACAACAAATGTTGAAATCACATTCTTTTAGGTTTGATTTAAATTAAAAAAAAATAGAACATTCATAACAAAAGGTGAAATTATATTTTTTTTATTAAATTAAGGGGCCAAAAAGCATTAAACAAAAAAATAAAAATAAATAATAACTCAGATATTGTGGATTAACCCGTCAAATTTGTTATAGTGATAAAAAAAACTCAATTTGATTTAATGATTTATTTTATCAATTTTTTAAAACCAAACATAAAATAGCACAAAAAATAAGCCTAATCACATGAGCCTAGGAATTAAAATAAAACAGCCTAGCTCACATAATTAGGCCTGTCTTATTATTTTTATTTCTTAAAAAGACGGATGACCCCTATTTCTTTCTATT
>Ga0325400_1000624_pt1 | contig 26820 bp, 28 predicted proteins | sample PopdelMetagenome_2_FD_205662 | JGI IMG/M metagenome (GOLD analysis project Ga0325400, IMG submission 205662) | Populus deltoides microbial communities from Bellville, Georgia, United States - Xylem-PdKOR-R1 | ecosystem: Host-associated > Plants > Phyllosphere > Stem > Wood/Secondary xylem...
CCGTTCCTGCGCATCGCCCGCAACGGCGAGGTCGTGGACGCCCAGCGCTTCACCGGCCCGGGCGGCGCCGGCGCCGAGGTCGCCGACCAGGTGTCCTCCGACGCCGTCCTGCGGCTGTTCAGCGAGGGCTCCACCGTGGTGCTGCAGGGCCTGCACCGGCTCTGGCCCCCGATCATCGCCTTCGCCGACGCCCTCGCCGCCGAGCTCGGCCACCCCACCCAGGTCAACGCCTACGTCACCCCGCCGTCCTCGCAGGGGTTCTCCCCGCACTACGACGTGCACGACGTCTTCGTCCTGCAGGTCGCCGGGGAGAAGCACTGGACGATCCACGAGCCGGTGCTCAGCGACCCCCTCCGCACCCAGCCCTGGGGCGAGCGGGCCGAGGCCGTCGCCGCACGGGCGACGGAGGAGCCAGTCATCGACGCGGTGCTGCGGCCCGGCGACGCGCTCTACCTGCCCCGCGGCTACCTGCACTCGGCGCGCGCCCTCGGGGAGATCAGCGCGCACCTGACCATCGGCGTGCACAACGTGACCCGGTGGGGCGCGGTGGAGTCCGCGCTGGACCTGGTGCGCACCCTCGCCGTCGACGACCCCGCGCTGCGCGCCTCGCTCCCCCTGGGCGTGGACCTGGCGGCCCCGGGGACCACCGCCGACGACGTCGCCGCGGTGCTCGCCGGCCTGCACGCCGCGCTGGACCGGGTCGACCCGGCCACGGTCGCCGACCGGCTGCGGTCGCGCACCTGGGCGCAGGTGCGCCCCGAGCCCGTGGCGCCGCTGGCCCAGTCCACCGCCGCGGCCGCGCTGACCACCGACACCGTGCTGCGGGTGCGCCCGCGGCTGCGGGCGCAGCTGCGCGAGGCGGTGGGCGAGGAGGTCGTGCTCGTCGCCGGCCGGCAGCACCGCCGGTTCGCCGCCGGCCAGCGCCCGGCGCTGGCCGAGCTGCTGGCCGTGGGCGAGCTCAAGGTGGGCGACCTGCCCGGCCTGGCCGCCGAGGAGCAGGTCGAGCTGGCCCGCCGGCTGGTGGTGGAGGCGGTGGCCGTGGTCCCCGACGCACGGGCCGGCGCACCTGTGCACCATGGAGCCGATGACCGCCGTTGAGGGAACCGGCCCGGCGCCGGAGGACCCGTACTGCCAGCACCCCGACCCGCGACGCCGGCCGGTGGGCCGCCTCGACGACGCCCGCTGCTCAGTGCAGGCACTGCTGGCCGGTGACTCCCCGCTGGCCACCGCTCCCCCGGCCCGCCGCTGGCTCCTGGTGGAGCAGCCCGGACCGTGGGGTCGCGACGCGCTGCTGCAGTCCCGGTTCGACGCCGACGTGGCCCCCCGGCTGGCCCAGCGGGCCCGCGAGGCGGGCCTGCGGATCCAGATGGTGCGCCGCCCCGGGGAGAAGCTCGCCGACTCCCAGGGCCGCTGGGCGGTGGCCGACGTCCGGGAGGGCTGGGTGCGGTGGTCACGCCGCACCCGCGACGCCGAGCTGCTCGACGCGCCCCTGGACGGCTCGGTGGGCGTGCAGGTCGACACCCCCGCCTTCCTCGTCTGCACCCACGGCGGTCATGACGCCTGCTGCGCGGTGCGCGGCCGTCCGCTGGCCCGCACGCTGCCCGGCGACGTCTGGGAGACCAGCCACCTGGGCGGTGACCGGTTCGCCGCCAACGTGCTCGTGCTGCCCACCGGCCACCTCTACGGCCAGGTGACCGAGGACGGCGGCGGGCTGGTCGAGGCGCACGCGCGCGGCGAGGTGGTGCTCGGCGGGCTGCGCGGTCGCGCCGGGCTGACCCCGCCGGCGCAGGCCGCGCAGCAGTTCGCGCGGGTCGAGCTGGGCCTGCTGGGCGTCGGCGACCTGCCGGTGGTGTCCGTGCACGCCGGCGGCGCAGCAGCAGACGGCACCGAGCGCTGGGAGGTCGGCCTGACCGGCCCGGACGGCGTCGTGCGGGTGGTGCTGGACAGCCGGCTGTCCGCCGAGTCCCGCCGGCTGACCTGCGCCGCGCTCAAGCCGGGCCGCTGGCGGACCTGGCACCCGGTCTCGGTGCACAGCAGTCCGGCGCCGGTCGGCTAGAGGCCGGCCTCCCCGCGCACCCGGCGGGAGGGCTGGAAGAACGACAGGTCCAGGAAGTCCGGCGGGTCGGCGACCCCCGGGCCGCCGTCGGCCACCCAGCGCAGCACGTCGCGGGTGATCTCCTCCTCCAGCACCCCGCCCACCCACTGCGGCCGGGCCCCGGCGGCCCGCCCGGCCGGGCTGGGGCTGACCACCACCACGTTGGACCGCTCGCAGGCGTCCAGGCAGTCGACCACCCGGACCTTCGCACCGCCGGCGCGGAAGGCGTCCAGCTGCGCCCGGTGGTCGGTGCCCGGGTGCTTGTCGGCGCGGCCGCAGCAGCAGCCGCGGCACACGGTGAGCACCGGCCCGCTCACAGCGCGGCCCCGCGGCCGACCAGCAGGGGGATGGCGAGCTCGGTCGCAGTGAGCGAGCCGTGGTAGGCCGCCAGCACCGAGGGCACCGGCTCCTGCCGGGTCGCGGTGACCGCCCAGGTGCCGCGGGCCAGCGCCACGACGTCGCCGATCCGGGCGACCAGGCCGTCCTCGACCGGGCCGAACACCCCGCTGGCCACCGCTTCGTCGCGGCCGACCACCCAGGCGCGGTCCCCCAGGACGTCCCGCCACGCGGCGAGGACGTCGTCGGCGGCGCCGGGCAGGGCGTGCACGTAGCGGGCGCGGGGCTCGCCGGCCAGCAGCCGGGTGCCCGCGGACAGCGACGGGGTGCCGTCGACGTCGAGCCGGGTGCCGGCCGGGACGTCGAGCATGCCGTGGTCGGCGGTGACCAGGAGGGCGGCGTCGTCGGGCAGGCCGTCGAGCACCTGGGCCACCATGAGGTCGACGTGGGCCAGCTGCTGGCGCCAGGACGGGGAGTCCACCCCGCGCACGTGGCCGGTCAGGTCCAGCTCGGCGTGGTAGCCGTAGACCAGCGCGCGGTCCGAGGCGGCCAGCGAGCGGACCAGGCCGGCGGCGAGGTCGCCGGGGCTGACGGCGGGGGCGTACCGGGCCCCGCGGTAGGCCGCCCGGGTGAGCCCGGAGGTCGCGTACGCGTAGGGGCCGACGACGGTGGCGGGGACGTCGGCGGCGGCGAGCTCGGCGAAGACCGTGGGCCGGGCCTGCCAGGTGTCCGGGTCGGGGTCGTCGGTCCACTGCGTGTGGGTCAGCGGCCGGTCCCGGCCGGGGACGTCGGTGACGAAGCCGAGGACGCCGTGCCCGCCCGGCGGGACCCCGGTGCCCAGGCTCGTCAGGCTCACCGGCGTGGTGCTGGGGCAGGGGGCCTGCAGGTCACCGAGCGGGGCGGCCAGCCCGGCCAGGGTGGGCGCGAGGTCGGCGTGCGCGCGGACCAGGTCGGCGCCCAGGCCGTCGACCAGCAGGACGGCGACCCGGCGGGCGCCGTGCAGGTGGTCGGCCAGGCCCAGCCGGTCGGCTGCGCCGACGCCGAGCGCGGCCGACACCGAGGGGAGCACGTCGGCGAGGGTGGCCGTGCCGTAGGCCGGTACCTGCAGGTCGTCGGGCAGGGTCACGGCGCGCCGCGGGTGGCGACGACGTGCAGGGCGGTGGCCACGTCGCGGTAGGGCGACAGGCCGGCGAGCTCGAGCTCCAGGCGGCGCAGCGCGTCGGGGTCGGCGCCGGAGCTGGACTCCAGCAGGTCGGCGACCACGGACACCCCGCGCCACTCCCCCGCCTGCAGCCCCGCGTCGCGGACCAGGGTGAGCAGCTGCTCGGGGCTGAAACGGCGCCGCGCGTGCCGGGTGCGGGCCCGGTCGGGGGCCGGGTCGCGGTCGTCGAGCAGCGCCCGGGCCTCCACCGGGTGGCCGCCGAGCGCGCGGGCGAGGACGGCGCCGGCCCGGTTCGCGGCGGTGAGGCTGACCCGGCCGCCCGGGCGCAGCGCGGAGGCGATGCCGGCGAGGGTGGCGGCCGGGTCGTCGACCACCTCGAGGACGGCGTGCACCAGTGCCAGGTCGTAGCCGCCGTCGGATCCGGCGACGGCGCCGAGCGCGTCGGCGTCGCCCTGCACCCCGCGGACCAGGCCGGCGACGCCGGCGAGGTCGGCGCGGCGGCGCAGGGTGGCGAGGGCGTCGGCCGAGGTGTCGACGACGGTGACGGTGTGGCCGCGCTGGGCCAGCGGCACCGCGAACACCCCGGCGCCGCCGCCGACGTCGAGGACCTGCAGCGGGTCCCCGCCGACCAGCGGGTCGAGCGCGGCCCACACCGCGGCGGCGCGGACCGGGGGCTCGGCGGGGCCGGTGCGGCCTGCGGGCGGGGTCTGCGGCTGCGGCACCCTGGCGACCCTAGACGGGGACGCGCACCGCCCGCAGCACCGCGTCCCGGACCGTGGTGGGCCGTCCCTCGGGCCCGGGCGGGAACACCGCCTCGCGGGTGGGGTCGGTGGCCGAGACCTGCCAGCCGGCGCCCAGGTCCAGGCCGGCGGCCATCTCGGCGGCGGTGGCGAACAGCTCGGCGCTGAACGGGGTCTCGCCACCGCTGTGGGAGTCGGCGTGGTGCGCCGTGACGAGCAGCGTGCCGCCCGGGGCGACCGCGGTGGCCAGCTTGCGGTGGAAGGCGGCGAGCTCGGCGCGGGGGAACTGCAGGAAGGAGACGGTGACCAGGTCGTAGGCGCCGGCCGGGGGCGCCCAGTCGGTGCGGCCGTCGGCCTGCTCGAAGGTGATCGCGTCGGCGACGCCGGCGGCCCGCGCGGCCTGGCGGGCACGCTCGAGGGCGACCGGGGAGACGTCGGTGGCGGTGACCTGCCAGCCCTGACCGGCCAGCCAGATCGCGTCGCCGCCCTCGCCGCAGCCCACGTCCAGCGCGCGGCCGGGGGTCAGGTCGGTGGCGGTCTCGACCAGCCGCTGGTTGGCGTTGCCCGACCAGATCGGCCGCTCGCGGTACCGGTCGTCCCAGAAGGACTCGGTGAACCACAGGGACGGGTCGGTGTCGCGCCACGCGGCCATCTGCTCGGCCGAGCCGTGGTCGTGGTGCCCGTGGTCGTGGTGCCCGTGGTCGCCGTGCCCGTGGTTGGCGGGCTGGTGATCACCGTGCCCGTGGTCGGCGGGCTGGGGGTCGTGGTCCTGGGGGTGCGCGCTGGCCATGGCCCGACCCTCGGCTTCCCGGGGCAGGACCGCAAGCAACCGTGCCGGTCCGGCAAAGCCGCGGCCGGTGCGCGGGGTCAGGCCGGGCGCAGCCGGCGCACCTCCGGGCCGGCGTCGACGGGTCGGTCGGGCGGGGCGGGCTCGGCGGCCGCTGCCGACACCGGCCGGCCCAGCGTGGTCTCCACGACGGCCAGGAAGGCACCGGCGTCGCGGACCAGGTCGTCGGCCTCGCGCTCGGTGACCGCCGAGCTCAGCCCCGCCTCGGCCGCGGCGCGCTTGGCCGCGCCGGCGGCGAAGAACGCCGCCCACTCACCGAGCTCCGGGGCGACCTGGCCGATGAGCACCCAGGCACTGCGCGGCCGGCGCCGGCCGGACTCGGGCCGGGTGCGTGCGGCCAGCACCGCCGCCGCCCCCCGCAGGGCCGCCAGGTGCGCGGTGGCGTAGCGCCAGCCGGCGTCCCGGCAGCCCGCCGCCTCGGCCAGCCCGCGGTGGGCCTGGCCGAGCAGCTGGGAGGCCGCCGGCGGCAGCGGCGGGGTGAGCTCGAGCTGGGCGGGCGAGAGCACCCGGACCGCGCCCATCAGTCGTGCACCCGCACGAGCGACCAGCGGTCGCCGGCCGGCTCCCAGATCAGGTCGAACACCCCGGCGAAGCTGGTGCGGGACCGGCCGCTGCGCACCGCCTCGACCCGCCACACCTGCCGGCCCGGGCCCGCCTCCACCCGGTGCTCGACGAGCTGCCCGACCTCGTAGCGGCCCCGCCCGAGGCCCTCGCCCCGCCAGAACCGCAGCGGGCCCTCCGGCCCGCGCTCCACCTGCACCCGCTCCCCCGCACCCGCCAGCACCTGGACCATCGCCGCCTCCCCCTCGCCCCGGGACCCCTCCCGCTGTTCGAACGTGCGTTCGAACGCGTCCAGGACACCATGCGGGCCCTGGGCCGTCAACCGGGGTGCCGAGCACGTGGCCGTCTGCATGCCCGGAGCACAGCACGCACCACCGACAGTTCCGGCCGCGCCGGCACCGGGGCCGCGGTCGCGCGTGCACGACCGGCCCGGCGGGAGCAGAGTGGTTGGGCGTGGCAACCGCATCCCCCGGCACCCGCACGGACGAGACGACCTTCCTCGGCCAGCCCCGCGGCCTGGCGCACCTGTTCGGCGTCGAGATGTGGGAGCGGTTCAGCTTCTACGGCATGCAGGCGATCCTGCTGTACTACCTGTCCTACTCCGTCGCCGACGGCGGGCTGGCCATCAGCACCTCGACCGCGGCCAGCATCGTGGGTGCCTACGGCGGCACCGTCTACCTGTCCACGATCGTCGGCGGCTGGGTCTCCGACCGGCTGGCCGGCCCCGAGCGGGTGCTGTTCTGGTCCGCCGTCGTCGTCATGGCCGGGCACGTCGCGCTGTCCCTGCTGCCGGGCCTGCTGGGCGTGGGCGTCGGGCTGGTGCTCATCGCGCTGGGCAGCGGCGGGGTCAAGGCCACCGCCACCACGCTGGTGGGCCTGCTCTACACCGCCGGCGACGAACGCCGCGACGCCGGGTTCTCCGTGTTCTACCTGGGCATCAACGTCGGCGCACTGGTCGGTCCGCTGCTGACCGGGCTGGCGCAGTCGGCCGTGGGGTTCCACCTCGGCTTCGGCCTCGCCGCGATCGGCATGGCCGCGGGCCTGGCCCAGTACGCCTGGGGTCGCCGCGGGCTGGCCGGCACCGGCCGCGAGGTGCCCTCGCCGCTGCCGCCCGAGCAGCGCCCCCGCTGGGTGGCCGGCGCCGTCGTCGGCGTCCTGGTCCTCCTCGCGCTGGCGCTGACCGGGGTGCTGCGGGCCGACCGGCTGGCCACCGTCGTCGTCTGGGTGTGCGTGGTGGTCTCGGTCGGCTACTTCGTCCAGCTGCTGCGCAGCGCGCGGGTCGAGCCCACCGAGCGGCGCCGGGTGCTGGCCTTCATCCCGATGTTCGTGGCCAGCGTGGCCTTCTGGTCGCTGTACCAGCAGCAGTCCACCGTGGTGGCGCTGTACGCGGACTCCCAGCTCGACCGGGACCTGTTCGGCTGGACGGTCCCCGCCTCCTGGGTGCAGTCCATCAACCCGGTCTTCATCATCGCGCTGTCGGGCGCCTTCGCCGCCCTGTGGACCCGGCTGGGCAGCCGCCAGCCCTCGACGCCGGTGAAGTTCGCCGCCGGCACCGCCATCATGGGGGTGGCGTTCCTGCTGTTCCTCCCGATGGCCGGCGCCGGCCCGGGCGGGGCGCCGCTGCTGGGCCTGGTCGGCATCCTGCTGGTGTTCACCGTGGCCGAGCTGCTGCTGTCCCCGGTGGGGCTGTCCCTGTCGACCAAGCTGGCCCCCGCGGCCTACCGCACCCAGATGGTCGCGCTGTGGTTCCTGTCCACGGCCATCGGCACCTCCCTGGCCGGGGTGTTCGCGGGGAAGTACGACCCGTCCACGCAGACCGCCTACTTCGGCACCCTCGGCGGCGTCGCCGTCGTCCTCGGGGTGGTGCTCGCCCTGGCCACCCCGGCGATCCGGCGGCTGATGCCCGGGGTGCGCTGAGCCTCAGCCCCGGAACCAGCTGCCCTCGGGCAGGTCGGGGTCGGGCTCGACCAGACCCGGCCCGGCCTCCTCGGGCTCCCACGGCCACAGCTCGACCACGCCGTCCACGGCGGCGGCGAACAGCCCGCCGTCGAGCTCGGTGCGGGTCTCCTCGACCCCGAGACCCGGGGCCAGCGCGACGACCGCGAGCGGCCCCGGCGGCGGCACGGGGTGCAGCCAGAACCCCTGCTGCACGCTCCGCCCGCCGCCGCCCCCGCCCCGGCTGGTGAGCAGCACGTCGCCGCCGTCGCCGTGCAGGGAGCCGCGGCGGCCGTCGGCGAACTCGACGCCCATCAGCAGCCCGCGGCCGCGCCGGCCCCCGAACACCAGCTCGCTGATCTCCTCGGTCACCGACCGGGCGGAGACGACGACGTCGAGGGAGACGCCGCTGGAGTACACCTGCGCGCCGACGAGGGCGACCGCGACGTCGTCGGTGCGCGCCAGCAGCGCGGCGACCGGCACCCCGACCGGCAGCTCGTTGTCCGGAGGCTGCCAGACCGGGCGGGACGTGCCGTCGTCCCCGGCACCGAAGGTCTGCGACCACATGCGGCGCACCCTGCCCGAGCGGGGCCGGGTGCGTCCACCGGGTCGCCGCCACCGCAGCGGCGGCGGCCCCGCGGCGGGGTCACCGCCGCCGGCCGGCCCGGGCGGCGAAGGCGTCGAGGGCGTCGAGCACCTCCGGGGCCTGCCACATCCGGTTGCGGCGCCGGCCGGTGAACTCGGTGACCACCCCCGCGGCCTCCAGCGGCGCCAGCGCGCGGGGCACGTTCTGCGCCGGGATGCCCAGCTCGCGGACGACGACGCCGGAGTCCACGACGGGCTGGCGGAGCAGCAGGTCGGCCAGCCGCCAGGCCGCGGCGTCCGACCGTGCGCGGACGGTCCCCGTCCAGCCGGCGCGCACCGACCTGAGGTGCTCCACGAGCTGGGTGGCGTTGGTGATCGCGGCCAGCGTCCCGCCGGTGAACGCCTCGACGACGGGTTCGAGCTCGCCGTGCCGGTAGGCGGTCAGCGCGTCGAAGTACCCCCCGACGTCCACGAGCAGCCCCGCCGACACGGGCACGGTGACCGCCCGGGTGACCCCGTGGTGGCGCAGGAGCGAGTGCACCAGGGCCCGGCCGGTGCGGCCGTTGCCGTCCGGGAAGGGGTGGATGGTCTCGAACTGCGCGTGCGCCACGGCCGCCAGCACCAGGGGTGCCACGTCCGTGCGGACCGCGAAGCGGACGAGGTCGTCCACCAGGCCCGGCACGTCGTCGGCGACCGGCGCGACGTACTCCGCCTCGTGGGGACCGTAGGACGTGCCCCCCACCCAGACCTGCTCGTCCCGCCAGCGGCCGGCGATGGCCGGTTCGGTGTCCCGCAGCAGGGCGTCGTGCATGGCCAGCACGGCGCCGGGGGTCGGCTCGTCGGCGAGGTCGAGGGCCGCCTGCATCGCGGCGACGTTGCCCACCACCGCCTCGGCGTTGCGGGTGGACGGCGACCCGATCTCGGCGACCGCGATCGCCCGCGCCCCGGAGGTCAGCTGCTCGATGCGCGAGGAGGACGCCGACTCGGTGCGCAGCAGGACCGCGGCGAACGGGGCGACCTCCGCCCCCATCCGGGTGTCGAAGCGGGCGACCTCCGCGGCCGCGTCCTCCGCGGCGCGCAGCACGCGGGCCCCGACGGCCGGGACCCGGTCGGCGATCGTCGGCACGACCGCGGCGCGGTAGGGGCCGGCGTGCCGCAACCGGACCGCGCGGGGCACGACGTCGTCGGGCAGCCCCGGCCGCCACGGCAGCTCCCGGCTGCCGAGGGCGGGCCAGCCGGCGCCATCCGCGATCACGGGCCGATCTTATTCGCACGTAGGCCACAAGTGCGAACGACGTCGCGCCCCGTTCGCAGCCGGGTGCGACGATCGGCCGCGTGACCTCGACCGAGCACCCGATGGTGGCCCACGTGCAGCAGGTCCTCCGGGACGCCGGGGTCACCGGTGAGGTGGTGCACCTGGCCGACAGCGCGCGCACGGCGCAGGAGGCCGCCGACGCGCTCGGCGTCGAGGTCGGCGCGATCGCCAACAGCCTGGTGTTCGAGGCCGGGGGCAACCCGGTGCTGGTGCTCACCAGCGGCGCGCACCGGGTGGACACCGCCAAGGTGGCCGGGCTGCTCGGCGTCCCCGGGCTGTCGAAGGCCGGTGCGGCCTTCGTCCGCGAGCACACCGGCCAGGCGATCGGCGGGGTCGCGCCCGTCGGCCACCCCGCACCGGTCGGCACCCTGGTCGACATCACGCTGGCCCGCTTCCCCCGGGTCTGGGCCGCGGCCGGGCACCCGCACGCGGTCTTCCCCACCACCTACGACGAGCTGCTGCGCATCACCGCCGGCACCGCCGCCGAGGTCGACGGCGACTGACCGAGCCGGGCCCCCCGCCGCAGTGGGAGGATCGACCCCATGCCGGAGCCCGCAGCATGACCGCATCGACCACCCGGGTGACCGAGCTGCCCACCGCCTGGATGCGGGAGCACCTGCACGAGGCGCTGGCCATCTACGGCCGCGCCATGGGCTACGGCGACTCCGTCGTCGCCGGTCGGTACGGCTACGCGGTGCAGCACACCGAGCGGCAGGGCTTCCGCGCGGTCGGTGCCTTCGCCGCCGGGCCGGACGGCGAGCACCTGGTCGGCTTCGGCTACGGCTACCTGGTCGCCCCCGGCCAGTGGTGGCACGACCAGGTCCGGCACGCCCTGGACCGGCGCACCGCCAAGCGCTGGCTGCCCGGTGGCTTCGAGGTCTGCGAGCTGCACGTCGACCCCGACCACCAGAGCCAGGGTCTGGGCCGGCAGCTGCTGCACGCCCTGGTCCGCGACCTGCCCTACCCGGCGGCGCTGCTGTCGACCCCGGACTCCGACACCAAGGCCTTCCGGCTCTACCGGGCCGACGGGTTCGTCGACCTGGCCCGCAACCACCACTTCCCCGGCGACGCCCGCCCGTTCGCCATCCTCGGCGCCCGCCTCCCGCTCGGGACCCCGGCCTAGTGGCCGACGTCGTCGTCGTCGGCTCCGGGCACAACGGCCTGGTCGCCGCCTGCCACCTGGCCGTCGCCGGGCTGGACGTCGAGGTCGTGGAGGCCGACGACGTGCTGGGCGGCGCGGTGTCCACCGTCGAGCGCTGGCCCGGCGTGCGGGTCGACCGCGGCTCCAGCGCGCACGTCATCGTCCGGCACTCGGGCATCGTCGAGGAGCTCGACCTCGCCGCGCACGGCCTGCGCTACGTCGACTGCGACCCCTGGGGCTTCGCGCCGGCCCCCGCCCCGGGCAGCGACGGCCCCGACGGCCGGCCGCTGGTCTTCTCCGTCGACCTCGACGCCACCTGCGCCTCGATCGAGGCCGCGTGCGGCGCGGCCGACGCCGCGGCCTACCGCCGGTTCGTCGAGGTGTGGGGGCCCCGCAGCGAGCGGGTTGTCCGGGCCTTCGGCGACCGGCCGAGCCCCGGCCGGCTGGCCCGTCACCTGTGGCCGCTGGGCGCCCCCGCCAAGGGCCGGCCCCGGGTGTCCGGCGGCGACCTGGCCACCGACTTCCTCGGGTCCGGGGACGCGTTGCTGGACCGCTGGTTCACCAGCGAGCGGCTCAAGGCCGCCCTGGCCTGGTTCGGTGCGCAGTCCGGCCCCCCGATGTCCGAGCCGGGCACCGCGGCCATGGTGGGCTGGGCGGCGCTGCTGCACACCACCCCGCCGGGCCACCCGGTCGGCGGGTCGGGCGGGCTGACCGCGGCGCTGCGCCGCAAGCTGGAGGCGCACGGCGGCCGCGTCACCCTCGGCGACGGCGCCGCCTCGCTGCTGGTGGAGGACGGCCGCACCGCCGGTGTCGTGCTGGAGTCGGGCCGGCGGATCACCGCCTCGACCGTCGTCGCCGCCTGCCACGTCGGGGCCACCCGGGCCATCGCCGGCGAGCACGCCCCACCGGCGCTGCGCGACGCGGACCCGCCGCTGGGCAACGGCTTCGGCCTCGTCGTCCGCTGCCTGACCGACGCGCTGCCGGCCTACCCCGGCGTCGACCCGGCCGACTCGTTGCAGGGACTGCAACTGCTGTGCACCGACCGCGCGGTCCTGGCCCGGGCGCACGGCGACTGGCAGGCCGGCGACCTGCCCCGTGAGCCCGTGCCGCTGGCGATGAGCTTCTCGGCCAGCGATGACACCCTGGCCCCGCCCGGGCAGCACGTGGTGACGATCTGGGGCCAGTGGTACCCCTACCGGCTCGGCGACGGCCGCGACTGGGACGCGATCGCGGAGTCCGAGGCGGCCCGGCTGGTCGACGCGGTCGACCGGTTCGCCCCCGGCTTCGCCCACTCGGTGCAGCGGCTGTACATCCAGACCCCGCTCAAGCTCGAGCAGGAGCTCCGGCTGCCGCGCGGCAACGTCATGCACGTGGAGATGTCGCTGGCCTCGATGTTCGCCTTCCGGCCCACCCCGGCGCTGTCCGGCCACCGGGTGCCCGGCCTGCCCGGGCTGTACCTCACCGGGGCCTCCACCCACCCCGGCGGCGGGGTGAGCGGCAACAGCGGCCGGACGGCGGCCCGCACGGTGCTGGCCGACCGCGCCGGCCGGGCCGGGGCCCTGCGCCGCCTGCTCCGCCGGTGACCCGCGCGCCCTGGGTGCTCACGGGTCTCCTGCTGGCCACCGCGATCGCCTACCCGCTCACCGCCGGCGGCGCCCGGGACGCGGTCAGCTGGACCATCGTGCTGCTGGGCTCGGCGCTGACCGTGGTGCACGCCGGGCTCTCCCGCGGGTGGCGCACCGGGCTGGCCGTGGCGGCGGTGACGGTGGCCGCGTCGGTGGTGTTCGAGTCCGTCGGGTTGGCCACCGGGTTCCCCTACGGCGGCTACACCTACTCCGACGCCCTGGGCCCGACCCTGCTCGGCGTGCCGTTCCTGGTCCCGCTGGCCTGGCTGATGATGGTCTGGCCGAGCTGGCTGCTGGCCCGCCGCCTGGTCCCGGCGCACCGGGTGGGGCGCATCGCGGTGGCCGCGTACGTGTTCGCCGCGTGGGACGTCGTGCTGGACCCGCAGCTGGTGCAGGCCGGCTACTGGACCTGGGCCGATCCCACCCCCGGCCTGCCCGGCATCGACACCGTGCCGCTGACCAACCTGGCCGGCTGGCTGCTCGCCGGCCTGGTGCTGATGACCCTGCTGGACCTGCTGGTCGCCGACCGGCCCGCGGCGCTGCCCGACCATGCCCCCCTGGTCGCGCTGGCCTGGATGGTGCTGGGCGGGGCGCTGGCCCACGCCGGCTGGCTGGGCCTGCCCGGTTCGGCCGTGTGGGGGGTGTTGCTCAGCGTCCCGGTGCTGGTCGCCCTCGCCGCCCGCCTCCGGCGCCGCCGGGCCGCCGTCACGTGACGCGCAGGACCCGTCCCGGCCGGGTTCCGGGTCCCCGGCGTCAGGTGACGGCGGCCCGGCGGGCGGTGCGGGTGCTTGCCGGCACCTCCGTCGCGCTCGCCGCGCACGCCGGCCTCAACGCCGTCCTGCTGCGCACTCCCCCCGCCGACCCGCCGGCCACCACCGCGCGGGTGCGGGTCGTCGTCCCCGCGCGGGACGAGGCGCACCAGCTGGGCAGGTGCCTGGACGCCCTCGCCGGGCAGACCGGCGTCCCGCGGCTGGAGGTCGTCGTGGTCGACGACGGCTCCACCGACGGCACCGCCGACGTCGCGGCCGCGCACGGCGCCCGGGTGCTCGCCGCGGCGCCGCCGCCCCCGGGCTGGCTGGGCAAGCCGAACGCCTGCGCGCAGGGCGCCGCCGACGCCGGGGACGTCGACGTGCTGGTGTTCGTCGACGCCGACGTCCGGCTCGCCCCGCACGCGGTGGCCGCCGCCGTCGCCCTGCTCGAGCTGCACGACCTCGACCTGGTCTCGCCCTGGCCCCGGCAGCTCGCCGTCGGCCCCGCCGAGCGGTTGGTGCAGCCGCTGCAGCAGTGGCTGTGGGCCACGACCCTGCCGCTGCGGCTGGCCGAGCGGCCCGGCCGGCCCTCGATGGCCGCCGCCAACGGGCAGTTCCTCGCGCTCCGGCGGGCCGGGTACGAGCGCGCCGGTGGGCACGGCGCCGTGCGCGGCGAGGTGCTGGAGGACATCGCGCTGCTGCGGGCGGTCAAGCGGGCCGGCGGGCGCGGGGGGGTGGCCGACGGCTCGCGGCTGGCGGCCACCCGGATGTACGCCGGCTGGGGCGAGCTCGCCGCCGGGTACGAGAAGTCGCTGTGGTCGGCGCTGGGCGGCTCGCCGCTGGGCAGCCTGGCCGCCGGCGCGGCGCTGACCGCGGTGTGGGTGGTGCCCCCGCTGGCCGGTGGCCGGGCCGGGCTGGTGGGCTACGCCGCCGGGGTCGCCGGCCGGGCGGTCACCGCGGCCCGCACCGGTGGCCGGGTGTGGCCCGACGCCCTCGCCCACCCCCTCGGCGTCCTCGTGCTGGACCTGCTGCTGGTGCGCTCGGTGCTGGGCCACCACCGCGGGACGCTGCGCTGGCGGGGCCGCACACTGGGCCGGTGACCGCACACGAGCGCACCAGCTTCGACCCCGCCGAGATGGGCCCCCAGGCCTTCTACCGGGTGATGAACTCCGTCGTCGTCCCGCGGCCGATCGCCTGGGTCTGCACCCGCTCGGCCGACGGCGTGCACAACCTGGCCCCGCACTCCTTCTACACCGTGGCCTGCGTCGACCCGCCGGTCGTGCAGTTCACCAGCGTGGGGCGCAAGGACAGCCTGACCAACGTCGAGGCGACCGGTGAGTTCACCATCAGCGTGACCCCGGAGGAGCTCTTCGAGCAGGTCAACGCCACCAGCACCGACTTCCCGCCGGACCAGGACGAGGCCGAGCACACCGGCGTCGTGCTCGAGGACAGCGACGTGGTGGGGGTCAAGCGGGTCGCCGCCAGCCCGGTCACCCTGGAGTGCCGGCTGCACGGCACGCTGTCCCTCGGCGACTCCACCGTGGTGCTCGGCCGGGTGGTGCACGTCAGCGCGCACGCCGACGCGGTGCGCGACGGCCGGCCCCGCATCGAGGCGCTGCGACCGTTGGCCCGCCTGGGCGGCAACGAGTGGTCGACCATCGGCGAGCTGAAGGAGATCCGCCGGATCCCCTTCAGCGACTGGCAGGCCGACCCCTCGATCGGTCAGGCGCTGCGCGGCGACTGAGGCAGGTGCGGGGCCACCTCGTCGGCGGCGTCGGCGCCGAAGGCCTGGGCGAACCGCTCCAGGAAGGACTCCCGGGGCAGGTCGTACTCCTGGGTGCCGACGACCTCGACGGCGGCGGTGGCCACCGCCGAGCCGACCTGGGTGGCCCGCTCCAGGCCCAGCCCCCACTGGCGGGCGGCGACGAACCCGGCGCGCAGCGCGTCGCCGCCGCCGGTGGGCTCGACCGGCTTGGTCTCGGGGACGGCGATGACCTCGATGGTCTCGGCGCCGGACTGCTCCACCCGGACGCCGTTGGCCGCGCGGGTGGTGACCCAGGTGCCGACCCGGTCCAGGACCTCCTCGTGCGCCCAGCCGGTCTTCTGCTTGAGCAGCGCGGCCTCGTACTCGTTGGTGAACAGCAGGTCCGCGCCGTCGACCAGGCTGCGGATCATCTCGCCGTCGGCCCACGCCAGCTGCTGGGACGGGTCGGCCATGAACCGGTAGCCGCGCTCCCGGCACTCCTCGGTGTGCCGGACCATCGCGGTGGGGTCGTTCGGGCCGATGATCACCAGGTCCAGGCTGCCGACGCGGGCGGCCACCGGGGCCAGCTCGATCATCGAGGCCTCGGCCATGGCGCCGGAGTAGAACGACGCGATCTGGTTCCCGCTCACGTCGGTGGTGCAGGTGAAGCGGGCGGTGTGCTTGACGTCGGACCAGCGGACGCTCGCGGTGTCCACCCCGTGCCGCTGCAGCCAGGCGTCGTAGTCGTCGAAGTCGCTGCCCACCGAGCCCACGAGCACCGGCGCCAGGCCCAGCAGGCCCATCCCGTAGGCCATGTTCGCCCCGGCCCCACCACGGTGCTGCACCAGGTCGTCGACCAGGAACGACAGCGAGACGTTCTCCATCTGCCCCTCGACGAACTGCTCGCTGAACGAGCCGGGGAAGGTCATCAGGTGGTCGGTGGCGATCGAACCGGTCACGGCGACGGACACGGTGGCGCTCCAGGGGGCTTCGACGTGCGGGACCCGGTGTTCGGCACGGAGGCCACCCGGGGTTCACCCGAGCGTAACGGCGGGGTTCAGCCCAGTGCCCGGTGGAGCTGGCGGGCCAGCTGCGCGCTGCCGACCAGCCCGAGGACGGCGCCGACCGCCGTCCCCGCCACCACGACGGCGACCTCGAGGCCGAGGGAGGACACGACGCCGGCACCGCCGAGGGTCATCCCGGTCATCGCCACCCGGGTCGGCCGCTCCCACACCGAGATGGCGCCGGTCTCGTCCACACCGGCCTGCCCCGCCCGGGCGCGCAGGTAGTCGGGGAACCAGCACAGCGCGCCGAAGGCGACGGCGAGCCACACCGGCGCACCGGCGAGCCACAGCGCCAGCGCGTAGCCGACCTCGGTGAGCCGGTCGACGGCGGAGTCCAGCACGTAGCCGCGGCGGGTGGCCCGGCCGCCGGCGATGGCCAGGGCGCCGTCCAGGGAGTCCAGCAGGCCCGACAGCCCCACCAGCAGCCCGGCCGGGATCAGCCAGAACCCGCCCGCGGCGGCCGGGCCGACCGCGGCGAACGCGACCAGCAGGCCGATGGCGGTGACCACGCTGGGCGACAGGCCGGCCAGCGGGCGCGCGAGGGTGTAGGCGAGGGTCAGCCAGCCGCGGACGACGGGCGAGGCGCGGGGGTCGGTGCCCCCGTGCCAGCGGGCCCAGGCGTCGAAGTACTCCTCCCGGGTCAGGTAGGACGACACGACCCCAGTCCACCAGGGACAGTGGAGACGTGCTCGCCGGCCTCTCCCCCGCCCGCCGCCGCCTCGTCCTCGGGCTGCTCGCCGCCCTGGTCGTGGGCGCCGTCGCGGTCGCCGCGGCCGTGCTGGTCCCGCGGCTGACGGCCGACACGCCCACCCCGGTCAGCCAGGCCGACCCCGGACCGGTGCTCCTGGTGCCCGGCTACGGCGGCTCGACGACCGGGTTGCAGGTCCTCGCCGACGTGCTCACCGCCTCCGGCCGCGACGCCACCGTGGTGCCCGTCCCCGGGGACGGCACCGGCGACCTGGAGGCCTCGGCCCAGGTGCTGGGCCAGGCGGTCGACGCCGCCCTGGCCCGCACCGGCGCCTCGACGGTCGACGTCGTCGGCTACTCCGCCGGCGGCGTCGTCGCCCGGCTGTGGGCCGCCGACGGCGGGGCCGAGCAGGCGCGCAGGATCGTGACCCTCGGGTCGCCGCACCACGGCACGACGGTGGCCGACCTGGCCGGGTCCCTGGCACCGGACCAGTGCCCCGTCGCGTGCCAGCAGCTGGAGACCGGCAGCGACCTGCTGCGCCAGCTCAACGCCGGCGACGAGACCCCCACCGGTCCGACGTGGGTGTCGATCTGGACCCAGGACGACACCACCGTCACCCCGCCGGACTCCGCCCGGCTGGACGGCGCGCTGAACCTGACCGTGCAGTCGGTGTGCGCCGACAGCACGGTCGGCCACGGCCAGCTGCCCACCGACCCGCTGGTGCAGGGCATGGTCGTGGCCGAGCTGGCATCCGGGCAGCCGGTCGACCTGGGCCCGGCCGACTGCGCCCGGCTGTCCAGCTGACCCCCGTGCACCGCTGCCGGGACACCTTCTCCGGCGACCCAGTGCGGTGATCCGACCAGCGGATCACCCCCCGAGCACGCTGACCCACCCCCCGACTCAGGGCACCTCGAGCCCTGAGTCGGGGGGTGGTTCAGCGCACCGGGTCCAGCAGGAGGACGTGCGCGGGGTGGGCAGCGCACCGGACGCGGCCGGTCAGCGGCCCAGCGCCGTCCGCAGCCGTGCGATGGCGATCGGGCCGACGCCGTGCAGGGACAGCAGCTCCTCCTCACCGACGGCGGCGACCGCCTCCAGCGTGGTCAGCCCCGCGGCCCGCAGCGCCCGGGTGGCCGGTGCGCCGAGGCTGGGCAGCGGGGTCCCGGCCGGCGGCGGCACCCGCTCGGGCAGCGGCCGGCCGGCGGCACGGTGCGCGGCGTCGACCACGGCCTCGCCGCGCGGGGACAACCGGTAGCCGATGTCCAGGGACTCGGTCAGCCCGAGCTCCTTGAGCTTGCGGACGTCCCGCTTGAACTCCGGCGTCGGCCGGCCCAGCTCCTCGGCCAGCTCCGGCGCTCGCCGCTCGGGGTGCGCGTCGACCAGCGCCAGCGTGGCCGCCGTCCAGGGGCCGGTGGACGAGGCACGGTCCAGCCGGTCCAGGCGGGCCTGCAGGGCAGCGACCTCGTCGTCGGTGGGCACGGTGCGGCGCAGCACGGCGCGGGGGTCCTCGCCGGCGAACCGCAGCCCCACCCGGTGCACCGGCCGGCCGTGGTCCTCCCCCAGCCCCCGCCGGAGCGCGGCCAGGTCGCGGGCGCCGGCCCGCCGGGCGTCGTCCTCGGTCAGGCCGGCGGGGTCCACGACGTCGACGGCGGTGACCTCCACCAGGCCCACCCGGGTGCGCATCCGGGTGCCGGGCAGCACCCGGGGGCGGTCCCACCGCCGGAAGGCCAGGTCGACCGTCCCGGCGACCACCGCGTCGAGCTCCGCCGGGCTGATCCGCACCCGGCCACGCTAGATCAGGACGTGACGTCCTTGGTGGTGAAGTTCGCCCACGCCGCCCCCAGCAGGACGACGACGTAGACCGCCTGCAGGCCCAGCCCGCGGGTGATGTTCCGCCACAGGACCGGGTCGCGGAAGAAGTCGACGAAGCTCAGCCAGTACCGGGTGGGCAGGTAGGGCGCGATGTCCGACGCCGCGTCCAGGGTGAACAGCAGCGAGGAGCCGATCAGCACCGCCAGCGCACCCAGGGTGGCCAGCTGCGGGGAGTCGGTGAGCGTGGAGAAGAACAGCGCGAACGCGGCCACGCCCAGCATCGAGACGGTGATGTAGCCGATCGACAGCAGCGTGCGGCCGGCCACCTGCTCCGGCGTCAGCGACGTCCCCGAGATGCCGGTCGTCGCGCCCAGGGACTGCACCTCGAACAACGTCGTCCCGACCACGTAGCCGACCGCCGCCACGATCACCACCGTGACCAGGACGAACGCGATGATCGCGACCAGCTTGGCGACCAGCAGCCGGGTGCGTCCGGCCGGGCGCGCCAGCAGGTAGCGCAGCGTGCCGCCCTGCGCCTCGCCGGCGACGGCGTCCCCGGCGACGACGGCGACCGCGATCGGCAGGAACAGCGGCAGCACGATCGCCAGCGCAGCCAGCGGGAACAGCGTGCCGTTGGTGAGGACGGCGGACAGGAACGCCGGCCCCTCCCCCGGCCGCGGCGCCAGGTCGGTGACCTTGAGCAGCACGGCGACCAGCACCGGCAGCGCGTTGAGCAGCGCGATGGTGATCCAGGTGCGCGGGCGGCGGAACAGCTTGCGCAGCTCGACGCTGATCACGCGGCCACCCGGTCCCCGGAGCCGGCCGCCGCGGCGAGCACGACGTCCTCCAGCGTGGGCCGGTCCAGCGCCAGCCCGGAGACCGGCACCCCCGCCCCCACCAGCACGGCGTTGACCTCGGCCGGCTCGCTGCCGCGCACCACCAGCCGCTCCCCGTCGGCGGACAGCACCCGGTCGCCGAGCTCGCGGGCCGCCCGGGCCGGGTCCGGGGTGCGCACCACGGTGGCGCCGGTGGGCGCGGTGAGGGTGGCCAGGTCGTCCTGCAGCACCATCCGGCCGCGGTCGAGCACGCCGACCCGGGTGGCCAGCTGCTCGATCTCGGCGAGCAGGTGGCTGGAGAGGAAGACCGTCGTCCCGGTGCGGTTGAGGTCCAGCAGCAGGGTGCGGATCTCGTGGATGCCCTGCGGGTCCAGGCCGTTGGTGGGCTCGTCCAGGATCAGCAGGTCGGGCCGGCGCAGCAGCGCCCCGGCCAGGCCCAGCCGCTGCCGCATGCCGAGGGAGAACCCGCGGACCTGCCGCTTGCCGACCCCGCCGAGCCCGACCTGGTCCAGCACGTCGGCGATCCGCTGCCGCCGCCCGCGGCGGGCACCGCCCGGGCCGGCGGCGTCCATCAGCGACAGGTTCGCCGACGCCGACAGGTGCGGGTAGGCCGCGGGGCCCTCGATCAGCGCGCCCACCCGGGGCAGCACCTCGCGGCCGGCCTTCGGGATGGGCCGGCCGAGCACCTCGACGGTGCCCGCCGTGGGCAGCACCAGGCCCAGCAGCATGCGCACGGTGGTGGTCTTGCCCGACCCGTTGGCGCCGAGGAAGCCGTAGACGTCCCCGGCCCGGACGTCGAGGTCGATGCCGTCGACGGCCCGCACCGCCCCGTAGGCCTTGCGCAACCCGGACGTGGCGATGACGGTGCCGTTCAACGGGCTGCCTCCTGGATCTGGCGCGCGGCGGTGGCCAGCGCGTCGAGGGTGACCGTGCCGGCCAGCAGGTAGGTGCCGCTGCCGCCGTCCCGGGTGCTGGTGCCGGCGACCATCAGGGCCAGCGGTCCGGCCGCGATGCGGACGCCGAGGTCGTCGACCACCGCGCCGGGCGTGGCGGCGAGCTGGTCGCGCAGGCCCCCGGCGGCGCGGCCGGGCAGCGCGCTGACCGCGAGCACGGTGATGCCCGAGCCGTAGACGCCGATCTGCCCGGGCACCCCGTCGACGGTGCGCCGGCCCAGGTCGGCGAGCGCGCCGGGCAGGTCGGCCCGCTCCTGGCGGCCCAGGTCGACGTCGGTGAGGTCCTGGTCGGAGCGGATGTCGGCCCCCGGCGGCGGGCTGAAGTCCGTGGTCGAGGCGTCCGGGGTGGCCAGCGACAGGTCCAGGAACCGGGTGTCCAGCGCCGGGGTCGTGGTGTCCCCGCCCCGGACGACGACGCGCAGCGGCAGCCCGGTGCCGGGGTCCACCCACACGTCGACGGCCGACACCGACGCCGCGGTGTCGGCCGGGGTGTAGCGCAGCCCGAGCGCGTCGACGCCGGCCACCCGGGCGGGCGCGGTGCGGGACAGCTCGTCGTCGGTGGCCTCCGACAGCAGCCGCCGGCCCAGCGCGCTGGGCAGCAGGTCGGGCGCGGTGGGCAGCGCGAGCGGGGGCAGGGTGCCCCGGCTGGCGGCCTGGTCGGCGTAGTCCCACGTCCAGGTGCCCGTGGCGTCCCGGTGGGTGCCGGTCTCCCCGGTGGCGCTGACCACGTCGACCCGCCAGTCGTCGGCCCCGCGGTACCAGGCCCGCAGCGAGGTCTGGTCCGACAGCAGGTCGGCCACCCCGGTGAGCGCGTCGGAGACCGGCAGGGTCAGACCGCCGGTGGAGATGGCGTAGCCGGAGAAGGCGACGTCGGAACTGGCGAGGACCTCCTGCCGCAGCTGGGCCGCCGAGGTGTCGGCGTCCCGGGCGGGCAACGCCTCCACCAGGGCCGGGAGGGCGACCAGCACGGCGAGCCCGAGGGCCACCACGGCCCAGCGCCACCGTCGTCGAAGCATCGACCCACCGTACGTGCGTGCACGCGGATGCTGCCGATTTCAAACAACTCTCACAGCTGGGCGAGGAACGCCTCCAGCGCCTCGACGGCCAGCGCGTGGTCCTCGGCCTGCGGCAGCCCGGACACGGTCAGGGTGCCGACGACGCCCACCCCGGCCACCGTGAGCGGGAAGGCACCGCCGTGGCCGGCCATCCGGGCGGCGTCGATCCAGGGCGCGTCCTCGAAGACCTCGCCGCGCGCCCGCGCCTGCAGGCCGGCGAGGAAGGACGACGTCCCCAGCTCCCGGACGGTGGCGACCTTGCGGGCGATCCACACGTCGTTGTGCGCGGCGGTGCCCTCCAGCGCGGCGTGGAAGAGCTGCTGCTGGCCCCGGGTGACGTCGACGGTGACCGGCAACCCGCGCTCGCGGGCCATCCCGACGAGCAGGGAGCCCAGCGCCCAGGCGTCCTCGTGGGTGAACCGGGGCAGCACGAGCCGGCGCTCCTGCTCCTGCACCCGGGCGATCAGGGCCTGCACGTCGTCGCTCACGCACGGATGGTCGCAGAGCGGGCGCCCGGCTCCGCCGCTAGCGTCGGTCGCCATGGCGCCCCCCGTCTCCGACGCCGTCGTGGTCGACGTCCTCCGCCGGGTCGACCGGCTGTGGGCCCCCGTGGTCGCCCGGCTGGACCGCCCGCCCACGATGCCGGCGGCGCAGCGCGCGCAGTGGTGGGCCGAGACGGCGGCCCGGGTGGTCGCCGTGGGGTCGGCCGCCCCCCGGTTCGCCGGCAAGCTCGCCGACCTGCTGCCGCTGCAGAACGGCATCGGGGCCGGCATCCAGTCCCTGGTCGTGCTGGGCGTGGCCGCCGAGCACCACGTCGACGACCCCGCCCGCCGGGTGGCGCTGCTGGCCCGGGTGCTGCTGGACCGCCCGCTGACCCCCGAGCAGGTGACCCCGCTGCTGGAGCGGCAGCGGGGCGCCTACGCCGAGGAGGTCCTCGGTGCCAAGGAGCGCCGGCGGGGTGCCGCCGGGGCGGCGCGCACGCTGTGGCGCGTCGCCCGCACGCTGTCGCGCATCGACGACGCCCTCGACGCCCGGCCCAAGGGCAACCTGGGCGCGAGGGCGCTGTCCAACCTGCCGGTGGTGGGCGTGCTGGGCGGCTACCGGGCCGAGCGGGTGGCGCTGCGCCGCGCGGCTCAGGAGGCCGACGCGACGCTGACCGGGGACAGCCGCTCGTAGACCTCGCGGGTCGCCGTGGAGCGGTTCATGGTGATGAAGTGGATGCCGGGCACGCCCTCGGCCAGCAGCTGGGCGCACATCTCGGTGGCCACGTCCACCCCCAGCTCGCGCTGCACCTCGGGCGAGGCGTCGGCGACGGACTCGAACCGCTGCGCCAGCGGAGCCGGGAACGCCTGCCCGGACAGCTGCACGATGCGGGCGATCTGCTTCGGGCTGGTCACCGGCATGACCCCGGCCAGCAGCGGGACGTCGCAGCCGCGGGCGGCCACCCGGTCGCGCAGCCGCAAGTAGTCCTCCACCTGGAAGAACATCTGGGTGATGGCGAAGTCGGCGCCGGCCCGGCACTTGGCCACGAACATGTCGGCGTCGGTCTCGGGGTCCGGTGACCGGGGGTGGGTCTCGGGGAAGGCGGCGACCCCCACGCAGAACTCGCCGATGCCCCGGACCAGCTCGACCAGCTCCGCGGCGTAGGACAGCCCGTCGGGATGGGCGGTCCACTCGGCCTGCGGGTCGGCCCCCGGCGGGTCGCCGCGCAGCGCCATGACGTTGGTGACCCCGGCGGCGGCCAGCCGGGCGACGACGTTGCGCAGCTCGGCCACCGAGTGGTCGACCGCGGTCAGGTGCGCCAGCGGCAGCATCGTGGTGTCGGTGGCGATCCGCTCGGTCACGGCCAGCGTGCCCTCGCGGGTCGAGCCGCCGGCGCCGTAGGTCACCGACACGAACGACGGCGCCAGCCGCTCCAGCTCCCGCAGCGCGGTCCACAGCTGGGCCTCCCCGGCCGGGCTCTTGGGCGGGAAGAACTCGAAGGACCAGGTGGGCCGCCCCTGGTCGAGCAGCTCGCGCACGGTGCCGGTCACGACCCCACACGGTAGGCGACCGGGGCGCCGTCCCGGCTGCGATCTGCGGCACCCGTCACGATCATGATGTGCCCGGCTCCGCGGGGCCGGGCATACTCGGACGGTGACCGCAGGGACCCGATCATCCGAAGCCACCAGCGCAAACAGCGCTGACCAGCCGGTTTCCCCCGACGTGGCCCACCTCGGGCGGCTGCGCGCGGCGGTCAGCGACGCCCTGGAGGGCTTCCTCGACGAGAAGCGCGGCGTGCTGGCCGGCATGGACGACGAGCTGCGGCCGGTCGTCGACGAGGTGGCCGCGGTGGCCGAGGGCGGCAAGCGGCTGCGCCCGGCCTTCGCCTACTGGGGCTGGCGCGCGGTGGCCACCTCCCACCCCGAGGACGAGGCCGCCGTGCTGCGCGCCGTCGCCGCCCTGGAGTTCGTGCACGGGTCCGCCCTGGTCCACGACGACGTCATGGACGCCGCCACCACCCGCCGCAGCCGGCCCGCCACCCACGTCGGCTTCGCCGGCCGGCACGGCGACCGCGGGCTGACCGGCGACGCCGCCCTGTTCGGCACCGGCGCGGCGATCCTGGTCGGTGACCTGGCCCTGGTCTGGTCCGACGAGCTGCTGCGCCGCTCGGGGATCTCCGCCGAGGCCCTCGGCCGGGCCCGCCCGGTCTGGGACACCATGCGCACCGAGGTCACCGCCGGGCAGTACCTGGACCTGCTGCGCGCCGCCGGCGGCCTGCCCGGCCCCGAGGGCGCCCTCAAGGTGGCCCGCTACAAGAGCGCCGGCTACACCGTGCAGCGCCCCCTGCAGCTCGGCGCGGCCATCGCCGACGCCGGCCCCGAGGTGGTCGAGGCCTACACCGGCATCGCGCTCCCCCTCGGCGAGGCCTTCCAGCTGCGCGACGACGTCCTCGGCGTGTTCGGCGACCCCGCCGTCACCGGCAAGTCCGCCGACGAGGACCTGCGCGAGGGCAAGCAGACCCTGCTCGTCGCGCTCACCGACGAGGCCGCCGACGGCGCCGGCCGCGCCCTGCTGCGCGACGTCCTCGGCGACCCGCACTCCACGCCCGAGCACCTGGACGCCGTCCGCGACCTGATGCGCGCCACCGGCGCCCTGCAGCAGGTGGAGGACCGGATCAGCACCCAGACCACCGCCGCGCGCGAGGCCATCGCCGAGGCACCGGTGACCGGTGAGGCCCGCACCGCCCTCGACGCCCTAGCCGTCGCCGCCACCACCCGCACGACGTGAGGACCGTCCCCGGGCCCACCGACCGGGTCGTGGTGGTCGGCGCAGGTCTGGCCGGCCTGTCGGCGGCCCTGCGGCTGCGCGGCGCCGGCCGCGAGGTCACCGTCGTCGAGCGCGGCCCGGACCCCGGCGGCCGCGCCGGGCGGGTCGAGCGCTCCGGCTACGTCCTGGACACCGGCCCGTCGGTGCTCACCGCCCCCGGCCTGGTCCGCGACGCGCTGGCCTGCGTCGGGGAGACCCTCGAGGACCGCCTCGAGCTGCTGCCGCTGGAGACCACCTACCGAGCGCAGTACGCCGACGGCTCGACCATCGACGTGCACGCCGACCCGGCCGCCTTCGCCGCCGAGGCCGAGGCCGTCTGCGGCCCCGGCGCCGGGGCGGAGGTGACCCGCTACCTGGCCCACCTGCGCGAGCTGGACGCCCTGCAGTGGGACGTGTTCATCGACCGCAACCTCGACACCCCGCTGGACCTGCTGGGCCGCCCGCTCCTGGAGCTGGCCCGCAAGGGCGGGTTCGGCCGGCTCGCCCCCCACGTCGACCGGTTCTTCACCGACGAGCGGCTGCGCCGGCTGTTCAGCTTCCAGGCCCTGTACGCCGGCGTCTCCCCCTTCACGGCCATCGCCGCCTACGCCGTCATCGCCGAGCTCGACATCGGCAAGGGCGTCTGGCACCCGGTCGGCGGGATCCACGCCGTCCCCGCGGCCCTGGCCGCCGCCGCGGCCGACGCCGGCGTGGTGTTCCGCTACGACACCGCGGTGGCCTCCCTGGACCTGCGCGGCGGGCGGGCGCACGGCGTCCGGCTGGCCGACGGCGAGCTGCTGCCCGCCGACGCCGTCGTCGTCACCGCCGACCAGGCCGAGCTGCTGGTGCCGCTGCGCCGGCGCCGCCGGCCCACCTACTCCCCCAGCTGCGTGGCCATCCACGTCGGCGTGCGCGACGAGATGGCCGGCCAGGCGCACCACACCATCACCTTCGGCGCGGCCTGGGAGCAGGTGTTCGAGGAGCTGACCGTCACGGGCCGGCCGATGAGCGACCCCAGCCTGCTGGTCTCCATGCCCAGCCGCACCGACCGCACGCTGGCCCCCGAGGGCGGGCAGGTGCTCAGCATCGTCGCGCCCACCCCGAACCTCGACCTCGCGCCCGGCATCGACTGGCCCGCGCTGGCGCCGCGGTACCGCGACGAGGTGCTGCAGACGATGGAGAAGCGCGGCTGGACCGGCCTGACCGGCGCGATCGAGGTCGAGGAGCTCATCACCCCGGCCGACTGGGCCGACCAGGGCATGGCCGCCGGCACCCCGTTCGCGCTGGCCCACACGTTCGGCCAGACCGGCCCGTTCCGGCCCTCGACCTACCCCCGCGGCGGGCCGGAGAACGTGGTGCTGGCCGGGTCGAGCGTGCAGCCCGGCGTCGGCGTCCCCATGGTGCTGGTCAGCGGCCGGCTCGCGGCGCAGCGGATCACCGGGTGAGCCGCGGCATGACCCCGCAGCTGGAGGCCGCCTACGCCCGGTGCCGGGCGATCGCGGCCGAGCACGGCAAGTCCTACTTCCTGGCCACCCGGCTGCTCACCCCGGACCGCCGGCAGGCCATCCACGCCCTGTACGCCGCGGCGCGGGTGGCCGACGACATCGTCGACGTCGGCGCCGACGAGCCCGGCCGCGACCCCGAGGCCGAGCTGCTGGCCTGGTCGAAGGACGCCCTCGCCGCGGTCGAGACGGGGCACTCCGACGACCCCGTGCGCCTCGCGCTGGCCGACACCGTGCGCCGCTACGACATCCCCCGCGAGCACCTGGTCGACTTCCTGGCCGCGATGACCAGCGACCTCGACGTCACCGGCTACGCCGACCTCGCTGCCCTGGACCGGTACATGTGGGGCTCGGCGTCGGTCATCGGGCTGCAGGTCCTCCCGGTGCTGGGGACGGCGCCGGGGGTCGCCCGCGAGGAGGCCGCCCCGCACGCCATCGCGCTGGGCGAGGCCTTCCAGCTGACCAACTTCCTGCGCGACGTCGCCGAGGACGTCGACCGCGGCCGGGTCTACCTGCCCGCGGACATGATGGCCGCGCACGGCGTCACCCGCGAGCAGCTGGCCGCCCGGCAGCACACGCCGGGCTTCACCGCGCTGATGCGCGAGATGGTCGACGTCGTCCGCCGCCGCTACGACGACGCCGCCCCCGGCACCCCGATGCTCGCCCCCGAGTCGCGGGACTGCGTGCGCGCGGCCACCGACCTCTACGGCGGCATCCTGCGCGAGATCGAGCGCGCGGACTACCGGGTGCTCGACGGCCGGGTGTCGGTGTCCAAGCCGCGCCGCCTGGC
>Ga0325400_1000626_pt1 | contig 26756 bp, 20 predicted proteins | sample PopdelMetagenome_2_FD_205662 | JGI IMG/M metagenome (GOLD analysis project Ga0325400, IMG submission 205662) | Populus deltoides microbial communities from Bellville, Georgia, United States - Xylem-PdKOR-R1 | ecosystem: Host-associated > Plants > Phyllosphere > Stem > Wood/Secondary xylem...
AAACTCCTTTTGTCGGTAGATAATGAGCCGGCTGGATTCTCCCTGCGACTGTCCGGCGAGGAATGCGCCGGTCAGGGCAGTCAGGAGCCAGTGGATGGTAAACAGGGCCGTTTTCATCGGATGCGCCATTTATCGCCGTTGGTCGACAGGCTGAAAAGGAGTTGAAGGTAGATTTGGCGAACCCGCTCCCGGGGGGCATCCGTCAGCACGAAGGCCTGCGATTCGTACATTCTGGCATTCAATCCGTTCCGGTAACCCAGGCGCGTGACCCACTGAGCGCTTCGTTTCCGTTTTTCCCGTTGGGTATATTCCAGGTTAACGTCCAGATAAGTAACGTTGCGCAGGAACAGCGAGGAAACATTCCCTACCTGGCTGGTTTGTAGAATGGCCGGAAAGGAGACGACCTGGTTGGTCCGCTGAAAAATAGTGAATCCGTAGGACATGCCCCCAATGCCCGCGTTGAGATAAAGACGCCGGTTGCGCGAATTGACCAGATCGTAACCGGCGGATAAAGTAGTGTAGTTTGCGACAGAATTCTGCAGGATATACGTTGTTGACGCGGAACTCGAGGCTTCACTGCCTTTTAAACCGGAACCGTACTGAAGCAAAAATTTAGTGCGGTTAAAGCGCAGACCCACGCCATAGTGAAAGAAGAGGTTTACCGGAACACCCGAGGGAATCTGGTTGGCCGCGAAAAAAGAACGGATGGATGGTAAAAACGTGATTGCCGGCATAATCCCAAATTCGGTGATCAGTCCCCGTCTGAACTGGCTTTTTTCGGGAAACGGGGGAGTAAGCGTTGAATCGCCGGTCTGGGCGCGCCCGGCGACGCAGAGAAGAATAAACAGAAAGCGTTTCATAATAGGGTCAGTTGTAAAGGACTTTCCGGTGAAAGTAGACTAATCCCGAGGGGGCGGCAAATCGGCGTGGTCAACACGCCCTGTTCGTGGGGAAAGCCCTGTTCTATGTGAGCAAGGGATTAGCCTTGCTGGAAGGGCACCGGTGGCTTTGCCAAATGACCGCGGAGTAACGGAACGGCGAACGCATGAACTTTTCGGGCTTCTCCCGTTTTATAGCAAAAATAAGCCACGCCGACGACTCGCTGAGTGCTTTCAAAGAAGGCGGGTCAGAGACTCGTCACCGGTGGTGCGTCTGCGGTTTACCGCGTTAAATTGATCACGTATGGAGTTAGGAATTAGCAGCTTTGGGGAAGTACAGCCCGATGGCAAGGCGGGAAACGCCCTTCACGCCCATCAGCGAATGCAGCAACTGCTGGCCGAAATCAAGCTGGCCGACGAGGTAGGACTGGATGTTTACGCCCTGGGCGAACACCACCGGCCCGATTACGTCGTGTCGGCTCCTGAAGTGGTGCTGGCAGCCGCGGCCACGATCACCCAAAAAATCCGTTTGTCGAGCGCCGTTACGGTGCTGAGTTCCGCCGATCCGGTCAGGGTATACCAGAACTTCGCCACCCTCGACCTGATCTCCAACGGCCGGGCCGAGATCATGGCGGGGCGCGGGTCGTTTATTGAGTCGTTTCCCCTGTTTGGCTACGACCTCAACGATTATGACGAACTGTTCACCGAGAAGCTGGATTTATTGGTTCAGATCAATCAGCAGGAGCGGGTTAGCTCGGAGGGCCACTTCCGGCCTTCCATCCCGAACCGGGGCATCTATCCCCGGCCGTATCAGTCGCAGCTACCCATTTGGCTGGCCGTCGGCGGAACCCCGGCTTCGGCGGTTCGGGCGGGTCAGATGAAGCTGCCCATGACGGTGGCGTTGCTGGGTGGAACGCCCGAGCGGTTTGTGCCCCTCGTCAACCTGTACCGAGAATCGGCAAAGGCGGCCGGGCATGCCGAAACGGCTTTACCGTTGGCGATGAACTCTCATTTCTACCTGGCCGACGATTCGCAGCAGGCCGCCGATGAGTTTTTTCCCACCTATCAAACCATGATGAACCGGGTGGGCCGGGAGCGGGGCTGGCCGCCGTTGAACCGGGAACAGTTCGAGTACATGCGGGAGTACGGTCCCCTGATGGTGGGTAGTCCGCAGGACATCATCGATAAACTGCTCCGCTTCCATGCGCTGTTCAGGAATACGCGGTATCTGGCCCAGTTTATCGGCGGTCCTCAGTTGCCGCACGCGAAGCTGCTGCACGCCATCGAGTTGTTTGGCACGCAGGTAGCGCCGGTGGTCCGGAAAGAACTGGCCGCGTCCACCGTCAGCGTGGATCAGGCTTAAGCGATTGGGCCGTAAACCGATTGATTTGGTTTACGGCCATACAGTTCGGTGGCAGCATTCCGGAGGCCCCGGCACGTATACAGGTTAAAGGTTTTCTGTTTTTACCGATTATTTTTTCAACCCGGTTGACCTACTCCGGAGAGTACCGGCAACTACTGAATACAAAGGCAGATCAGTGACCGCTGATCAGCTAGGTTACCCCAAAATCACGTCTCTACCGAGGTAGTCAAGAAAAGAAAACAGGTAACTCGTAAAGCAGTAATTTGTTTGCCGTATCTTTGGGCAATGGTTCATTCGGTCACGAAAGGAATCTTCGCTTTATTGATAGTTCTATGTTTTTGCCATCCTATCCGACCTCCACACTTTTTTCAGGTCTACTCATCGTTAGTCTTCTCGGTTGTCATTCTGGCCAGCAGGACAATCCTACCACAACGGAGATTCCCAAGCTGCCCGTCGTGCAGGTCAAAACCGCATCCGTAACCACTTACCAGGAGTTTTCCGCCACGCTCGAGGGCCGGGTTAATGTCGAAATTCGTCCGCAGGTGGAAGGATACCTGGAAAAGATTTACGTCGACGAGGGGGCCGCTGTTCGCAAGGGGCAGCCACTGTTCCGCATCGATACGCGAAGCTACCAGGAGCAGGTAGGCAACGCCAGCGCCAGTCTGCTGGCGGCCAAGGCTAATATGGACAAAGCCGCCCTGGAAATTACCCGGTTAACGCCCCTGGTTGAAAACAATGTCGTATCGGATGTGCAGCTCAAAGCGGCCCAGTCGGCCTACGCAGCCGCCAAAGCCAATGTCGAGCAGGCCCGGTCGGTGGTTGGCACGGCCAATGTGAACCTGAACCGCACCTTGATTACGGCGCCCGCCAGCGGCTTTATCGGCCGGTTACCCCACAAACCGGGCAGTCTGGTCGGTCGTGCCGAACTGCAGCCGCTCACGACGCTCTCGGATGTCCACGAGATTTACGCGTACTTCGCCATGAGTGAGGTCGACTTCCTGCGCTTCACGCAGCAGGCCGCGGGCCGCAGTCTGGCGGACAAAATCCGAAACCTGCCGCCCGTGGATCTGATGCTGGCCGACGGCAATACGTACGCCCGTAAGGGCCGGATTGAGCTGGTTTCCGGTCAGTTCGACAAAACAATGGGAGCCATCAGCTTCCGGGCGGTGTTTCCGAATGCCGAAGGACTTCTGCGCTCGGGCATTACCGGCCGCGTTCGCATTCCGGAGCCGCATCCGTCGGCGGTTGTTGTCCCGCAGGAAGCGACTTTTGAGCGCCAGGACCGGGTGTTTGTCTTTGCCCTCGCCGATAGCAACAAAGTGGTCAGCAAGCCCCTTCAGATTGGCGGTAAAAGCGGCAACTACTACCTAATCACCAAGGGCCTTCAGCCCGGCGAACGCATTGTTCGGGAAGGGCTCGACCGACTGCGCGACGGCGACGTAATCGCCCCGCGACTGGTAACGGCCGATAGCACCGCGAACACACAGGCACTGTAGTGATTTTCTTGTATCCACACCTTCCTCACCCAACGCATTGGATGGGGACGTTTTAGCCTTAGTCATGCTTAAACTATTTATCGAACGCCCCGTACTGGCAACGGTTATTTCCATCTTGCTGGTTATTCTGGGCGTTATTTCCTTATTCACGCTGCCCGTTACGCAATTCCCCGAAATTGCCCCGCCCAGCGTGCAGGTGGCGGCCTCGTATCCCGGGGCCAACGCCGAAGTCGTGGCCCGCTCGGTGGCCACGCCCCTCGAAGAAGCCATCAACGGGGTGGAGAACATGACCTACATGACCTCCTCGTCGGGCAACGACGGCTCGGTGGCCATTAACATTTATTTCAAACTCGGCACCAATCCGGATCTGGCCGCGGTGAACGTGCAGAACCGCGTGGCCAAAGCAACCAGTCTGCTGCCCGCCGAAGTCATTCAGGCCGGTATTTCGACCCAGAAGCAGCAGAACAGTATGATCATGATCCTCAACCTGAACAGCGACGAGGACGTGTACGACGAAACATTTCTGCAGAACTACGCCAAAATCAACCTCATTCCGGAACTACAGCGGGTGAACGGGGTAGGGCAGGTCATGGTCTTCGGGGTGAAGGATTACTCGATGCGGATCTGGCTCAAACCGGACCGGCTGGTGGCTTATGGCCTGTCTCCTCAGGAGGTAATGGGCTCCATTCGGGAACAAAACCTGGAAGCGGCCCCCGGTAAGATTGGCGAAAACAGCGGTGAAGCGTTCGAGTACGTCATTAAATACAAGGGTAAGCTCAACCAGCCCGAGCAGTACGAAGACATCATTTTGAAAGCCAATACCGATGGTTCGACCATCCAGCTCAAGGATGTGGCGCGGATCGAATTCGGGTCCTTTACCTACAGCGGTGACACCAAAGTAAACGGTCGGCCGAGCGTCGGGATTGCCATTAACCAGATGGCGGGCTCCAACGCCAACGACATCCAGGTGGCGATTCTGTCGATCATGGATAAGGCTAAGGGGGCATTCCCGAAAGGCATTAACTACACCATTGGTTACAGCACCAAGACGTTCCTCGACGAGTCGATTGACCAGGTGACCCACACGCTTATCGAAGCGTTCGTGCTGGTATTCATCGTCGTTTTCCTGTTTTTGCAGGATTTTCGTTCGACCCTGATTCCTGCCATTGCGGTGCCGGTCGCCATTGTCGGGACGTTCTTTTTTATGCAGCTGTTCGGCTTTACGATCAACCTGCTGACGCTGTTTGCGCTGGTGCTGGCCATCGGGATTGTGGTCGATGACGCCATTGTGGTTGTTGAGGCCGTTCACGCCAAAATGGAGCAAAGTCGACAGTCGGCGCGGTCGGCCACTGTTCGTTCCATGCAGGAGATTTCGGGCGCTATTGTCTCCATTACGCTGGTGATGGCGGCCGTGTTCGTGCCGGTGGGCTTTATGAACGGTCCGGCGGGGGTGTTCTACAAACAGTTTGCGTTCACGCTGGCAATCGCGATTCTGATTTCGGCCGTAAACGCGTTGACGCTGAGTCCGGCCTTGTGCGCCCTGCTGCTGAAGAATCCGCACCATTCGGACGGGTCCGCCCACAACGGTCATCAAAAGCGGGGATTCCTGAACCGCTTTTTCCACGCGTTCAACGCTGGTTTTACGGCGCTGACCAATCGCTACGTGGGTAGCCTGCGGTTTCTGGTGCGCAATAAATGGGTGGGTCTGAGCGGACTGGCGCTGGTGACGGCCGTTACGGTCTGGTTGATGCGGACAACGCCAACCGGGTTTATTCCGTCGGAGGATCAGGGTTTTATTGCTTATTCGCTGAAGCTGCCCGCGGGGGCGTCCTTGCGTCGGACGCAGAAAGTGGCTGATAAAATCGAAGGAATTCTGCACAAAACGTCCGCCGTTGAGCAGCATATCGAAATCAGTGGTTTCAACATGATTGCGAATTCAGCGAGTCCCTCGTACGCGGCCGGTTTCGTGAAAATGAAGCCTTACGCCGAGCGGGGAGCCGTAAAAGACCTTCAGCAGGTGGTCGATTCGGTTAGCAGACAGGTTGCGGGCGTGGAAGAAGGCCGGGTCGATGTGTTTACCATGCCGACCGTGCCGGGTTTCAGTAACGTCGATGGCTTTGAATTGCTGCTGCAGGACCGCACGGGCGGCAAACTGGACAAGCTGAGCGCAACCGCCAATGCCTTTATCGCGGAGCTGCAGAAGCGCCCCGAGATTGCCGCAGCCTTTACGACGTTTGATACCGGCACGCCCCAGTTTGAGCTCGAAATGGACGTTAAGAAAGCCAAGCAACTAGGCGTCTCAACGAGCGATATTCTCCAGACAATGCAGGTTTACTACGGAAGTACGTTTGCCTCCGATTTTAACCGGTTTGGTAAATTCTACCGCGTGATTGCGCAGGCCGACGCGCCGTACCGGGCTGATCCGTCGTCGCTGAATGGCATCTACGTGCGGAATACGATGGGTCAGATGGTGCCCATGACGACACTGGTGACGCTTAAACGGGTTTACGGGCCCGAAGCCGTTACGCGGAATAACCTGTTTACTTCGGTCGCCATTAACGGTCAGGCCAAGCCCGGCTACAGCTCCGGAGACGCCATTCGGGCGGTGGAGGAAGTCGCCAAACAGAAACTGCCGGTGGGTTACACCTACGAGTGGACGGGCATGACGCGGGAGGAAATCGCGGCTGGCGGGCAGTCGAGTCTGATCTTCGGGCTTAGTCTGGTGTTTGTTTACTTTTTGCTCGCGGCCCAGTACGAGAGTTACGTGCTGCCCTGGGCCGTGCTGCTGTCTATTCCCACCGGGATTCTGGGTGTTTTCCTGTTCATTAATCTGACGGGCATCGACAATAACATCTACGTGCAGGTGGGTTTGATCATGCTCATTGGGTTGCTGGCTAAAAACGCCATTCTGATTGTGGAGTACGCCATTCAACGCCGAAAAGGAGGGATGGGCCTGGTGGCCTCCGCCCTGGAAGCGGCTCAGCTCCGGCTGCGCCCTATCCTGATGACCTCGTTTGCCTTTATCGTTGGTCTGGTGCCACTGATGGGCGCCACGGGGGCATCCGCCAAGGGGAATCACTCCATTAGTATTGGTACGGCCGGGGGGATGCTGACCGGGGTTGTGCTCGGTTTGTTCATCATTCCGGTGCTGTTTGTCATTTTTCAGGGAATTCAGGAGAAACTGGTGCGGCCCAAGACCGCCGAAGAACGGGAAGTGCTGGCGGAAGAAGCGCTGGCCGACGCTCCATTAAATCGTAATTAATCATGCTGCGAACGTTTTTAGCATCGTCTCGCCTTTCTATTGGCTTTTTCGCCCTGCTGGTCTGGGGTTGTAAAGTTGGTCAGAATTATCAGCGTCCGGCTACGCAGATGCCCGACGGTTTCAACCAGACCCCGCCTTCGGACACCACTAACGTGGCTCAGATACCCTGGCGGCAATTCTTCAACGATCCCGGGTTGCAGGCGCTTATCAGTGATGCGCTGACCAACAATTTTGATCTACAGGTTGCCATCAAACGAATTGAGGAGAATCAGGCTTACGTCCGGCAGACTCGTTACGCACTTCTGCCGGCGGTTAATACTCAGATTGCCGCTTCCACCGTCACGCCGTCCCGCAATAGTTTGAATGGGCTAAGCCTGGAGAATTTTATCGGGACGCGCCATCTGGAAGACTACTCGGCCAACCTGGCTTTGTCCTGGGAGCTGGACATCTGGGGTCGCATTCGCCGACTGAACGAAGCGACGCTCGCGACGTTTCTGCAAACGGAGGAAGGCGCTAAAGCCGTTCGGACCAATCTGGTAGCCAACGTCGCATCCGGGTATTTTAATGTGCTGCTGCTCGACGCCCAGCTTGATGTAGCCAAGCGTAATCAGGCCCTGGGTGATACCATTGTGCGGCTTATTCAGTTTCAGAAAAAGTCGGGCGATGTGACGGAACTGGCTGTTCAGCAGGCCGTGGCGCAGCGACAGACGGCGGATCAGCTTCGGTCGCAACTGGAACAGTCCCTGGCGATTGAACAGAATAACCTCCGGCAGTTGTTGGGTGACTGGCCGGGACCAATCACCCGGAGCAGCCGACTTGACACCTATCCCGTCCCGGATACGCTACTGACGGGTGTACCGGCGCAGTTGCTGGCTAACCGACCGGATGTGCGGGCCAGTGAGCTCGGCCTGGTGGCGGCTAATGCGCGAACTGGCGTTGCCCAGGCCAGTCTTTACCCGGCCCTGACAATTACAGGAACGGTGGGCTTGAATTCGTTCCGGGCTTACAACTGGTTTGCCCTACCTGCTTCGCTGTTCTATAATCTGGCGGCAGGCCTGACGCAGCCGGTTTTTCAGCGCCGGCAGCTCGTGACGCAGCTGGAGGTGGCGCAGATCCAGCGCCAAACGGCCCTGATTCAGTTTCGGCAAAGCATGAACAACGCCGTTAATGAGGTTTCCAACGCGCTGGTACGGACTCAGAAATTACAGGAGCAGGAGCAAGTAGCAACGGCGAGGGTGCAAACGCTGCGCGGGGCCATCAATAACGCCAAACTGCTCTTCAAGAGTGGTATGGCTACTTACCTCGAAGTTATTACGGCGCAAAGCAATGCGCTTCAAGCAGAGCTAACTCTAGCCGATTTAAAGCGGCAGCGTTTAGACGCCATGGTTGAAGTTTACCGCTCGCTGGGAGGGGGCTGGCGATGAGTCGCTAGTTACTTGAGTTACTTACGAAAGGGTCAACCGCTTAGGGGTTAAATCATTTTAAGCGGTTGACCCTTTACTATTTTTAGGCTAAACGTATTAGCAATACATTAACAGACTGCATATCTACGATTGATAGTGTAATGTTATACAACTACCATAATTTACCTTTGAGGGAAACTATTATGCAAAATTAATTATGAATACCCAACAACGGAATTGCAATCAGTTCATGTAAATATAAATGCACTGATAGAAAAGAAGTAGAAGCGCAATTAATAAGAGCGAATAAAGGCAATACAGCTCTTGCCAGCTTTTACGCAATGAGCAATGAAACTCCGTAGGCTAAGGCACAAAATCTAATTCACAACGTGGTAGAAAGTAACTTTTTGTAATCAAAGCCCGTTGTCGAAAGTACTTCTTTAAGCTTTGCTAACTCTTGTTTTGCAACGGGTAGCAAATCGAACTGTAAATGCCAGACAAACGGATACACCCGCGGTCTTTTAGCTAGTGGATAAGGATCAATTCTTCTTATTAAATAAGACTCGAGATTTTTGGTCCCCGGTGACTCCCGGTAGATAAGCCGGGTTATGAAATATAAATTGAACGGATCCGTAAAGGATTTATTCAGAAACAGTTTATCAATTGACAAATTTTGCCGTCCGATGTAGCTCATTGCCGAGTCCGGCTTTAAAGGTTGGCTATGGAAAATCTTTTCTTTTGTGTACTCAACCATTAATTTCCCTATACTACTTCCGTCTCTGTCTGAAACAATGCAATAATCGATCGACTCAATCTGCATTATCGATTGGGATTGATTACGCAGGGAGAATTTAGGGGACAGATGCGTTCTGGTACTATCGTAAACGCTGGCACTCAGAAACTCAACGGTCCAGCTGAGCTTCGATTTCTTTTCAATTGTCTGGTAATTGATAAGTTCTACTGATCCCCAGTTGGCTTTATCCGTCAGAGTCTTGTCGACCTTCAAATCGCCAGAAAAGAAAAAAAACCGGAGTGGACAGATAATTAACAAAAAACAAATAACCTTCATCGATAGCAGCTTCTGTTGTTATTTTAAACTCTACGTGAATAGCGTTGACGTGATACTAATCCACCTTTCTCTTAAATAGGTAGAATAAGATTGATCTACTGCCAAATTCCAATGCTTAGGATTTGGCAGCAAAGCCATACTTTCGACTCAGCAAACAGATTCATCCGATAATCCTTGTTTTCTCCGTTTACGCACGTAGGTTTGAATTTCAAACGAAATAACGGAATAATGGACGATAAGCTAGCAAATTTACTGGAAGACAGCCTGCTAAAGGTTTGGAGTGAACGCAACGGTGAGCAGCGGATGAATGTGATGAAACGCATCTACGCAACAGACATTATTTTTTACGAAACGAACACGGGCCCAGCTATTAAAGGCCATCAAGCCATCGATTCGCTCATCAAAAAACTACAGGATCAATGGCCGCCGGAGTTCGTTTTTGTTCTCACCAAGCCGGCGGTAATTAACCACGGGATTAGTCATGTTGCCTGGACACTGGGCGCACCGAATGCAGCACCGGCCGCCAGCGGAATGGATATTGCCATCATTGCGGACAGCCTTATCAAAGAATTATACCTCTATTTGGACGATCCTGCTGTTTAACGGGTAGGGCTGGCTACCCTGAAAGGATTTGTCATCAATTCTAATGAACTGAGAATGGGATGGGCGACTCGATCCGATTAGCTGAATGCGAGAGCGCAATGGTTGTCTAATCGGAGGGTTTGAAAGATCAGGGCAACGGTTAGGCAGAACCTTTATAGGGTAAAAGTTGGTGGCCGGGTACTTATGAGCCTGAATACGGCCAAAAGCAAACCGGTCATTAACCGCAAAAAGCCATTCTTTTCGTGCACAACACTACGCAGCTACGACAGGAATCCGGTAGAAACGAATAGTCCCGTTATGAAAAAAAGAACCAATGCCATCATCCAACTTCTGAGTATCCTTACGCTGGTGGCGACCCTGAGCAACGCGCAGCCCAAACCCACGTACACCCAGTTCGTCAACCCCTTTATTGGCACCGCCCCCCTGTACGATCCTAAAATCATCGGCTACGAGTACCCAAAAGGGTGGCGTTCCTGGGCGGGGCTGACCTTTCCGGGTAGTTCGCTACCCAACGCGATGGTGCAGCTTAGCCCCGTGACGGAATATGGCTCCGGCGCCGGTTACCAGTACGAAGATACGCTGATCTACGGCTTTACGCACACCAACAAAGGCCACTGGAACCTGTGCAATATTCCGATCTTGCCGCTTTCCAGGCCGGGCCAGACGCTGGCTTCGCGGTACAGTCACAAAAACGAAAGCGCGGCCCCCGGTTATTACCAGGTCTACCTGGACGATTACAAAGTAAACGTGAAGCTTACTTCGACGCTGCGTTGCGGCTATCACCAGTACACCTTTACCGACAACACAAACCGGCAGCTTCTTTTCGACCTGGGTAAAGCGAACAATCGCGTATCGAACTGGCACATTGAACCGGCAGGGCCGAGGGCCATACAGGGCTACCAGCAAACTGGCGAGAAGATCTACTTTTACGCCCGCCTGAACACGGCCATCGACCGAATTGAAAAAAAGGACGACGGCCAGCGCAACGGCCGGGCCATTGTTTACCTGGCCAATGGCAGTACGGCCCCTGTCGAACTTAAAATTGGCCTGTCGTTCGTCAGTGCGGAGAACGCCAAACAAAATCTGGAGACCGAACTGGCGAATAAGACGTTTGACAAAGTTCGGAACGAAGCCACGCAAACCTGGGAGCGACTGTTGTCAACCATTCAGGTAAAGGGTGGCACCGACAAGCAAAAGCGGATGCTGTACTCCTGTCTGTACCGGTCGTTTCTGTGGCCCGCTCTGCGCAGCGACGTTAACGGTGAGTACACTGATGCCAAAAACGGAGTGCAGAAAGCGGACTTTCAGTACTACACCGAGCCGTCGCTCTGGGATACGTACCGGAACAAAGACGTGTTGCTGGGACTGCTGACGCCGAAGGTGACGCTTGATGTCATCAAATCCATGAAGGATGTGGGCGACAAAAAAGGCTTTATACCCACGTTTTTTCACGGTGATCATGGCGCATCGTCCATTGCCGGAGCGTATCTGCGCGGCATCGATCAGTTCGACGTTCAGGCCACGTACCAGATCCTGCTGAAAAATGCCAACACCCCGGGCGGAGCTCGTCCGCATGTCGAGGAATACATTCAGAAAGGCTACATCGCCGACCCGGACATCCCAAAGCCGGAAGTAGAAACCAAAGCCAGTGCGGGGGTATCCAAAACGCTGGAATACGCATACGACGATTATTCGGTGGCTCAGATCGCCAAACGGCTGGGCGACACGACCAATTACCGCATCCTGATGGGTCGGTCGAAAAACTACAGAAACATGTTTGATCCGGCAACCCGGTTTATGCGGGGCCGACTGGCGGACGGCACCTGGATCACGCCCTTCAACCCCCAGTTTCCGTACTACGAGTATATGTACCGGGAAGCCAACGCCTGGCAGGTTTCGTTCTATGCTCCGCACGACATGCCGGGGTTGATTGCCCTGTACGGCGGACCGGCGGGCTTTGAATCGAAACTGGATTCGCTGTTCACCGTCCCCTGGAATCCGAGCTACATTGCCCGCAACGTCGAGTCGATGGTGGGTCAGTATTGCCACGGAAACCAGCCCGATCACGAAGCGCCTTTCGCGTACCACTTTATCGGCAAGCCGGAGAAGTCCCAGAAAATACTGGATCACATCCTGAACAACCTGTACGGCATCGGCAACGAGGGGCTGGCCCTGTGCGGCATGGACGATGCCGGCGAACTATCGTCCTGGTATGTTTTCAGCGCCCTGGGCTTGTACCCTTTCTCGGCTACCGATGCCGAATACATTGTGACGGCTCCGCTGTTTGACGAGGTTACCTGGAAAACCAGTACCGGTAAAACGCTCACCATCAAAAAGCCGCGCCAGGGCCGGGCGTTGAGCGCCATCAAGGTGAACGGAAAAGAGACCAAAGGCTACTTTGTATCCCACGATTTATTCAAGAACGGAGGTACGTTAGAAGTCATTACCAAGTGAAAGGCGGTTAATAGCCGCTCGGGTTGAGTCCGCTTTTTGCAGGATCCTGACTGCTTGGGGGTCCTGCAAAAATACGGCGCTTCTAATGCCTGAAAGCGCCGTTGGCTTGCCCATAAACCAGCGGACTTTTCTATATTTGATTTTCGCCCTTCTCCGCCATGCTCGTTACAACCGTTGATGATTTTTACAGAGAGGCCTCGGCTTTCTTAAACAGCGACCCGGACCAGTTGCTGCCCGCCGGCATCACCAAAGAAGTCGGCCACTTCAATGTGTTTGATGTAACCGAAGTGCTGAAAATGGTCAAAGAAAAGCCCAACATGACCTACAACCGGCGCACGTACTACAAAATCAGCCTGATAGACGGTCGTAACCGGGCCGAATACGCGGACAAGACGATTGCTATTGACCATCACGCCCTGTTGTTCGCAACGCCGAAAGTGCCTTACAACTGGGTGCCGCTTGGTCCTGATCAGGGCGGCTATTTTTGCCTGTTTACGGCCGATTTCCTGGCTCAGTCGAAAAGCGGAGTGGTTTTGGACGATCTGCCCCTTTTCAGGCCCGGCGGTTATCCCTGCTTTACTCTAACCGAACAGGGCAAGGAGGAAGTTGGGGCAATTTTCCGGAAAATACAGCAGGAAATCCGTTCGGATTACGCCTTCAAGTATGACCTCATCCGCAATTACGTTATTGAGTTGATCCATTACGGACAAAAACTCCAGCCGGCCACCGACTTATGCAGCACCCATAACGCATCGGCCCGGGTTGCTTCCCTGTTTGCTGAGTTGCTGGAACGCCAGTTTCCCATCGAATCGCCTTTAGAAAGCCTTCGATTGCGCACGGCAAAAGACTTTGCGGACCGACTGGCGATCCACGTCAATTACCTGAACCGGGTGCTCAAAGAGCAAACCGGACAGACCACCAAGCACCTTATTAGCAACCGGATTGTGCGGGAAGCGAAAATTTTGCTCAGACAAACCGACTGGAATGTTTCCCAGATCGCCTACAGCCTCGGCTTTGAGGAAGTAGCCCACTTTTCAAACTTTTTCAAGAAACAGACCGCCAGCTCGCCCCTGGCTTTCCGCGCGTAAAGGCAAGGTTTCTTTTTTGCAACGATCGTTTTGATTTTCGCAAGGACGCTATCCCGCACTCTTCCCACCTTTGTTCCATCAAATCGTAATGAACATGGAACTAAGCAACAACACCATTCTGATTACCGGCGGCACCAGTGGCTTTGGCTTTGCGTTTGCGGCCAGACTCCTTGCGCTCGGCAATACCGTAATTATCACGGGCCGGAACAGCCAGAAACTTCAGGAGACCAAACAGAAGCTGCCCGCCGTACACACCCGACAAAGCGACGTTAGCAAACCCGAAGACATCCTCAGTCTCTACGATCAGGTTATCCAGCAATTTCCCGACCTGAATATCCTGATCAACAATGCCGGAGAGATGCGGAAAATCATACTCCACGACAAGCATGACCTGTCCGATATTACCCGTGAGTTAGCGATCAACTTAATGGGTCCGGTTCGGATGGTCCAGCAGTTTCTGCCGCACCTGAAAACAAAAAAGGCCGCTGCCATCCTGAATGTCACCTCAGGCATTGCCCTTTCCGCTCTCCCGATTACCCCTGTGTATGGCGCCAGCAAAGCAGGATTACACTCGTACACGCAATCGCTGCGGGTACAGTTAAAACACACGACCGTCAAAGTCTTTGAGCTTGTCGCGCCCGGCTCTTCTACCCCGTTGAATGATAAATTCAGGCAGGACGAGGGTTTTGACCCAACCCTATTAATGGACCCCGAAAAAATAATAGATCAGGCGATCAAAGGCCTGAAAAACGATACCTACGAAATTTATCCCGGCCTCGCCAGGGTCATGCGCATCATGAGCCGGCTCGCCCCCGGATTCATGCTTTCGCGGGCCAGCAAGATGGGCGGGAAAGCCCTGTTTGGCCACTAGTGCCCACGCCACGGCCGAGCCGGAAGGAAGAAATAGGTGACCGTATAAACCAGAATCAAACCGGGCCTTAGCCCTTTAAAGCTACCAATCGCTATGAAATTAATCAGTGGCGTACTTATCCTACTCACTACCTTTTTAAGCCTGAAACACGGCTGGGATGGCTTACAGCTGGATTCTCATCCCGAACAAACACAAATGGCGGCCGATTTAGGCATCGGGAAAACGGGCATTACCGTAATGAGTATTCTTAGCATTGCCGTTGGAATTGCCATCCTGTTTCCGCAAACGTTTTTCATTGCCAGTCTGGTCAATGCGGTGACGATCCTGCTCATCATGGCCTTTTCCTTACGGGTGGGCAATCTAAAAACGGCGTTCATTGAAATTCCCTTTCTGCTAATTCCTCTGCTGTTGATCTATCTGGGGCATCCCTTAAAGAAATAATAAGCAGGAACATACGTTAGGCCCTGACGGGTTTAGGCCACCGCCGGAGCCAGACTAACCCGAAGCTGATCAATTCGTACGCCATCCATTCGCTCAACCACCAGGGTAAAACCCTGCCAGTGAATGGCCTCACCCGCCGTGGGTATGTGTCCCAGCTGTTCCAGGACCAGTCCGGCCACCGTGTGAAAGTGTTCGGCCTGACTGCGCAATTCCTCCCGGTTGAAGTAATTCAGGAAGTCGGCGTAACCGTACTGCCCGTCGATCAGATAAGTCCCGTCGGGCTGGGGTAGCACGTCGCCTTCCGCTTCCGAGGAGGTGGCCACTTCACCGACCAGCGCGGTCACGATGTCGTCGAGGGAAACGACGCCCTGCACGCCCCCGTATTCGTCGGTTACCAGCGCAAACGGAATCGGCACGGCCTGAAACCGCTCAAAAGCCCGGTAAGCCGCGTTGTTTTCGGGCAGAAACAAGGTAGGCTGCACATGCGATCGAAGATTGAACGACTGGCCATCGAGCAGATCTTCGACCACATCGGTCAGTCGCACAATGCCCAGCGGCTTATCCAGGGTTCCTTCGCAAACGGGATAGACCCGGTGCAGCTCACCCATAATGCGCTTTCGCACCTGCTCGGCGGACCAGGATGCGTCGAGCCAGACAACCTCGCTCCGGTGGGTCATCAGGGAGCGTACCGAACGATCGCCGAGCCGAAACACCCGGTCGACGAGCTCCTGCTCCACGAGCTGAACTTCCCCGCCTTCCGTTCCTTCCTGGATAATGGCTTTGATCTCCTCTTCCGTCACGCTGTTGTTGGTTGATGGCCGGACGCCCAGTAGTTTCAGCAGGCCTTCGGTCGTTAAGGTCAGCAGCCAGACAAACGGAGCGGCCACGCGCGAAAGCAACTGCATCGGACCCGCCACCAGCTGGGCAATGGTTTCGGGATTATTCAGGCCAATGCGCTTGGGCACCAGTTCACCCAGTACCAGCGACAGAAACGTGATGAAAATCAGCACACCGCCCACGGCCAGCGGCCGGGCGTACTGATTCAGAAACGGCACCTGCCGAAGCGCTTCCTGCAGGGAGCTCGTCAGCGCATCGCCCGAAAAGATACCCAGTAATATGCCAATGAGCGTGATACCAATCTGTACCGTGGAAAGAAAGCGGTTAGGCGATTCGGCCAGCTCTAGGGCACGCCGGGCCGACGCGCTGCCGCGTTTGGCCTGCCCTTCCAGCCGGGCTTTTCGGGCCGAAACCACCGCGATTTCGGACATTGAGAAAACCCCGTTCAAGAGCGTCAGGGCAATAATGATGATAATTTCCATTTGTTAAGTTAACCCGTAATCGTCATGGGTGGCCGTCTCCGAAGGGGAAACAACTGACCAATTCCTGACTTGACGTTGCTTTAGCCGCGCCCAGCGTCGACACACATCGACCGGGCAACAGACTGTTTGTAGTATGGATGATTTTAATGGTACCTCTGGTCGGCTCGTCAGCTCCGGGTATGTTGTTCTTATTGCTCTCTGAAAATGCCGTCCTTTGAGCGCGGAACCACCAACGCCCCAGCATGGCCCCTCAACGGCAGCCGTTAATGATGCAGCGGACGATTTCCGGATGAGTTACGAACAAAAGAGGCCGGCGATACTCCCGAATGGAGTTGCCAACGGGCCGTTGATCACAGAGCGATCAATCACGACACCAGCCGGGGTGGGGGCGTGTTCACCCTGGCCGACATGGAGAAGTAGCAGGGATGGGTGTAAGGCTGATAAACAACCGGTAAATAGCCCTCGGTCCGGGGAAAGAGGTAGCCAGGGCTGGGGGACGGAATAGTCCAGTCGAAGAAAATCTTGGAAAACTGATTAAGGCCTTCGTCGTCCTCCGGCTCATCATGCTCGGGAACCGCGTTGTGCAGGCCAAGCAGTTCTTCCAGCACCAGTTCGCTGAAACTTTCGATTTCGTTGATCGACAGATCTTCCCGGTACTCACCCCGGCTATCAGGCGTCACGTAACCATCGGGGGCGTCAATGCTGACGTTAATGACGTAGAAGGCCATTAACCAGCAAATGAGCTGCCGCCAGATTGGGGTACCGTAACGTTTTCGGGGCATAGTGTGTCCAAAGAGTGGCTCAATAATACGAAAGAAATGATTAGCTCGGCGGGTCAGCGCCGAATAATAGGCTGGAAACAGCAGACCCCAGCGAGCGAAGGGGCCAGAAAAATAACCTTTCCCAAGGACAAAGTACCAATCAATACTGGGCCAGGGCGAGTTGCAGGCTCTGCAAATCCTGGTTGATGGACCGCACCGAGGACTGAAGCTGATTGAGCATATTCGCGCGTGCGTGCAGTTCATCGGAGTTGTACTCTCCACCGGCCCCAAAGTAGAGCGTCTGCATTTTGGTTTTACTGTCGCCCAGAACGTAGTTGTTCCAGCGCAGACGAATGTTGTAAATAATGGAAAACGCGCCCGAGTTGCTGAAGGCTTTTTCATTCAGTACGTACCAGATAAAGGCGGGGTAAACGGTGGAGACCGTCGACTGATTCCAGACATCGGTCAGCAGATTTCGCTGGTGGACCAGCGTAACCCGCTTGTCAGACGAAAAAGCGGCCAGTCCCCCCAGTGTCGCGCTCAGAACCCCGCCCCCGATTCCCACCACCTTGTTGGGCGTTTCGGACGAAATAAGGGCCGTTGCCACCGTCGTGACCGCCCCCGCGACGATGGACAGAATGGTCAGACTACGAATGCGCCGGACATCCTGCTGATCCAGATAATAAGCCAACTGGTCGGCCCGCTCGCCCTCACAATCCAATTCAGCCGCCAGACTGGAAATCTCCGTCGTCGCCAGTATCAGCCGGCTTTGAATCCCCTGACGCAGTTGTACTTTTTTAAGCTGGGTGGCGTAGCTGCTGTCCCGACCCGGTTTGATCAGTTGTTGCAGGTTAGGCAGCAGCCCCAGGGCGTTGACCATCAACAGTGTATGCCTCGAAAATCGCCGGGTCAGGTTAGTGTCCGTCCCCAGTAAGGCTTCCAAGTCAGGCCGGGGTGTATAAGCGGCATCGTAGCGGTAGGCTTGAGTCGGCGCGCAGTAGTTGTTGTTTACCTGATGAAGGGGTACGTGGGCCGTCTGGCAGGCAGTCAGTAGGGTTAAGGCGCCAAGGATAAGGCAAAGTCGTCTCATTCGAAATTAAATCAGTCAGGCAATCGCTTTGGTTTTCAGACAGAACTGGCCGGTGCCGCGGTTGGCTGCAATCAGCAAAGGCGTGAGGGCATCCAGGGCCAATTGGAATCACAACCCGCCTGCCCCCCAAAATGATTTGCGTTCCCTGCATAAGGCATGACTTCCGTGCGCTGGCGGCTGTATTCGCTGCCTTATAAGACGGCCCCCGCCGATCAACCCGTATCCATGATTTCCTCATTGTCCAACAAACTATAATTCGGCGCAGACCGTTAGTCAAGGGCATCCCCTGAATGAACTCGTGCCCAAGTTGCTTCCCTTTCATCGCATCGCTGTCCAGGCCTTCACTAATCTGAAAGCCAACGATCCTATCCGGATGGCGGCTGCAACGGCTTTTTTTAGTTTCTTCGCCCTGCCGGCCATTGGCATTATTCTAAGCCGACTGTACGGAGGTCTGCTCAACCAGCACGATTACCAGGTTAGCTCCCAACTGTTCGACAAACTGGCTGATCTCTTGGGCCAGCGCGGTGCCTCTCAGCTCGAAGATATTTCCCACCACCTCCAGCAACGGCGATCCACCCGTTTGCTGACGGGCCTGAGCGTCATAATCCTGCTGGGGGCTTCGACAACCCTGTTTGCCATTATCAAGAACTCGCTCAATCAGATTTGGAACGTCAAGCTTACCCCCAGCCGGCGGTGGTGGTATCTGGTCTGGGACAAGGTTCTTGCCTTCGGGATCATCCTGTTCTCGGGGCTTTTGATGATGATTTCACTGACCGTTCCCCCGGCTTTGTCCGCACTTGGCCAGTCCTGGTTTTCGCCGGATACGCTTTCCATCCTGGGCAGAATTGGTCAGCAGGGCTTATCGATGCTGTTGGTCACCCTATGGCTGGTGGTGGTCTTTAAGTACCTGCCCAACATCCGCATTAGCTGGACGGCGGTTTGGGTGGGCAGCGCGGTAACCAGCCTCCTGGTTGAACTGGGCGAGCGGGTACTTACCCACCTGCTCATCGACAGTTCGGTTGGCGCGATGTACGGTAACTCCGGCGACCTGATCCTGGTGCTGTTGTTTGTTTTTTATTCTGCGCTGATTTTTTACTACGGAGCCAGCTTTACCAGAAGCTATTCGGAGTGGATTCACCAGGATGTCCGGCCGGGCTCCCACGCCGTCGCCTATAAAATCAAAGAGCTTAAAAAATAAAGCACGGCGCGGGCAATGGCCTCTACCTTACGGCGTCGGCTCATCCGCTCATGACCCGGTTAGGTTCTTCGGCGAAACGTGCTCGGCGTACTGCCCGTATATTTCTTGAACTGCTTACAGAAGTGGCTTTTATCCGTGTAACCAAATTCATCCGCAATCTGGGCCAGCGTGAGTGGACTGTACAGCAGACGGGCTTCGATGAGCTTCATTTTGTGGCGGATAATGTACTGCTTAAGGGATTCGCCGGTTTGTTTTTTGAACAAAAGGCTGATGTAGGTCGGGGCGTAATGAAACACGTCAGCGAGCCGGTCGATACTAAGCTCGCCGGGTTCGTAGATATGCTGCCGGATGTACAGCAGAATGGCTTCCACGGAGTCGGTCACGAAGGGCCTGACGGGCGTCTGATTAGAAAGATTGCGGGCCAGAATGAGGAGCATACTCTGCAATAGACTATCGCGAATACCCGCAAAGTGCGCCGACTGCTGGTTGGCGTATTCGCTCCGAATCACGGCCAACAGGGCGTGCAGTTTCTGCTTCTCACCTTTATCCGCCACAATCGAGCCCCGACTCTGGGAAGAGGTCGTCAGCAGGGTTTTAATGGCCGACTGCCGGGGGTTGTCCGGATTGCCAATCAGGTGTTTATGGATCGACTCATTGAAGCGAATGAAGCAAAACTCGGTTAGCTCCTCAATCACAAACTCATGGTAATCGTCCGGACCCAGTAAAAACACATCACCGGCCGTGTAGTCAAACGTGTTGCCGTTGATGCGGTGAAGACCGTGGCCTTTCAGGATGAAGATAATCTCGAAGTACGTATGCCGGTGAACCGCGTGCATCCAGGTCCCGGCCTCGAAATGATAGATGTTAAAGGGGGTGTGCAGGATGTATCGTTTCATAAACCGCCACTATTTCCGTAAACCTACCACTAAAGAATGGATTTGTACAACGCATAACGTCCGGCTCGGCTTTAGTTTTGCCTTTATTTAACTCATCGTCCACCCAAAACGTATGTACATGAAACCGCTACGCCTGTTACTCCTTGGCTTATTTCTCACTGGTACCCTCTCATCCGGGCGAAAAGCAGACGACTGGGTGCCTCTGCTGGACAAAAACCTCACCCAGTGGGAAAGTTACCTCAGCTTTGCGCACAAGACGGATTATAATGGAAAGGTACCAAACGATGCCGCGGGTAATCCCATGCAGCCCATTGGTTACAATAATGACAAAACCCACGTTTTTTCGGTCCTCAACGAGCCGGGTGGCCCCGTCCTGCGCGTTAGCGGTGAGTTCTACGGCTGTCTGTTTACCCGCCAGTCGTACGAAAATTACCATCTGTCGCTCCAGGTCAAATGGGGCGACCAGAAGTACGAACCCCGCAAGGACAAACTGCGTGATTCGGGCATTCTGTACCACTCCATTGGCGAAGCCGGGGCCGAATACTGGCGTACCTGGATGCTTTCCCAGGAGTTTCAGATCATGGAAGGGCATATGGGTGACTTCTGGTGCCAGGCCAATTCGGCCATCGACATCCGTTCTTATCCGTCCGAGGGCGTCATGAACCGGGTCGCCGACGAAAAGCAGCCTTTTAGACCTTTCAAAAGCGGCAGTGATTTCTTTTGCATGCGTTCGGAAAATTACGAAAGCCCCGCGGGTGAATGGACTAAACTGGAGTTGATCTGCTTTGAGGGAAAAAGCCTTCACATCGTCAATGGCCACGTGGTGATGGTTTTGAAAGACTCCCGGTACGTCAAGCCCGACGGACAGGAGGTTCCTATGCGGCAGGGTAAGATTCAATTACAGAGCGAAGCCGCTGAAGTCTTCTACCGCGACATTCGCATCAAACCCCTGACGGCAATGCCGAAAGCCTACGCATCCCTGTTCAAATAAGGGCACCGGGGAACCCGAGAGGATTTTTTGGAGCCCGCTATAAGGGTGTGAGTGTGAAGAAGATCGCCGTCCCGTTGGAGCGATTTACGGTTTTGAACAATCTAAAGTAGGGTTGAAAACGTATCTACCGGCAGTACACATTCTATACACACCACATCCTTATGTTTCATTTCCCCAAGAAAACCTTTGACCACGCCGTCAAAGCACTTCTCCTTGGCTCACTGGTTGCGTTCAGTTCGTGCCAGGACCACCGGACATCACCCGCCCCCGCCGACCGGCCGGATGTCCTCTTTTACGGATTAAGCGACAACAATCAATTACTGCGCTTGAATGTCCGGACTCCGGAAACGGCGGAGGCTACCTTATCCATCACGGGTATGGCAGCCGGTGCGAAGTTACTGGGCATTGATTTCCGCCCGGCGACCGGTCAGTTATACGGCATTGGCAGCGATAGCCAGTTGTACGTCATTCATCCCCAGAGCGGAGCCGCCCGGCCCATTGGCAGCCCGTTCACCCCGGCGCTGAACGGCGCTATTGCCGGCTTCGACTTTAACCCAACCGTCGACCGGATCCGGCTCGTTACCAACACGGGTCATAATCTGCGCCTGAATCCGGAAACCGGGGCGGTTGCGGCTACTGATAGCTCGATTAACGGGCCAGCAGCGGTTGCGCTGTCGGCGGCCGCCTACACCAACAACCGGGCGGGCGTAACCACGACTACGCTCTATGATATCGATCCGTTAACGGATAAGCTGTATAAACAAGACCCGCCCAACGACGGGAAGCTGGTTGAAGTTGGGGCGCTGGGATTACCCATTTCCGACGCGGCCGGTTTCGATATTGCCCCTGATGGCAGGGGACTTGTGTCTGTTGTATTCGAGGGGAAAGCCGAACTGCAAACCATCGACCTGACGACGGGGCGGTTGCAAAAGCTGGGTGATCTGCCGACGACGCTGATCGGTCTGGCCGTTCCGACCGAACCGGTAGCTTATGCCGTGGACAACAGCAACAACCTGCATATCTTCAATCCAACCAATCCGGCCCTGGTTCAAAAGAGCATCAGTGGTCTGCAAGCCGGGGAAACGGTGTTAGGCATTGATTTTCGGCCCCGGAATGGTCAATTATACGCGCTGGGCAGCAGCAGCCGAATTTACACCCTGAACACATCCACGGGGGCGGCCACGGCGGTGGGCTCCGGACCGTTTTCCCCGGCCTTGTCGGGCGACAATTTTGGGTTTGATTTCAACCCGACCGTTGACCGGATTCGGGTGGTGAGCAGTTCTAGGCAAAATCTGCGCTTGCACCCGGAGACGGGAGCCGTTGCCTTTATTGACGGCAACCTCAATCCGGGCGCCCCGGCTGTTTCAGCCGCTGCTTATACCAATAACTTTGCCGGTGCTACCGCGACAATTCTGTACGACATCGACACCAATACGGACAAACTCTACCAACAGGACCCGCCCAATGCCGGAATGCTAATGGAAGTTGGCTCTCTGGGCGTGGATGTAAGTGGGGCTAATGGGTTTGATATTGGCGGCACGTCGGGCCTTGCGTATGGCATTCTGACGGTGGGTAACGCCACAAAATTGTACCGGATCGATCTGGGCACGGGCACCGCAACGGCGGTCGCTGATTTCCCGGCTACGGTGCGGGGCTTTGCCTTAGGTCTGGGTTTCTAACCCCGCCCTCTTTCAGCTTGCCCGTCATTAGTCCCACACGCAATCCTGCGCTGGGACTGATGACGGGCTTTTTTATTGTCCTTTACGGAGCAATTGAATCGGTGCATTAGGCAGACTAACCGGTAGCCGTTAAAAAGGCAGGAATATGGAGAACGTAGCGCCCTGGCCGGGTACGCTGTCGGCCGTGATGGCTCCGCCGTGGTTTTCCACCACGCGCTGGCAGATGGCCAATCCAACCCCCGTGCCGGCAAACTCATTCTTTCCGTGCAGACGCTGAAACACCTGGAAAATGCGGTCCAGGTACTTTGTGTCAAAGCCGATTCCCTGATCGCAGACATCAATCTGGTGGTAGAACGGGGCCGACTTACCTGGGCGAATGCCGGCGGGTAATTCACGCTGTTCCCGCCGAAAATATTTAATCTGGATCAGAGGAGTCCGGTCGGCCGGGGTGAATTTAAGCGCGTTGGACACCAGGTTCTGGAACAACTGGCTCAACTGCAGTTCGTCACCGTTGAGAATGGGCAGGTTATCAACGAAGATCTCGGCATTGCGCTCCGTGACAACCAGGGATAAGGTCTCCACAACGCCCTCGATGACCGCCCTTAGGGAAATAGGCCCAAAATTCTCCTGACGCGTAGCGACGCGGGAATAAGCCAGCAAATCTTTGATCAGCGTGGACATGCGAGCCCCCGCCGTGTTGATACGCTGCAGGTAGTCCTGCGCGTCGGTATTGAACTGAACGTCCAGCTGCTTGCTCAGCAAAGTGCTGAACGATTGAATTTTGCGCAGGGGCTCCTGCAAATCGTGGCTGGCGACGTAGGCAAACTGCTGCAGGTTGTCGTTGGAGCGTTTCAGGTCCTGATTGGCCTGAACCAGTTCCCCGGTTCGCTCGGTCACCCGATGCTCCAGTTCCTCGGACAAAAGCCGGTAGCGCTGCTCGCTTATCCGCAGGGCCTGTTCGGCTCCGGCCCGCTCCACGGCAATAACCAGGCGGGCGCACACGTCTTCCAGCAGCAATGAATCATCGGCCGTCCAGTCACACGCCTGCTGAAAATGCATAAACAGGACCGTCCCCGGCTCGCCTTTTATTACCAGCGGTTTGTTGATTGTTGCCCCCAACTGCCGCACCCGGTGGGCTTCTTTCTGCTCCCCGGTGAGCGTTGGGTCGTTGGCAATGTCGGAACGAACGATGGTCCGTCCTTCCCAGAACTCCGTTAGTAGGGGAGCGTACTCGGCGTAGGCGTGCCGTCCCTGCCAGTCATCGACACCCCTTGTATAGTTTGGTAGTATGACAACGGTCTGCCCATCGCCCCCGTCCTGGGCGTAGCCCACCCGGTCGGCGCCCAGGTGCATTCCCAGCAGACAGGCGGTCTGGTAGTACACCGCTTCCGGACTGGTCAGGGCGCGAAGCTGATCGGTTAGTTTGAGCAGAAACGTCTTCTGTTCTTCACTGCGCTGGATCACCTGCTGGGCCAGCACCTGCCGGGTCACGTCGGTGGCCATAACCAGGATGGCGTACACCTTGCCCCCTTCATTCAACAGGGGCTTGGCGCTAAAGTCGACGTAGTAGGTGCCCGGTACCCCGGCAATCAATAGATCCGCCTGCACGCCCTGCGCCGAATAAGACTCGCCCGTAACCCGGATGGATTCCAGAATAGCCAGAAACGGCTGCCCATGCAGTTCCGGCAAGACTTTCACCAGGGGCTGTTGCAGCACTTCTTTTTCTTTCTCGAAAAAAGCCAGGATGGATTCGTTAGCCACCTCAATCCGCAGGTCATCCCCCACCAGCAGACAGGTAGCTACCGGCGCTTCTTCGACCAGGGCCCGAAACCGAACCTCGCTGCGCTGAAGTTCCTGGAGGGCAAGCACCTCGCCCGTCACATCGGTGGCGGTATTGATGAACCCAAAAACGGTTCCGTCGGGGGTATAGACAGGATTGTAGGAAAAGTTGAACCAGGAATTCTGCCACTGACCATCCACCACCACGCTCGCTTTGCCATCGGGGTTTTGGTAGGTTACGCCCTTGTCGTAGACGCGCTGCAACAGTTCCACGAGTGGCGGACTTACCAGTTCGGGCATTACCTGATACAGGGACTGCCCCGTCACGGACGCGTCCTTGCCCCAGATCTGCAGCATGGGAACGTTGACGGTGTCAATCACCATATCCCGGCCCACAAACAGAACCGTGGGCGTGGGCGAATTGAGCACGATACTGCGGAAGCGGGCTTTGCTGGCTTCCAGTTGCTGGTGCATATGCACCTGGGCGGTAATGTCGCGGGCGACTCCCGACAGGCGGTAAACGGCCCCCAGAACATCCACGTAAGCCCGGCCCTGGCAATGTAACCAGCGCGGCTGTCCATCCTGAGCACCGACCGTCCGGAATTGAACATCGTAGCGACCGGATGAAGACGGATCAAAAGTGGTTTTGACCGCCCCATCAACGAGCTGGCGATCTTCTTTATCAACCAGGCCCAGAAACTGGTCATAAGTGATTATGTCATTCCCGCGAAAACCATATAATTCCTGACAACGCTCATCCCACCACACCTGCTGTCGACCGATGTCGAGGTGCCACGTGCCTACCTGCGCAGCCTGAATGGCATAACGCAGGCGTTCCTGTTCGGCCTGGCTACCTAGCAAGAAAGGAAATGAGATGGTTTGATCCGTCATGAATAGGTTTTGCTCAATACATCATTCATAGTACAAAATGATCAGGAAAGTTGTTCAATCGCTGTGCAACAAAAATAAGCTGAAGGCTGGCTATCCAGCAAGCCGTACGCTATTTGTTTGAACAACTTTCCGCTCACCTGTCAGCGATGGTTTACCTCAAAAAAACGCTTGAGCATGCGTAATATGACTGGCTGATCCGGATCAAAGAAAACTTCCTGGCGGGGTTCGGCCGTGATGATGCCCTGCACTTCATCATATTGCTGGGTCGTCAGCGTTTCATAGCCCATATACCACTGGTTAAACAAACGCTGCCCGATAGGATGACTAATCACCGTTCTTACATTGGTATGACGCGGATCAGCCTGAATGCTTTTATACAGGTGCTCAACCGTCGATTGGTCACCTTCCAGCACCTGCACGATGTTGCCGTTGACGTACAATAACACACCCGTAATATTCAGCCGGGCGTTTTTAGTCCGGCTGAACTCGACAATGTCGAGGATATTTTCTTCAGTGGTCGATTCAACGGCGGTGCTGAAGTAAGTTATGCAGTAATCCATTGCTAGTAGACTAATAAAAAAGGTTATTGTTTGTCGGGTGGATCGCTCGCCGGGGCGGGAACTTTGTTCTTTACAAAAGACAAAAAGAGTAGTCTATGTTTGCTGAAGGTCTAATCAGCGTTCATTTTTGCGATGCTGGTCAGGCATCTTCTTGTTAGGTCTAAGCATCCTTTAACCACCAACCCCGGTCCGCAGCAGGTCCGAATCCTCATTTTAAGCACTAATTGCGGAGTCGTTCTACCCGTTCGCCGTTAATCCTGTCACCGATGATTTTAGTTAACCACTGGTGCTGGAATCACAATACAATAATAGAAGATTAACGAACAAATCCTGCCGACTCTGTTGATAGGATTTTTTGTTTCATAAGGTCTGGCGTTTCTCTACGGGCTCCTTTTACCGCTCCAGAGCCCCGTTTCTTGCCTCCACCGACCCATGCCGTGAAGGCTACCCCGAGGGACCGCAAGCCAGTCCGTTTGGCGATCAATGGTGGCTTCACCTCGTTTTAAGAGGCCTTTGGATTGGTTCGTTAGGCTATCCAGTGCCCTGCTTTTCTCTTAAGAGGACCCCGGCTAACGGCGTATGGTCTCCCTGCCCAATTGGCGGTGTGTCTGATGCCTCCCGCGGCTACCCGCTACTTTCTGAAACTTCCGGCTCTATCCGGTGG
>Ga0325400_1000627_pt1 | contig 26755 bp, 26 predicted proteins | sample PopdelMetagenome_2_FD_205662 | JGI IMG/M metagenome (GOLD analysis project Ga0325400, IMG submission 205662) | Populus deltoides microbial communities from Bellville, Georgia, United States - Xylem-PdKOR-R1 | ecosystem: Host-associated > Plants > Phyllosphere > Stem > Wood/Secondary xylem...
GCGCCCCAGCGCCACGCCCGCCCCCGTCACGCGCGGGCGCAGCAGCACGCCGCCCGCCACCACGCTCAGCCGCTCGGTCGCCGCCCCCGCGACAGAGAACTCGACGCCCCTGTTCACCACGTCGCCTAGCAGGTCGAACCGCCCGTCCGCCCCCAGGTTGTAGTAGGGCTTGCGAAGGTCGAACGCGCCGAGCACCAATCGCACCTTGTCCGTCAGGCGATAGCGCAAGCCGCCGTCCACCTGCCGCGTCAGGATGGCGGGCAGCGGCTGGTTGCGGTTGAGCGCGTTGTCGGGCGCGATCCCACTCTCCTCCAGCCCGCGCGCGTAGCCGGCATAGACCGTCAGCTTCGGCCCCAGATAACCCGCGACGGAGGCATTGTAGAGGAACGGGTCCGACCGCGTGGTCAGCGGCACGGCACCGGGCAGCACGAAGCGCTTGCGATACTCGGTGCGTGACACGCCGAAGCCCAGCTCGCCCACGTCGCGCCACCGGCCGCTATAGGCCAGGCCGTAGAGCGACTGGCGCACCGCGTCGCGCGTCTGCTCGGTGAAGTCGAACCGCGGCTCGGCCACGCGAAACGCCTCGCCGATCCGAGTCGCACCGAAGTCCACCACGTCCGACCCGGCGTAGCGCTGGCGCCGGTCGCGCGCCCGGTACGACAGGTGCACGACGTGAAGACGCGGACCCTCCTCCACCGCGCGGCTGACGCGCAGCTCGCCCGACACCGCGACGAAGCGGCTGCGCGGGTCGGCGATGATGACGCGGTTCGCTGTGCCGTCCTCGCGTAAGCCCGTGAAGAGCTGGGCGAAATTGCTGCGGTCGTCGTAGAGCGACCGGAACAGGCCGCCGCGCACGGTCCACCCCTTCATCGGCGAGGCCGTCACCAGCAGCCCGTGACCCGAACCGACCGTATCGTACTGGTTCCACGATGGCCCGAGGTAGCGCCGCCGCCGGATGCGCGGCGGCAGAAAGCTGCCCGCCGGAATGTAGATCGGCCCCTGCTCGTCGTCGCTCGCCTCGAACCGCTGATAGAAGGGGATCACCTCCACGTCCGGCGACGGCCGCCAGCGAAGCACCGCCCCCTGGTTGTTGGACGCGTCGCTGGTGCCGTTCTGATACTCGTCCACGCCGGCCCGCGCGCCGAAGCCGAGGCTGAGCGTCGGCGTGATGGGCAGCGCCGCGTCGAACTCGAAGCCGTAACCGCCGAAACTGTCCGCACTCGCCAGGACGGAGAGCGCCGCCTTGTCCCCCGGCTTGCGCAGCGCGAAGTCCACGATCCCCGTGGGCGACGGAAAGGGATAGCCCTGCGCCGACAGCCCGACCCGAATGCTCAGCGACTGGCGCAGGCGCGCGGTCGGCCCCAGAAAGAAGTCGTAGTACAGCCCCTCGATGCGCCCGTTGCCCGCCAGAAGGGGGGAGAAGCCGCGCACGTTGCCCGGACCGTACAGCCCCAGGCTCTCGCGCCCCACGGTGAAACCGAACGCGTCCTCCGCCTGTCGGACCGCGTTCTCTCCCGCGCGCGCGCCGGTGGTGGCGATGGCGGGCGCCTGAGGCAGCGCTATGGCCTCGGGCGCAGGGGATGCCGGGGTGTCCTGCGTGCGGGGCTGGGACGCGCGTTCCGGCGTTGGCTGAAGCTCGGGCGGCCGCTCGGGACGCGGCGGCGGCGGCGCGGTCTGCTGCGCGCCCGCACCCGCCGCCAACACCAGAGGCCACGCGGCCGACACCAGCCGGGCCGCGCGCGCACCGCGCAGGCATCCCCCTTCCACCGGCATGGCGTCGCGATCCCCCCTTGTCAGGGAATGGACTTATTGTGCCGCAGCGGGAAAACAACGCGATTAAATAGGGGCCAAGACTGTTGCGCCCCGCCTGATGCTTTGCGGCCACACCGGACCCGACTCGCGGTGTCAGGCCACCGGCCGCCGCGCGCGCAACGCCTGGGCCAGCGTGCCCTCGTCCAGATAGTCCAGCTCGCCCCCAACGGGCAGGCCGTGCGCCAGCTGCGTCACGCGCACGGGGAAACGCTCCACCCGCTCGGCCAGATAGTGCGCCGTGGTCTGCCCCTCCAGCGTGGCGTTCATCGCCAGCACCAGCTCGTCCAGCCCGCCCGCCTCAACGCGCCGGATCAGCGGCTCGATCGCCAAGTCCTCGGGCCGCACCCCGTCCAGCGCGGACAGCCGCCCGCCCAGCACGTGGAACCGGCCGGGGAACAGTCGCGACCGCTCCAGCGCCCACAAGTCGGACACCTCCTCCACCACGCAGAGCGAGCGGTCGTCTCGCCTGGGGTCGGCGCACACCGCGCACGGGTCGCGCGTGTCCACGTTGCCGCACGTGCCGCACGTCACCAGCCGCTCGTTCACGCGCTCCAGCGCCTCCAGCAGCGGGCCGAGCGCCGTCTCGCGCCGCTTCATCAGGTGGAGCACCGCGCGACGCGCAGAGCGCGGCCCCAGGCCCGGCAGGCGCGACAGGGCGGCGGTCAGCGCCTCGATCTCCGGGGATGCCATGGGGAACAGATAGGGTCTTGGCAGCCGCCCCGCCAGCGGCGACAGGCAGGCGACATGCGCATCGTCTTCATGGGAACCCCCGCCTTTGCGGTGCCGGTGCTGGACGCGGTGGCGGCCGCCGGTCACGAACTGGTCGCGGCCTATAGTCAGCCCCCCCGCCCCGCCGGCCGACGCGGCCGCGCGCTCACCCCCTCCCCCGTACAGGCGCGAGCGGAAGCGCTCGGCATCCCCGTCCGCACGCCCGTCTCGCTGAAGGGCGCGGGGGAGCAGGCGGCCTTCGCGGCGCTCGGGGCAGACGCCGCGGTTGTCGCCGCCTACGGCCTCATCCTGCCGCGCGCCGTGCTCGACGCGCCCGTCCACGGCTGCCTCAACGTCCACGGCTCGCTGCTGCCGCGCTGGCGCGGCGCGGCGCCGGTCCAGCGCGCGATCCTGGCGGGCGACGAATGGACGGGCGTCGGCATCATGCAGATGGAAACGGGGCTGGACACCGGCCCCGTCCGCCTGGAACGCCGCGTCCCCGTCGCCGGCCGCACCGCGGGCGAGCTGGCCGACGAACTTTCGCGCGTCGGCGCCGCCGCGATGCTGGACGTGCTGGCCGACCTCGCCGCTCACCCCCTCGTCCCCCAGCCGACGGACGGCGTCACCTACGCCGCCAAGGTCGATAAGGGAGAGGCCCGGATCGACTGGTCCCGCCCCGCCGCAGAGGTGGAGCGGCTGGTCCGCGCGATGAACCCGTCGCCCGGCGCCTGGCTGGAAGTGGGGGGCGAGCGGGTGAAGCTCCTCGCCGCCGAGGTGACGGAGGCCCATGACACGCCCGGCACGGTGCTGGACGACCGCCTGACCGTCGCGTGCGGCACGGGCGCGATCCGGGCCGTCACGGTGCAGCGCGCCGGGCGCGGCGTCTCGACGGCGGCCGACCTGCTTCGCGGTTTCCCCGTTCCGGCCGGGACCGTCCTCTGACCCGCTTCGCGCTGGTTGTCGAATATGACGGCCGCCCCTTCATGGGCTGGCAGCGGCAGGACCACGGCCCCAGCGTCCAGGGCGCATTGGAGGACGCGGCCCATGCGATCACGGGCGAGCGCCCGGCGGTGCACGCCGCCGGCCGTACCGACGCGGGCGTCCACGCCACCGCGATGCGCGCCCACTTGGACGTAGGGAAAGCCATTGCCCCCTTTCGCCTGGGGGAGGCGCTGAACGCGCTGCTACGTCCGCTGCCGGTGGCCGTGCTCGACTGCCGCGAGGTGGCCGACGACTGGCACGCCCGCTTTTCGTGCACGGGCCGCGCTTATGAATACCGCATCGCCAACCGCCGCGCGCCGCTCTCATGGGAGAAGGGGCTGGCGTGGCAGGTCGCCCGCCCGCTCGATGCGGACGCCATGGCAACGGCGGCATCCAAGCTGCTGGGCAAGCACGACTTCACGACCTTCCGCTCGGTTCATTGTCAGGGCGGCAGCCCGGTGCGCACGCTGGACCGGCTGGACGTGACGCGCGACGGAGAGCGGGTAACGGTGCGCGCCGCCGCCCGCTCCTTCCTGCACCATCAGGTCCGATCTATGGTCGGCTGCCTGGCGATGGTGGGACTGGGCCAGTGGGTGCCGGAGCAGGTGGCGGAGGCGCTCGCCGCGCGCGATCGGCAGCGGCTGGGGCTGAACGCGCCGCCCGACGGGCTGTGGTTCGTCGGCGCCAGCTATCCTATCGCGTGAACACGCCGACGAGTTCGACGTGCGTGGACCACAGGAACTGGCCCACCGGCCGCACCCGTTCCAGCCGCCACCCGCCATCGCACAGGATCCTCGCGTCGCGCGCGAAGCTGCTGGGATTGCACGAGACATAGGCGATGGTACCGGAGCGCCTGGCCGCCAGTGCGTCCGCCTGCTCGCGTGCGCCCGCGCGCGGCGGGTCCAGCACCACCGCGTCGAATCGATCCAGCTCGGCCGCCGTCAGCGGCCGGCGGTACAGGTCGCGATGCTCGACGAACACCGGCCGCCCCGCCCCGTTCGCCGCCGCCTTCAATGACAGTACAGCGTCCCGCGCGCCCTCCGCCGCATAGACCCTGCCCGGCAGCGACAGCGCGAAAGTGCCCAGCCCCGCGAACAGATCCGCCACCGTCCCCGCGCCCGCCACCGCCTCGCGCACCGCCGCCACCAGCGCGGCCTCCCCATCGCGTGTCGCCTGCAGAAAGGCGCCGGGCGGCAGCGGCACGGCGACGCCGCTCAACGTCACCGTGACGGGCACCGGTTCCCAGTGCGTCTCAGGCCCCAGCCCCGCGTCGAAGGCCAGGCGTGCCACGCCGTACCTCCCCGCGAAGCCCGCCACCAGGTCCGCGCCCGCCAGCCCCTCCGGCGCGACACCGGTGATCAGCACGTCCGCCCCCTGGTCCGCCAGCGTCAGCCGCACCTCCGCCCGCCCCCGCAGCCGCAGCCGCGCCAGCAGCACGCGCAACGGCGCCACCAGCGCGAACAACTCGGGTGCCAGCACGTGGCACTCGGTCAGGTCCACCAGCGCGTGGCTCCGCTCGGCCGCGAAGCCCAGCGTCACGCGCCCGCCCTTCGCCTCCGCGTGCAGGCTGGCCCGCCGCCGGCTCCGCGGCGGCGACAGCACGGTCGCGTCCACCGGCGCTTCCAGCCCCTGTGCCGCCAGCGCCGACGCCACGCGGTCCACCACGAACCCCGCGTAGCTCGCGTCGTCCAGGTGCTGGAGCCGGCACCCGCCGCACGCCGGAAAATGCCGGCACGGCGGTGTCCTGTGATGCGGCCCCGGCGTCACCGCGCCGTCCGCGTCCACCGCGTCGCCCGGCGCGCCATAGGGCACGTGCCGCCCGTCCTCCGTCACGCCGTCGCCGCGCGCGGCGATCCCGACCACCGTGTTCATGCCCTCGCCCGACCCAAGGCGTCCGCCAGGTCGTCCGCCACGAACGCCGGCCCGCATAAACGCGCCGCCCGCCCGTGTAGCCACACGCCCGCCGCCGCCGCGTCCAGCGGCGAGCCGCCGCGCCGGCCATAGGCCGCCGCCATCGCGCCGACCGCCCCCGCCAGCACGTCGCCGCTACCCGCGGTCGACAGCCAGGGGTCGCCGCCCGGGGCGAACAGCGTCCGGCGCCCGTCCGTCACCGCGGTCGTCGATCCCTTCTCCACCAGCACGAACCGGCCACCTCCCGCGATCCGACCCAATTCGCCCGCCGACCGTTCGGCATAAGATACGGCCGGGTCGTGCCCGATCCCGAACCGGTCCTTCAGATCGGCATATTCCCCCGCGTGCGGCGTCAGGATGACCGGCGCATCGCGCGTCCGTCGCACCAGCCCCTCGTCCAGCAGGCGCAGCGCGTCGCCGTCCACCACCAGCGTGCGGGGCGTCTCCCAGACCGCGTGCAGCAAGTCCCTGGCGCGTTCGTCGCGGCCCAGCCCCGGCCCGATCACCACCGTGTCGATCCGCTCGTCCGCCAGCGCGTCGGCCGCCGCCGGCCGGCGTACAAGCGCTGCCGGCCCGCCCGCCGCCCCGCCGTGCAGCGTCACATAGCCGGCGCCCGCCCGCTGCGCCGCCGTGGCCGCCAGCAGCGCGGCCCCCGGCATCGCGCCGGCGACCACGGCCACGGTGCCCCGGTTGAACTTGTGCGAGCGCGCGTTCGGCACGGGCAGGTCGGGGCGTCCCATGACGCGCGCCGCATCCGCGGGCACCGCCAGCCCCAGGTCTACCAACCGCACCCGCCCGCACGCACCGGGCAGCACGTGGACCGGCTTCAGCGCGCCAAGGGCCAGCGTCAGGTCGGCGCGGAAGTCAGCGTCGCGGATCGTCGGCCGCCCCTCCGCGTCCGCGTGACTGGGCAGGTCCGCCGCGATCCGGTAGCCCGCCCGATCGAACAAGGGCTGGAGACGGCCCAGCCAGGCCGGCCGTCCCCCGTCGGGCCGCCCGCCCGTCCCGAACAGTGCATCGACCAAGATCGGCGCTGGCGCCACCTCCCCGCCCCGCCACGGTCGCGGCTCATGCCCGGCCGGATCGCCCTCCAAATGGACACGAACCGGCCCGCCCCACCGCGCCGCCGCCTCGCGCGCCAGTCCGGACCGCGGCGCGCACAGCGCCGCCACCCGCACGGCATGACCCTGTTCGCGCAGCACGCGCGCCGCGACATAGCCGTCGCCGCCGTTGTTGCCCGGCCCGCACAGCACCAAGACCTCGGCCCCGCCCGACACGCGCCGCGCGGCGTCCGCCACGCCGGCGCCCGCCCGCTCCATCAACGCGCCCAGGTCCCCGTGCGCCTCCTCCACCGCGCGCATCGCGGCGGCGCTCAGCACGGCCGCGCCCTCTATCGGCCGCACGGCTTCAGATGTCGGCGTAGACGTGGCTCTCGGCCGCGGCGCCGGGATGCGTCACCGCGCCCAGGTGCGCCGGACCCACGTTCCGTGCGTAGCGCCACAGCGCGCCCGAGCCGTAGCCGTTGTTGCGCGGGGCCCATCCGGCCCGCCGCTCCGCCAATACCGCCTCGTCCACCAGCAGATCGATGGTGCCCGTCTCGGCGTCGATGCGGATGCGGTCGCCGTCGCGGACCAGCGCGATGGGGCCGCTGTCCGCCGCCTCCGGCCCGACATGACCGACGCAGAAGCCGCGCGTCGCGCCCGAGAAGCGGCCGTCGGTGATAAGCGCCACCGCCTCGCCCATCCCCTGGCCGTAGATCGCGGCGGTGGTGGACAGCATCTCGCGCATCCCCGGCCCGCCCTTCGGCCCCTCGTACCGGATCACCAGCACGTCGCCCGCCGCATACTCGCGCCGCTCCACCGCCGCGAAGCAATCCTCCTCGCAGTCGAAGCAGCGCGCCGGCCCCTCGAACACCAGGTCGGTAAGGCCCGCCACCTTCACGATGGCCCCGTCCGGCGCCATGCTGCCCCACAATCCCACTACGCCGCCGGTCGGCGTGATCGGGGCGGCCGCCGGATAGATCACCTTCTGCTCCGGGTTCCACGTCACCCGGTCGATGTTCTCGGCCAGCGTCCGGCCCGTCACCGTGATGCAGTCCCCGTGCAGCAGCCCCTCGGCCAGCAGCGTCTTCATCAGCATGTAGACACCGCCCGCCTCGTACATGTCGCGCGCGACATAACGCCCGCCGGGCTGGAGATCCGCGCACCAGGGCGTCGACTTGAAGATCGCCGCCACGTCGGCCAGCGTGAACGTCAGCCCCGCCTCGTTCGCCATGGCGGGCAGGTGCAGCGCGCCGTTGGTGGAGCCGCCGGTCGCCGCCACGATCCGCGCCGCGTTCTCGAACGCGGGCAGCGTGCAGATGTCGCGCGGCCGGATGTTGCGCTCCAGCAGTTCCATCACCTGCGCGCCGGCCGCCACCGCCACCTGCTCGCGACTGGTATAGGGGGCCGGCACCATGTTCGAGTTCGGCAGCGACAGCCCGATGGCCTCGCCCACGCACGCCATGGTGTTGGCGGTGTACTGCCCGCCGCACGCGCCGTGGCCGGGGCATGCCACCTTCTCCAGCTCGTGCACCTCCTCCAGCGGACAGGCACCGGCGGCGTGGCGGCCCACGACCTCGAACACGTCCTTGACCGTCACGTCGCGGTCCCGGAACCGGCCGGGTAGGATGGAGCCGCCATAGACGAACACGGACGGCACGTTCAGCCTCAGCATCGCCATCATCATGCCCGGCAGACTCTTGTCGCACCCCGCGAAACCCACCAGCGCGTCGTAGCAATGCCCGCGCACCGACAGCTCGACCGAGTCGGCGATCACCTCGCGGCTGACCAGCGACGCCTTCATCCCCTGGTGCCCCATGGCGATGCCGTCGGTCACGGTGATGGTGTTGAAACGCCTGGGGGTGCCGCCCGCCTGCACCACGCCCGCCTGCGCGGCGTCCGCCTGCGCGTCCAGCGTCGTGTTGCACGGCGCGGAGTTGTTGCCGGCCGAGGCCAGCGCCACGAAGGGGCGTGCGATCTCCTCCTCCGTCATCCCCATTGCGTAATAGTAGCTGCGATGCGGCGCGCGCTCGGGTCCTACCGAGACGTGGCGGCTGGGCAGGCGGGACTTGTCGAGGATGGGCATGACCGCCGCCGATAGGACGGGGCGGCGGCCGATGCCAGCCCGTCCTAGCGCCGACGCCCGAAGGCGAAGCCCGCCGCCGCGCCCACGCCCGCCACGCCCAGAGCGGCGCCCGCCTTCAGCATGTCGCGCTGGCGCGACGTGAAGAACTCGCGCCGGTTGTCGATGGCACGGTCCGTCGCGTCGCCGTCGATCCGCGCAGGGCCCGCCACCGGCTCCTCCAGGTTGCCGCGCTGCGGCTCGGCCGGCTCGTCGAGCTGCTGGTCCCAGAAGGACGCGGCCTGCCGGTCGGCGAAGGACGGCGCCACCGACTGTCCGATGGCCATCATCAGCGTGGAGCGCCCGACCCAGATCTCGCGCTGCGGCTTCTCGACGGCGTGCACGATGGCTTCCGCGCACACGCGCGGGTCGAACAGCGGGTCGGGCAGCTTCTGCGTCCGCCGCACGTGCCGCCGCGCCCATCCGGGCTGGGGCGTGTTGACGGCGGGCAGGTAGACGACGCTCAGCGACACATCGACCTTCTCGTGTACCAGCTCGGAACGCAGCGAGTCGGTGAAGCCCGTCACCGCGAACTTAGCCGCGCAATACGCCGCCTGGAGCGCCGCCGCCCGGATGCCCAGCCCCGACGACACCTGGACGATCGCGCCCGCGTTGCGCGGCTTCATCCGCTTCAGTGCGGCGAGCGTGCCGTAGACCTGGCTTAGATAGGTGGTGGCGGTCACCCGCTGATACTCGGCCGGCGTGATCTCGTCCGCGGGCGCCACCACGGTGGACATGGCGTTGTTCACCCAGGCGTCGATGGGGCCCAGCTTCGCCTCCAGCTCGGCCGCCGCCGCTTCCACCGCGTCCGGGTCCGCGACGTCGGCGACCACGGCGGCCACCGGCCCGCCGCGTTCCGCCACCATCGCGCGCGCCTGCTCCAGCCGCTCGGGGTCGCGCGCCACGATCCCCACCTGCCAGCCGCGCTCCGCCAGCAGGCACGCCGTCGCCAGCCCGATCCCGGCGCTCCCGCCCGTCACCACCGCCGTCTTCGCCATGCGTCCGTCCTCCGATCCGTCGAGTCGGGGGCCAAGCGCGCGAGACGGCCGCGGGTTGCGTGATCGTCCGACAGGCGGGCCGCGCCGCCGCGTCAGTCGGTCGACCGCCGTGCCCCGTATCTTTCGAGCCAGTGGATGCGGCTCTCGAACGCCTTGCGCTGACGCGTGCCCGACGCGATCCCGGCGCGCGTTCGGCAACGCGCGATCTCGGCATCGATCTCGGCCATGCTCAGGCGGGCCAGGCCGCTTTCGTGTTCGACGACGCCGCTACGCCTACCCATGATCCGGCCCGGTTGACTCGGATCAGAGTGAGGCCAGCGCCTGCGCCACGCCGTCCATGGTGAAGGGCTTCTGGAGCCGCGGCCGGTCGCGATACGCCTCGGCCACGCTGTCCTCGCCGCCGCCCGTCGCGAAGATGAACGGCTTGCCCATCCCCGCCAGCGCGTCGGCCACCGCCACGCTCTTCTCGCCGCCGCGCAGGTTCACGTCCAGGATCGCGGCGTCGGCGTCCGCCAGCAGCGGCAGCGCGGTGTCCACGCTGTCGGCGGTGCCCGCCACCTCCTTGTCCAGGCACTCCAGGAAGTCCTCCAGCATCATCGCGATGAGGGGCTCGTCCTCGACGATCAGGATACGCCTGGGCGGGGACCGGTTTTCGTTACACTCGGACACGGACATGGGAGCGCGCCATAATCGCGGCGGCGGGCGTACGCAAATGACCGAGTGTTACCGCCCCGCGATCAACTCCCCGCCATGGCGTCGCGCGCCGCCTCGGCCAGCTGCTGGACCGAGAAGGGTTTGGGAAGGAACGATATGTTGTCCAAGTTGATGGATTTCCGCAACTGCTCCTCGGCATAGCCGGACATGAACAGGATCGGCAGGTCGGGGTAACGCTGGCGCGCGTGGCGGCCCATGGTGGGGCCGTCCATGGTGGGCATCATGACATCCGTCACGATCAGGTCGGGCCGCCCGGTTTCCGTCAGCTTCTCCAGCCCCTCCTCGCCGTTGCACGCGGTCAGCACCTGGTATCCCTGCCGCGTCAGCGCGCGCTCGGCCACCGCGCGCACCATGTCCTCGTCCTCCACCAGCAGGATGGTGCCCGACCCCCACAGCTCGGCCGGGCGGGCCGCGGCCGGCGCGCGCGCGCCGCGCGGCGGCGAGGGCGGGGCGGCCGCGGTCGCCGCGTGGACGGGCAGGTAGATGGTGAAGGCCGCCCCGCGCCCCGCCTGCGAATCGGCGAAAATCCACCCGCCCGACTGCTTCACGATGCCGTACACGGTGGACAGGCCCAGCCCCGTGCCCTTGCCCTGCTCCTTGGTCGAGAAGAACGGCTCGAAGATGTGCGGCATCGCGGCCGCCGGGATGCCCGTGCCGTTGTCGCGCACCTCAAGCGCCGTGTAGTCGGCGGGCGGCAGCAGCGTGTGACCGGTCGCCGGCACGTCGGCGGCCAGGACCGGACGGGTGGAGATGGTCAGCTGCCCCCCGCCCTGCGGATGGCGGGCCAGCACCGCGTCGCGCGCGTTCACCGCCAGGTTGACCACCACCTGCTCCATCTGGCCGGGGTCGGCGCGCACGTGCCCCAGGTTGCGGCCGTGATGCACGTTCAGCGTCACCAGCTCGCCCATCAATCGCTTCAGGAGGTTCGACACCTCCGACACCACGTCGGGCAGCTGCAGCACCTGGGGGCGGAGCGTCTGCTGGCGCGAGAAGGCGAGCAGCTGGCGCGTCAGCGAGGCTGCGCGGCCCGAGTTGTTCCTGACCTGCTGGATGTCGTCGTAATCGCTGTCTCCGGGCGAGTGGCGCATCAGCATCAGGTCGCAGTGCCCGATGATCGCGGTCAGGATGTTGTTGAAGTCGTGCGCCACGCCGCCCGCCAGCTGGCCCACCGCCTGCATCTTGGTGGCCTGCTCCGCCTGGCGCTTCAGCCGCACCTCCTCCGTGTTGTCCTTCAGGCTCAGCAGCACGGCCGCGTCGCCTAAGCCCCGCGCGCCCGCGATGGTCAGCACCACCGGCTCGTCCGGCCGGTCGGCCAGCCCGACCGCCATGTCGGTCGAATGCGTCGCCCCGCCCGCGAAGCGGCGCACCGCGTCGGCGACCGCCGCCTTGTCGTCGCGCACCACCAGGTCGCCCGGGTAGATGGGGTGCGACCCCGGCTTGACCCCAGCCGCGCGCAGGAACGCGTCGTTCATCTGCATCAGCCGCCCCTCGCGGTCGACCAGCGCGATGCCGAGCGGGATCATCGCGATCAGCGAGCGCACGGGCGCCGTGTCCCCCGCCCCGGCCGGCAGCGCGGGCACCACCTCCTCGTCGAGGAGGGCAATGGCCAGCGGCGCGTCGGCCGCATCGAACAGCGGCACCTCCAGCAGCCGGAGCGGCGGCCCCTCCGCGCCCTCGCGGCTGAAGCGCAGCGTGCCGCCGTCGTCCACCGACAGCATCGGCCCCAGGTCGCGGTCCTCCAGCGCCACGTCCGCGCTGCCTGCCGCGCGCGCGCGCAGCACCGCGTTGGCGGCCATCACGCGCCCCTCCGCCCCGATCAGCGCGGCCATGATCCCCGCCTCGCCCAGCCTGCGTCCCAGGTCGCCCGACAGCGCGGCGCCCGCGTCGTCCACGCCCGCGCGACCCGCCACCCCCTCGAACTGCCAGATCAGCAGGTCGCCCTCGTCGCCCGCGCGGCACACGCGCGCGGCCAGGCCGGCGCGGCCCAGCGCGCCCGGCGCGGTGGCGGCCTGCCCGTCGCGCCACGCCGCGCGGCCCGCGCGGCCCAGCGCCTCCACCCCCGCCTCGCTCAGCGGCAGGCCCGGCGGCGCGGGCAGCTCGGGAAAGCGCGCCTGATAGGCGTCGTTGGCGCACACCAGCCGCCCGGCCCGGTCCGTCACCGCCAGCGGCCCGCGCGCGCCCTGGGCCACGCCGCGCACCAGGTCCCAGTCGAGCGGGCGCGGCCCCGCCGTCGGCGCGCGCGCGCTCAGCCGCCACGCCATCGCGGCCCCGCCCGCCGCCAGCGCGGCGGCCCCCGCGCCCGCCGCCGCGGCCGCGCTGTTCAGCAGGTACAGGATCAGCCCGGCGGCCAGCACCGCGGCCGCGCCCGTCGCGATCATCGCGGCGCGCGGGGAGGACGGCGGCAAGGGCGGGGTCATGCGCCCCCCATGCCACGCGCCGGGGCCGAGCGCGAGGCTACCAGATGCGCACGCGCTGGTCGGGCGCCAGGTACAGCTTGGTCCCGGGCTTCGGCTTATAGGCCGCGTACCAGGGGTCCATGTTCCGCACCACGTCCACGCGCTGGGGCGAGGGCGAATGCGGATCGGTCAGCAGCCGCTGCCTCAGCGCCGCCTCGCGATAGTTGCGCCGCCACACCTGCGCCCACCCCAGGTAGAAGCGCTCGTCGCCCGTGAAGCCGCCGATTACCGGCGCGGGCTTGCCCCCCAGCGAGCGCAGGTAGGCGTCGTGCGCCACCGACAAGCCGGCCAAGTCGGCGGTGTTCTCGCCCAGCGTCAGCGCGCCCTTCACGTGCATGCCGGGCAGCGGCTCGTACGCGTCGTACTGGCGCACCAGCGCGTCCGTGCGCTGCTTGAACGCCGCCACGTCGGCCGGCGTCCACCAGTCGATCAGCCGCCCCTGGGGGTCGAACTTCGCCCCCTGGTCGTCGAAATGGTGGCTCAGCTCGTGGCCGATGACGGCGCCGATCCCGCCGTAGTTCACCGCCGGGTCCGCGTGTGGATCGAAGAAGGGGGGCTGCAGGATGGCGGCCGGGAACACGATCTCGACCATGCCGAAATTGGCGTACGCGTTGACCGTCATCGGCGTCATGCCCCACTCCCATCGCTGGAGCGGCTTGCCGAGATGCTGGTTGTTGTAGTCGTGCTGCCAGTTGGCGGCGCGCAGCTTGTTGCCCCACGCGTCGCCGGCCGCGATCTTCAGGTTGGAATAATCGCGCCACCGGTCCGGATAGCCGATCTTGGGCGTGAAGGCCGCCAGCTTGGCGCGCGCCTTGGCCTTGGTCTCGGGCGCCATCCAGTCCAGCCCGTCGATGCGCGGCCCCATGGCGGCCAGCACGTTCTTGACCAGCCGGTCCGCCGCCGCCTTGGTCTCGGGCGGGAAATAGCGCTGGACGTAGACGCGGCTCACGTCGTCCGACAGCGCGCCGCTGGTGAAGTCCACCGCGCGCTTCCACCGCACCTCCTGCTCGGGCGTGCCCGACAGCACGGTGCCGAAGAAGGCGAACCGTTCCCGGTCGAACGCGGACGGCAGCACGTCGGCGTACGCGTCGAGCGAGCGGATCAGCAGCTGGTCGCTCAAAACGCGCACAGGCGCCGCCCCGATCAGCTTGGCGATCCCCGCCACCGCGCTCGGCTGCCCCACGATCACCGTATCCACCGGCGTGCCGCGCGCCTTCAGGAAGGTCGCGAAGTCGAAGCCGGGTGCCGCCTGCGCCAGCGTCGCCACCGGCGTTTTGTTGTAGGTCTTGTTCGCGTCGCGGCTCTCGATCCGCGTCCAGCTAACGCGCGCGATCTCCGTCTCGAAATCGACCACCGCCTTGGCGCGCGCCTCCGCATCCGCCTCGCCGGCGAGCTGGAACACCTTGGCGATGTGCGCCTGATACGCCGCCTTGGTCTGCGCCAGCTTGGGATCGGCCGACAGGTAATAGTCGCGGTCGGGCATCCCGAGCCCCGCCTGGCGCAGGCCCACCGCGTAGATCTCGGGCAGCTTCGCGTCCTGGCCCACGCGCGCGCCGAACGGCACGGGCACGCCGTTCCGGTCCGCCTCCGCCGCCAGCGCGGCATAGGCGGCGTTGCTCTTCAGCCCCTTGACCTTGGCGATCCACGCCTTTGCCGGCGCCAGCCCCTTGGCCTCGATGGCCCCCTGGTCGAGGTAGGTGGCATAGGCCTGGCCGATCTTGCTCCCCTGGCCTTTCGCCTCCTCCAGGATGGTGTGCGTCCGGTCGCGCGACACGTCGGCGAGCAGGTCGAAGGCGCCGTAGCTCGACTTGTCGGCCGGGATGGCGGTGGTCTTCTGCCAGCCGCCGTTGGCGTACTCGTTATAGTCGTCGCCGGGCTGCACCGCCCGGTCCATCCCCTTCTCGTCGAAGCCGAACGTGCCGAAGGTCGGCCCCGCGGCTGGCCCCGTTTCGGTCTGGGCCACGACCCCAGCCGTCAGGACGGGGGCGAGCAGCAGGGAGAGGAGGACGGATCGACGCATTCGGGCTTCCTTGTCGGGAGGATGCGCGATCCTAGTGCGGCAGCAAGGCTGGTCAATCGCCCGGCGTCGCATCCGTCGCGTCGGCCGTCGGTCGGATATCGGCCGGCACCACGGCCGATATCCGCCGGCCGTGGTGCCGGTGCCGCCACTTGCGCGCGATCCACAGCCGCCAGCCCAGCGCCGTCAGCGCGTAGCCGCCCACCGCCCCCACCAGCGTCAGGATCAGCATGCCCGTGGCGAACGCCGGCCCCATGCTCCACAGCCAACTCACCCACCCCGTCGCGGCCTCCGCCACGTGCGGCGCGGCCTGCACCGCATCCACGCGCAGCGCCCAGCGCCCCAGCTGAATGGCCAGCAGGATGATGAACGGCGTGGTGAACGGGTTGGTGACGAACGTCACCAGCGCGGCGGCCGGCACGTTGGCGCGAAAGGGCAGCGCCAGCAGTGCCGCGATGGCGATCTGGGCCACGGGAAACAGGATGCCCGCTACCATGCCCAGCGCCACGCCGCGCGGCACCGACCGCCGCGTGAAGCGCCACAGCTCGGGCGCCAGCACCCGGTGCGCCACGGGGCGGAGCAGCCGGTTGTTCTCCATCGACTCGCGCGTCGGCAGGTTGCGGCGACACCACTGTGCCGTCCGCGTCCACATGCAGCGCGGCGCGCCGGTCGCCATCAGCTCCGGTTTCCCATCGTCACCGGCCCCCGGTCATCCCCGGTCGCGCATCAGCCGCGCCGCCTCGCGCTTCCAGTCGCGTTCCTTGATCGCCTCGCGCTTGTCGTGGTCCTTGCGCCCCTTGGCCAGCGCCAGCTCCACCTTGGCCCGCCCCTGGCCGTTGAAGTAGACGGACAACGGCACCAGCGTCATGCCTTGGCGCGCCACCGCGCCGTGCAGCTTGTTGATCTCACGCCCGTGGAGGAGCAGCTTGCGCGGCCGCTTGGGCTCGTGGTTGAAACGGTTGCCGTGGCTGAACTCCGGCACGTTGGAGTTGACCAGCCACACCTCCTCGCCCTTCACCTCGGCGTAGCTCTCGGCGATGGAGCCCTCGCCGAAGCGCAGGCTCTTCACCTCGGTGCCCGTCAGCGCGATCCCCGCCTCGAACACCTGGTCGATGCTGTACTCGAACCGCGCCCGGCGATTCTCGGCGACGACCTTGCGCTTGTCGAAGGTGGCTGGCTTGGGACGCGGCATTGCGGTGGCGATGTAGGCGGGGAGCGGGCTCATGGGAAGCGGGCGGGGGCGTTCGACAAGGCCATGCCGTTCGCATATCGTACCGAGATGATCCTCGATCTCAGGGCGGCGGTGGCGAGCGCCACGATGCACCTGACGGCTGTGGGCGCCTCGTGGGCGGCAGGTTTCCCGTACGGCACCAGCTGTCCGATGCCGTGGGGCGATCCGTACGGTGTTCAACTTTTCGAGGCCGCGCCCATTCCGCACGCCTCGTTGCTGGAGGTGAGGATGGTCGGGACCCCACCCGCCGCACCCCCGTATCCGCTCTCCCGCAACTGTCAGGCCACGATGCATCTGGATCGGCCACCGGCGTTGGCCATCATTCGCCTGCCCGCCTGGATCAGGGACGGCGACCTACCCGGCTTCTGCCTCGACGTGGACACGGCCGGCCGCGTCGCCCACCTCACCGTGCTGAAACGCGGCGCGCGCTGGCGCGGGGTCGCCGCCCGGCTGCACCGTGCCCGGTTGCGTCCGGCGATGCTGGACGGGCACCCCGTCGCGTCGCGCGTCGCCGTCACGTTCGCCCGACCTGTCGCGTTCTCGACAGCGAGCTGATCGCTGGGCGGAAGGCCCGATTTGCTAAAGCCCGACCTTGAGCCGCAGCATCGCCCGGTTGCTGGGGTGATCGCCAACGCCGGCGCCTTCCACCTCGCCCGACAGCCCCGCGCGCTCGCTCAGCCTGACCCGCGCCGGCGGCAATCCGCCGTCGGCGGCCGCCCGGGGCGGCGGGCCCAGCCGGTATCGCGCCTGGTCGGGCGCGCAGACCACGACGTCGCCGTCCGCCCCCGCGGGGCACGGCGCAGGCTCCCGGCGCGGCCTCGGCGTCGGCAGCACCGGACCCGCCACCGCCGCCTGGATCAGGAGGACGGTGAACGGGGCCGCGAGCATCAGATCAGCCCGGCATGTTCCAGCGCCGCGTCCACCGCCGCGCGCGACGCCTCGCCGGCCGGCGTCATGGGCAAACGAAGCGCACCCGGAAATTCGGGCCGCACCTGCCCCATCGCGTACTTCACCGGTCCCGGCGACGCGTCGGTGAAGAGCGCCGCATGCAGCGGGTACAGACGGTCGTGCAGCTCCAGCGCGCGGGCCGTCTCGCCCGCCGCGCACGCCGCCTGGAAATCCGCGCACAGCCCCGGCGCGACGTTGGCGGAAACGGAGATGCACCCCACGCCCCCCATCGCGTTGTACGCCAGCGCCAGGTCGTCGTTGCCTGACAACTGGCAGAAGTCCGGTCCCAGCGCCGCACGATGCTCCGACACGCGCGCCAGCGCGCCGCTGGCGTCCTTCACGCCGACGTACACGTGCGGGAAGTCGCGCACGATCCGCACCAGCGTCGCGGGCGATATGTCCGTCACCGTCCGCGCGGGCACGTTGTAGAGGATCACGGGCAGCGGCGCGGCGTCCGCCAGCGCGGCGAAGTGCGCGTAGATGCCCTCCTGTCCCGGCCGGTTGTAATAGGGCGGCACCATCAGCGCCGCGTCCGCGCCCGCGTCGCGCGCCGCCTGCATGTTGGCGGCCGCTACGCGCGTGTCGTTCGACCCCGCGCCCGCGATCACGGGCACGCGGCCCGCCGCCTGTTCCGCGCACACGGCGACGGCGCGGAAATGCTCAACGGCGCTCAGCGTCGCGGCCTCGCCCGTGGTGCCGCACGCGACCAGCGCGCTCGATCCTTCCGCGATCTGCCACTCGATCAGGTCGCGATACGCCGCCTCGTCGACGCTGCCGTGCGCGTCGAACGGCGTCACCAGGGCTGGGATGGAACCGGAAAACATGGGGTTGCGGGGATGCCCGTACAGTTTGTTCAGGACAGGTAGTCGCCCAGGCGATACCCTGTCCATATGCTCGACAGTCTTTCGCGCGGCGGCGCCGTGCTCGCCGTCATGGCCGCCGCCGCCTCCGTTCCGTTCCAGGATCGCCCGGCCCCACCCGCGCCCTACGCCGCCCCGGCCCCGGCCGTCCTGCCCCCCTCCGACGCCGTTCTGGCCTCCACGCTCGCTCAGTGGCGTGCGCTGCGCGAGACGGACGCGCTGCCCTTCGCCAGCTATTCCGGCTTTCTGCTGGCGCATCCCGGCTGGCCGGGCGAGGCGGCGAACCGCCGCGCGGCCGAGCGCCAGGCGGCGGCCGGCTCGGGCGCGCCCGCCGACGTCCTGCGCTTTCTCGCCCGCTTCCCCGCCCAGTCGCCAGCCGGCCTGCTGGCGGACGCGCGCGCCCGCCGCGCGCTGGGCCAGCCGGGCGCGGAGGACGCGGCGCGCCGCGCCTGGCGGATGCCCGGCCTGTCGCCGTCCGACGAGGCGGCGCTTCAAGGAGGGTTCGGCGCCGCGCTGACGCCCGCCGACCACGACGCGCGGATCGACGCGCTGCTCTGGGCCGGTCAGACCTCGGCCGCCGCGCGCCTCCTCCCCTACGCCTCACCCGAACGCCGCCCGGTGCTGGCCGCCCGGCTATCGCTTCGCACTAGCGCCCCGGACGCGTCGGCGGTGGGCGCCAACTTCGCCAACTTCCAGTCCGACCCCGGCTTCGTCGCCGACCGCGCGACGTGGCTGCGCGACAACAACGCCGGCGCGTCGGCGCGCTCCTGGCTCGCCCGTCCGCGCAGCTTGGCCTCGCTGCCCGGCAATCCGGAACGCTGGTACGAGGTGCTGCTCACCGCCGCGCGCGGCGCCGCCAATGACGGGCAGGACCAGCTCGCCTACGACATCGCGCGGCAGGTGGACGACGCCTATCCCCCCGGCACCGACGTGTCCCGCAAGCCCTATGGCGAACGCGACGACTATACCAGCCTGGCCTGGGCGGCGGGTCAGGCCGCGATGCGCCTGGCGCGCCCCGCCGACGCCATGGTGATGTTCGACCGCTACGGCCGCGCCAGCCTCGCGCCCCAGACGCGGGCCAAGGGCTTCTACTGGGCCGGCCGCGCGGCGGAAGCGGCCGGCCGCACCGCCGAGCGCGACGCCTTCCTGGCGCGCGCGGGCGGCTATCGCGACCAGTTCTACGGCCAGCTCGCGCTGGAACGCACCGGCCGCCCCTTGACGGCGCCCCCCGCCCTGTCCTCGGCCGCCGTGTCGCCCGCAGAGCGCGCCGCCTATGCCGCGCGCGAGACGGTAGCGGCCGCGCGCTTCCTGGGCCGCATCGGCGACCGCGACGACCAGACCTACTTCGTCCGCCAGATCGCCGCCAACGCGCAGTCCGACACCGACCACCTGCTGGCGGCCGAGCTGTCGCGCGAGATCGGACGACCCGACCTGGCCGTGATGGTCGGGCGTCAGGCGGCGCAGAACGGCCTGTCCGACTATTCGGCCGCCGGCTTCCCCACCATGCCCGTGCCGGCGGGCTACGAGAACCGCTGGACGCTGATCCACGCCATAGCGCGCCAGGAAAGCCAGTTCGACCGCACGGCGATCAGCCCCGCGGGCGCGCGCGGCGTGATGCAGCTGATGCCCGGCACCGCGCGCGAGCAGGCGGGCAAGATGGGCATGAGCTTCGACTTCGCCGCGCTCACCACCGACCCGAGCCTGTCGATGATGCTGGGCTCCAGCTATTTCGACCGCGTGTTCGGCATCTACGGCAGCTACCCGCTCGCCATTGCCGCCTACAACGCCGGGCCGGGCAACGTGAACAAGTGGCTGCGCGCCAACGGCGATCCCCGCACCGGCCAGGTCGACTGGATCGACTGGATCGAGAAGATCCCGCTGTCCGAGACGCGCAACTACGTCCAGCGCGTGACGGAGAACGCGGTGGTCTACGACCTGATGAACCCGGCGCGTGCCAAGAGCCAGGGGCCTGCGCGCGTCAGCTGGTATCTGGGCAAGAGCCGGCCCGGTTGAGCGTGAACCGCCCCAACTACATCACGCCGGCCGGCTTCGCCGCGCTGCGCGGCGAATACGACCGCCTGTTCGCCACCGAGCGCCCGGCGCTCGTGGAGACCATCGCCTGGGCGGCGGGCAACGGCGACCGATCGGAGAACGGCGACTATATCTACGGCCGCAAGCGGCTGCGCGAGATCGACCGGCGGCTGGGCTGGCTGTCGAAGCGGATGAAGGCGGCCAAGGTGGTCGATCCCGCAGCCCAAGCGGACCGCACCCGCTGCTGGTTCGGCGCCACCGTGACGGTCGCGGACGATGACGACCAGGAACGCACGCTGACGCTGGTCGGCGACGACGAGGCGGACGCGGGCGCCGGCCGGATCGGCTGGAACGCGCCGCTGGCCCGCGCGCTGAGCGGAAGCGCGGTGGGCGACCTGCGCCGCGTGGCGCTCCCCTCGGGCGAGCGCGAGTACGAGGTGATAGCACTCTCCTACCCGACCGCCTGAGGAACGGCGACCGCCGCCCGGTGGTTCTTGCCCTCCAAGAGGAGAGCATCATGACCGAGAATCCCCGCACCACTTCCGCCCGAGAGAACGACGACAGCGCGATGATCGACGAGGCCGTGGCCGACGCCGGCCCCGGTGCCGTCGGCCATGCCGGCGGAAAGCTCGCGACAGACATCGGCACGCAGGACGACCTCAACCAGGCCATCGGCGCGCCGGGCGACACCACCCGCCCGCAGAAGAGCGACAAGATCGCCAACGACACCGCCTATCCCGGCGACGAGCGCGGCGATCGGGGCAACTGAAGCCGACGCCCCCGTCGCCTAGCGACGGGGGCGTTACCGCGCGGCGATGTTCCGCGTGGCACATTCCACGAACACGAATGCCTCGATTGCATCCGTCCGCGTTCCGCCCCACCACGCACGCCATGGACACGCTAGCTCACGCCGCCTTCCCCAACGTCGCGTTGTTGATCGACGCGGACAATGCCTCGCCTGCGGCCATCGACCCGGTGCTGACCATCCTGGCCGAACTCGGGACGGTGGGCGTGCGCCGCGTCTACGGCAACTGGGCCAAGCAGGGACTGACCGGCTGGCGCGACGCCACCGTCAAATTCGGCATCGAGCCCTATCAGCAATTCGACGTGACCAAAGGCAAGAACGCCACCGACATGAAAATGACCATCGACGCGATGGACCTGCTCTTTCGCGGGCGCGTAGGCGGCTTCGGCATCATGTCGTCCGACAGCGACTTCATGCCGCTCGCCATGCGGCTGCGCCAGGACGGCGTGCCCGTCTACGGCTTCGGCGAGAAGAAGACGCCCCAGTCGTTTCAGAACGCGTGCACCCGCTTCATCGACGTGGGGGCGCTGGTGAAGGAAGCCCGCCGCCCGGCCGCGCCCGCCGCGTCGCCTGCGCCGGCCCCCGCCGCCTCGCCGTCCGCCTCGCCGGCACCCCCCGCCCCGCCCGCACCGCGCCCGGCGGCCGAGGACGTGCCGCTCGACCAGTCGCTCCCCCCCTCGATCCGCGTCAGCGAGGCGACGCGCAAGGAGGCCGCCGACGCCGGCGTCGATCCGGAGCTGCTCAAGCTGCTGATCGACGCTTACGATTCGGTGAAGCGCGACGCGAAGGGCTATGCCAGCCTGTCCGCCATGGGCCAGCTGGCGGGCAACCGGTCCAGCTTCGACGTCCGCAACTACGGCTTCAAGCGCCTGGCCGACCTCATCGCCGCCGTTCCCAACTTCCAGGCGGAGGAACGCGGCGACGGGCGGCTGTTCGTGAAGCGGGTGCGGTGACGATATTGGCTGGCCATAGTTCGCCATGGTAGGACAATCGGCATGACCGAGATGGTGCCGCTGACCGACGTGCCGCTTCCCGTGAAGCTGCGCGTCGAGGACTATCTGATGCTCGATGAGGCCGGCGCGCTACAAGACTACGGCAAGACGGAGTTGCTCGACGGAGAAATCGTTTACATAAACGCGCAGTACAGGCCACATGTTCGCTTGAAGATGGCTCTGTACAACGACATTCGGGCTCGGCTGGAAGACCTTGGCTCACCATTATCGGTAATGGTGGAGGGCAGCATCGCTCTCGGCTCTCGGGACGTACCGGAGCCGGATCTGACGCTCACCAGTGAACCTGACGGTGCGGGGCTGATCCCCGTGGCCTCGGTCGCCCTGATCGTGGAAGTCGCCGATACGACGTTGCGTTCCGATCTCTCACGCAAGGCACGTATCTACGCTGCCGCCGGTGTTCCCGAATACTGGGTGGCCGACGTCAACGGCCGCACGGTCCATCGGATGTGGATGCCCGCGGCCGAGACCTATAGTCGGAGGGACAGCTTAGCCTTCGGTGAAACGCTGACGGCGGCAACGATAAAGGGCCTCTGGATCGATACCGCCGCCCTCTGACGCCCTACCGCGTCAGCTTCTTGTACGCCAGCCGGGTCGGGCGGTCCGCCGCGTCGCCCATCCGCCGGCGCTTGTCTTCCTCGTAGCTCTCGTAATTGCCCTCGAACCATTCCACGTGGCTGTCGCCTTCGAACGCCAGGATGTGCGTGCAGAGGCGATCGAGGAAGAAGCGGTCGTGGCTGATGACCACGGCGCAGCCCGCAAACGTCTCCAGCGCCTCCTCCAGCGCGCGCAGCGTCTCCACGTCCAGGTCGTTGGTGGGCTCGTCGAGCAGCAGAACGTTGCCGCCCTCCTTCAGCATCTTGGCCATGTGCACGCGGTTGCGCTCGCCGCCCGACAGCTGGCCGACCTTCTTCTGCTGGTCCGGCCCGCGGAAGTTGAACGCGCCCACGTACGCGCGCGTGCCCAGCTCCTGCTTGCCGAAGCGGAACACCTCCAGTTCGTCCGAGATCTCCTGCCAGACGTTCTTGTTGGGATCGAGGTCGTCGCGGCTCTGGTCGACGTAACCGAGCTTCACCGTCGATCCGACCTCGATGGTGCCGCCGTCCGGCTTCTCCTGGCCGGTGATGAGCTTGAACAGCGTGGACTTGCCCGCCCCGTTCGGCCCGATCACGCCCACGATGCCGCCCGGCGGCAAGGTGAAGTCGAGGTTCTCGAACAGGATGCGGTCGCCATAGGACTTGGAGAGCCCCTTGGCCTCGATCACCTTGCCGCCCAGCCGCTCGGGCAGCTGGATCAGGATCTGCGCTTTCCCTGCTACGCGGTTCTCCTGCTTCTCCATCAGCTCGTCGAAGGCGCGGATACGGGCCTTGGACTTTGTCTGGCGGGCCTTGGGGGTCTGGCGCATCCAGGCCAGCTCGTCGGCGATGGCGCGCTGGCGGCCCGCCTCCTCGCGCTCCTCCTGCTCCAGGCGCTTGGCCTTCTTCTCGAGATAGCCCGAATAGTTGCTCTCGTAGGTGTAGTAGCGGCCGCGATCCAGCTCGAGCACCCAGTTGACCACGTTGTCGAGAAAGTAACGGTCGTGGGTGACGAGGATGACGTTGCCCTGATATTCCTTGAGATAGTTCTCCAGCCACGCGACGCTCTCGGCGTCCAGGTGGTTGGTGGGCTCGTCGAGCAGCAGGATGTCGGGCTTTTCGAGCAGCAGGCGGACGAGCGCGATGCGGCGCTTCTCGCCGCCCGACAGGTTGGTGACGGGGCTGTCGGATGGGGGGCAGCGCATCGCCTCCATCGCCTGCTCCAGCTGGCTGTCAAGCGACCAGCCGTCGGCCGCGTCGATCTTGGCCTGGAGGTCGCCCATCTCCTCCATCAGCGCGTCGAAGTCGGTGTCGTCGGTGGGCTCGCCCATCTCGGCGGAGATGGCGTTGAACCGCTCGATCATGCCGACCACGGGGCCCGCGCCCAGCCGCACGTTCTCGATCACCGTCTTGGACTTGTCCAGCTGCGGCTCCTGGGGCAGGTAGCCGACGCGGATGCCCTCGGCCGCCCAGGCCTCGCCCTGATAGTCGGGGTCGATGCCGCCCATGATCTTCATCAGCGTCGACTTGCCCGACCCGTTGGGACCGATGATCGCGATCTTGGCGCCCGGGATGAACTGGAGGTGGATGTTGTTGAGGACGGGCTTGTTGGCGCCGGGAAAGGTCTTGGTCAGGCCCTTCATGACGTAGGTGTACTGGACGGCCATGGCGGGCGCGCGCTCCGTTTTCGGATGGTGTCGGGATCGGGACCGCATTTAGGCGGCGGCGCCCGCGTTGGCAAACGGCGGACGGGCCGTTACGCCTGTCTCCTGCATGAACAGGCTCCTCCTCGTCGCCGCCCTTCTGGGCTCCGCCGCGTCCGCCCAGACGATCACCCCGCCGGCGGCGCCCGCCCCGCCGCCCGCACCCGTCTCGCTTCCGCCGGAGGTCGCGCGGCTGCGCGACGCGGCGCTGAAGGACGATCTGGCCTGGGACATCACCGAGGGGCTGACGACCGAGGTGGGCCAGCGGCTGGCCGCCACCGAGGCGGAAGCACGGGGCCGCGCCTGGGCGGTGGCCAAGCTGCGCTCGCTCGGCTTCCGCAACGTGCGGGTCGAGGAGTTCCGGATGCCCGTCTGGACGCGCGGCGCGGAGACGGCGGAGATCGTGTCGCCCTATCCCCAGAAGCTGGTGCTGACCGCACTCGGCAATTCCGGCGCGACGCCGGCGGAGGGACTGGCGGCCGATGTGGTGGTGTTCCGCGAGTATAACGACCTGCTCGCCGCACCCGACGGGTCGCTGAAGGGCAAGATCGCGTACATCGGCAACGCGATGGGCGCGACGCAGGACGGGTCGAGCTACGGCGCGTTCGGTGTGGCGCGGCGCGCGGGGCCGGCGCTGGCGGCGCGGAAAGGTGCGGCGGCGGTGGTGATTCGCTCCATCGGCACCGACGCGCACCGCAACCCGCACACGGGCAGCACCAACTGGCCGGCCGGCACCGCCCCCATCCCCGCCGCCGCCCTCTCCGTCCCCGACGCGGAGCAGCTGGAGCGCGTGGCCGCCAAGGGCCGGCCCGTCCGCATGAAGCTGGTCCTCACCCCCAGCTTCCGGGGCGAGGGAACGTCCGGCAACGTGATCGCGGAGGTGCCGGGCACCGACCCGGGCGCGGGCGTGGTGCTGATCGGCGGCCACCTGGACAGCTGGGACTTAGGCACGGGCGCCATCGACGACGCGTCCGGCCTGGCCATCACCACGGCGGCGGCCAAGCGGATCATGGATTCCGGTCGGCGTCCGCGCCGCACGATCCGCGTGGTGTGGTTCGGCGCGGAGGAGGTGGGCGGCTTCGGCGGCCAGGCCTATGCGCGGATGCACGGCGAGGAGCGGCACGCCGTCGCCTCCGAGTCGGACTTCGGCGCCGGCAAGGTGTGGCGCTACGAGGTGAATCTGCCAGCGGGTGCTGCGGCCGTCACCGACCGGCTGGGCGCCGCGCTGGCACCGCTCGGCATCGTGCGCGGCACGGGGCTGGGCGGCGACGGGACGGACATCGGCCCGATGATCCGGCGCGGCGTTGGGGGCGTGGACCTGAATCAGTCCGGTCTCTCCTATTTCGACACGCACCACACGCCCGACGACGTGCTGGACCGGGTGGACCGCGAGGATCTGCGTCAGAACGTCGCGGCGTGGACGGCGATGCTGTCCGTCGTCGCCTACGCGCCCGAGGCGCTGGGGCCGGTAACGCCCCGGTAGGAGGCGCACCAGAAAGAGGCGGGATTGTGGCGAAAGCTTGACGGCTGCCACCATTGGGCTAAATGGGAATCACCGCGCCGCCGGTCGGCGCGAAGCCTCATACGGGAGTTGCCCCATGAAGAAGTTCGCGCTCGTCGCCGTTGCCGCCAGCCTGATCTCGGTCGCCGCCTGCAACCGCACGCCCACCGAGGCCGCCGCCGACAACGTGTCCGACAACCTGGAGGTCCAGGCCGACAACCTCGAGGCGATGTCCGAGAACGCCGCCACCCCGGGCGAGGCCGCCGCGCTTGAGAACGCGTCTGAGAACGCCGAGAACGCCGCCGACGCCGTCGAGAACAACGTCGAGAACACCTCCATGTGATCCGGCCTTCGGGCCGATCCTGACGACCTGACATACGGAGTTCATCCATGAAGACGCTTCTCCTGGCCGGCGCGGCCGGCTTGCTCTCGCTGGCCGCCTGCTCCAAGTCGCCCGAGGCCGCGGCCGTCGAGAACAATGCGGACATGCTGGCCGACAACATGGAGCAGCAGGCCGACAATCTGGAGCTGCTGGCGGACAACACCGCGAACACGACCGCCGCCGAGACGATCGAGAACGCGTCGGACAACTTGGAGGACGCCGCGTCCAACGTGCGCGACGCCGCCGCCGAGAAGGCCGACAATATGTGATCCGATCTGCCCCCCGCGCGTCGGGGGGTACGGCCGACAGGCATGACAGGGCGTCTCCCGCTCCGCGGGAGGCGCCCTTTTCGCGCGGGCCCATCGGGTGTCGCGCCGGACATTGGCGGATCGCGCCGCACATCGGCGGGACGCCCGGACAGCGATTGAACTCTTTCTGGAAAAATGCAGCGTAAACAGCGTGTTACTTAACTGGCACACTGCCTGCAATGCCCTCCGTATCGGCATCGCGCCGACACACGGAGGAGAAGATCATGACCCGCGCTACCCTGACCGCCGCCGCCCTCGTCCTCTCGGCCGTGGCCGGCACCGCCCACGCCGCCGACAAGCCCGCCGACCTGGGCGACAGCTGGATGACGTACAATCGCGCCACGAACCGCTTCTGCCTGATGCCGAAGTCCGCGCCGATGGGGTCGCACATCATCAGCGCGACCTGCCGGTCCCAGGCGGGATGGGCCGCCCGCGGCGTCAAGGTCGCGCTGCGCTGAGGGGGATCGCGGCGACCGCCCCGCCCGCCCCGCTCCCTCGGGGCGGGGCCGTGGTGGGCCCGGCAGGACTCGAACCCGCAACCTAGCCGTTATGAGCGGCCAGCTCTAACCGTTGAGCTACAGGCCCACGCCCGCCCGTCTACGGAACCGCGCCGGATGTCGCAAGCGCGGGCACCCCGGGGCC
>Ga0325400_1000628_pt1 | contig 26721 bp, 22 predicted proteins | sample PopdelMetagenome_2_FD_205662 | JGI IMG/M metagenome (GOLD analysis project Ga0325400, IMG submission 205662) | Populus deltoides microbial communities from Bellville, Georgia, United States - Xylem-PdKOR-R1 | ecosystem: Host-associated > Plants > Phyllosphere > Stem > Wood/Secondary xylem...
CGGGTCGAGCGTTGCTCGACCCGAGGCTGGTCCGGCCGGCACGGCCCCGCCGCGTCCGACGACGCGGGCTTTGCCCGCGGCAGGCCTCTGGACCTCGACCGTCCATCGGCACGGCTCCGGCCGGGCAGGCGCGCGGCGGCACCGTCCGGATTATCGGCTGAACATGCCTGTCAGCACTTGCAGTGCCTGATCCAGCTTCGCTCCGTCGACCGTACCCTGCCGCTTGACGAACCGCTTCCGATCGACGGCCCTGATCTGATCGAGCAGCACCAGGCCCTGCGTCCCCCTGAACGTCAGCGGCACGCGGAACGGGGCCGGATGGCTGCCGCTGGTCAACGGCGCGACGATCACACGGCGCAGCGCCGCGTTCATCTCGTCCGGCGACACGATCAGGCAGGGTTTGGTCTTCTGGATCTCGGTGCCGACCGTCGGGTCGAGCGCGACCAGCCAGACCTCACCGCGCTTCACCGCGCCCGCTCGTCATCACCATCATCACCGAAGCCTTCCCAGGCGACCTCGTCGGAGTCCTCTTCGGCCGCGGCGACGGCGGCGGCAGCGGCTCCCCAGCCGTCGCGCGGATGCCGAGTCGGGGTGGCGATCACCCGGCCTTCCTCGACCCGGACCTCCATCGCCGTTCCGGCCGCCGCACCGATCTCCTGAAGCACGGCCTTGGGCAGGATCATGCCGGTGGAGTTGCCCATCTTGCGAAGCGTCGTCTGCATCGTGACACGATAGCGCAACCCCGATGTAAGCACAACGTGCTACCTCACGGTCAGCCCCAACCGTCTCTCCCTCTCCCCTTGTGGAAGAGGGAAGGGGCCCGCCCGGCGCAGCCGGGTGGGAAGGGTGAGGGCAGCGCGGTCCCCCAACCACATTCCCCTGTCCTACATCGCCCGATTATGCTCCACCCGACCCATGGCACCAGCGCCCGCCCGCCTCAGCCTGCCAGCATCGCCATCACCGACCCGCCCGGACGCCGCATATGTCGTTTTGCCGGAACCTTCGGAACCTTCGCCCCGCTCAGGCCCCCTTGCGCCGCCCGAGCAGCCACGCCGCCCCGCCGATCACCCCCGCCGCGATCGCCGTCGCCGCGGCGGGGTGCTTCATCGCCGCGGTGTAGGCGCTGAACGGCTTGGCGCCCTTCTCGCCCGACCGTTCGCGCCCGGCCTGCGCACCTTGCCACAGGTTCGACGGCCCCGGCTGCTCCTTCGACGGATCGACGAAGCCCTTCGCCATCTTGGGCGCGAGCGTCTGCATCAGCCCCTTGAAGTGCTGGTACGCCAGCACCTGCGCCCGGCCCGATCCGCCCACCGTGATCTCGCGCTTGGGGTGCACCGCGCAGTGCAGGATCGCGTCGGCGACCAGTTCGGGGGCATAGACCGGCGGCGGGATCTGCGCCTCGCCGTCCTCGTGGTTCTGCGCGTGCTGGCCGATCGGAGTGGCGATCCCGGCCGGCTTGACCAGCGTGATCGAGATTGGCACGCCCTCGTCGCCCAGCTCCATCTGGAGCACCTCCGTCCACGCCTTCACCGCGTGCTTGCTCGCCGAATATACCCCCAGCGTCGGCGAGGGCATGTCCGCGCCGACCGACGCCACCGTGATGAGCGCGCCGCCCCGCTCGCGCAGGTGCGCCACCGCCGCGCGGCTGGCGTTGACCATGCCGAAATAGTTGGTCCGGAACAGCTGCTCGTGCTCGTCGTCGGGGGTGTCAAGCACCTTGGCGTAGATCGCGGTGCCGGCATTGTTGACCCAGGTGTCAATGCGCCCGAACCGCTCGACCGCGCGCGCCGCCGCCGCCTCGATCTGCCCGGCGTCGCCAATGTCCGCCACCGCGAATTCGGCGACGCCGCCGTCCTGGCGGATGCCCTCGACCGCCTCGGCCAGCTCCGCCTCGGAGCGCGCGACCAGCAGCACGCTTGCCCCCGCCTTGGCCGCCATGCGCGCGGTGACGAGGCCGATGCCCGAGCTTGCACCGGTGATGACGATCGCCTGCTCGGCCAATGGCTTCAACTTCAACGACATGGGTGTTCTCCCGCGGGGGTCCGCCGCTCAACCGGAAAGGCGGGGCAGGGTTCCCGCTTGACGGCCATCGCGCGGCTTGGAAGGCTGCCGCACATGGGGATGGGCAAGGCAGGGTTGGCACTGATCGCGGCCGGTTGGGCGGCGATGGTCGGCGCGCAGGAACAGCCGCCCGCCCATATCCTGCCGCCGCCGCTGGTCGCCACCGCCCAGCCCGAGGAAACCCGCCGCCTCGCCGACGGCGGCCTCAGCATCGAGCACGATCGCCCTGCCGCCGCGCTGCTCGCCGAGCACCGCCGCCTCGCCGCCGCGCTCGCCGCCGTCCGCCCCCAGCGTGCGGGCACGGTCGAGGCGTTCGTCGTCGTCGCCGCGCTCGACAGCGACCCCGTCTTCGCCCGCGAGGCCCGCGAGGCCGCCCGCGTCCTCACCCGCCGCTATGGCGCGGACGGCCACGCGATCGTCCTCGCCGGCCCCGATGGCCGCGGGGCCGCGCCGCTGCCGATGGGCTCGCCCCAATCGCTCGCCGCCGCGCTCGCCCGCATGGCGGAGGTGATGGACCCGGCCGAGGACGTGCTGGTCCTCTATACCACCAGTCACGGCGCCCCGTTCGGGATCGTCTACAATGACGGCGACCGCGGCTTCGGCGCGATCGGCCCGGCGCGGCTGTGGACCATGCTGTCGGAGCTCGGCATCGCCAACCGGCTGATCCTGGTCAGCGCCTGCTATGCCGGGCAGTTCGTGCCAATGCTGCAATCCCCTGCCACCGCGATCGTCACTGCGTCCGCCGCCGATCGCACCTCGTTCGGGTGCCAGGCGGACAGCGACTGGACCTTCTTCGGCGACGCGCTGGTCAACCACGCGCTGCGCCGCCCCGAAGCGCTCGCCGCCGCCGCGGCCCGCGCGCAGGCCGAGATCGCCGGGTGGGAGAAGCAGGGGCGGCTCGACCCGTCGCTCCCCCAGGTCTCGATCGGCGCACAAGCCACCCGCTGGCTCGCGGCGCTGGAGGTACGGCTGCCCCCCGCCGGCGCCCCGGTTGGACGCCCCGCCACCAGCGTCCTCGCCGAACTCGGGAACCGATGATGCGATCAGGGATTCGCGCCGCATGACCGATACCGCCAGCAACGCCAGCAACTACCCGCTGCTCGCCCGTCCGCACATCCTGCTCCACGGCGTCGTCGACGACGCGATGTACGACAGCTTCCGCCAGCAACTGTGCGCCGCCACCACCGAAGGCCCGCTGGTTGTCTCGATCACCTCGCTCGGCGGCGATCCCGAGATGGGCCGCGCGATGGGCGAGGACGTTCGCCTGCTGCGCGATTATACCGGCCGCGAGACTCTGTTTCTGGGCAAGGTCGCGGTCTATTCCGCCGCTGCAACCTTCATGGCGTCGTTCCCGGTCGACAAGCGCTTCCTGACCCGTGGCTCGCGCATCATGCTCCACGAACGGCTGATGACCTCGACCGTCCAGCTGTCGGGGCCGCTCACCACGCTGTCGGCGGTGCTCAAGGCCAAGCTCCACGAGATCGAGGATTCGATCCGCATCCAGGAGGAAGGGTTCGCCGACATCGTCCGCGGCAGCCGCGTGACGCTCGACCAGCTGCGCGAGAAGGCCACGAGCAACTGGTACCTCGAGGCGGACGAGGCCCGCGCGCTGGGCCTCGTGCTCGACGTGATCTGATTTGCCACGCGGGCCCGCGCCCTATATCGGACCCGCATCCTCCCATCAGCGGACCCGATCATGGCCGAATTCGCCCTGCCCAAGAACAGCGTCGTCAGCAAGAAGGGGCAGGTCCACAAGGCTGCGAACCCCCCGGCCGACAAGGGTCGGCTGCGCAAGTTCACCGTCTACCGCTACGATCCCGACGCCGACGCGAACCCGCGCTACGACCAGTTCGAGATCAACCTCGACGAATGCGGCCCGATGGTGCTCGACGCGCTTATCAAGATGAAGTCCGAACAGGACCCGACGCTCACCTTCCGCCGTTCGTGCCGCGAGGGCATCTGCGGGTCGTGCTCGATGAACATCGACGGGCGCAACGGCCTCGCCTGCACCACCGCGATCGAGGACGTGCGCGGCGACGTGCGGATCACGCCCCTGCCGCACATGGACGTCATCAAGGATCTCGTCCCCGACTTCACCCACTTCTATGCGCAATATTCGTCGATCCAGCCCTGGCTCAAGACGGTCAGCCCCCAGCCCGCGGGCAAGGAGCGGCTCCAGTCGCCGCAGGACCGCGCCAAGCTCGACGGCCTGTACGAGTGCATCCTGTGCGCGTGCTGCTCGACCTCGTGCCCCAGCTACTGGTGGAATTCCGACAAGTTCCTGGGGCCCGCGATCCTGCTCCAGGCGTATCGCTGGCTCGCCGACAGCCGCGACGAGATGGCGGGCGAGCGGCTGGACGAGCTCGAGGACCCGTTCCGCCTGTATCGCTGCCACACGATCATGAACTGCGCCAACGTCTGCCCCAAGGGGCTGAACCCCGCCAAGGCGATCGCCGAGATCAAGAAGATGGAAGCCGAGCGGATCCTCTGACCGCATCGGTGCTCGCTGCCCTCACCCGTCGCCGGCTATGCCGTCTCCCCCTCTCCCATTGGTATGGGGAAGCGGCCCGCCCGGCGCAGCCGGGTGGGAAGGGTGAGGGCGGGGCATGACCGCCGTCCTCCAGGCGTACGACGCCCTCCTCACCGCCGGCGAATTGCGCCCCGATCCCGAACAGGCCGCCGCCGCCGCCCGCCTGGATGCGCTCGCCGCCGAACTGGCGCAACCCCGCAAGACCGGAATCTTCCGCAAGAAGGCCGTACCGGCCCGCGGCGTCTACCTTTGGGGCGATGTCGGCCGCGGCAAGTCGATGCTGATGGACCTGTTCTTCGCGAATGCGTCCGTCGAGCGGAAGCGACGCGTCCACTTCGGCGAGTTCATGCTGGAGATCCACGGCCGCATCGCAGTCGAGCGCCGCAAGGAGGCCGGCGACCCGATCGCCCCGGTCGCGCACGATCTGGCGCGAGAGACACAGCTGCTCGCGTTCGACGAGATGATGGTCACCAACTCGCCCGACGCGATGATCCTCTCCCGCCTGTTCACCGCGCTGATCGAGGCGGGGGTGACGGTGGTCACCACATCCAACCGCCCCCCCGCGGACCTCTACGCGAACGGCCTTAACCGCGAGCACTTCCTCCCCTTCATTGCGCTGGTGCAGAGCCGGTTGGACGTGCTCGCGCTCAACGGCCCGGTCGACTACCGCCGCGACCGGCTCGGCCGGCAGGACACCTGGCTCGTCCCCAACGGCGCAGGCGCGACCGCCAACCTGTCCGCCGCCTTCTTCCGCCTCACCGACCATGAGGTCACCGAGCCGATCCCGTCCGAGGACCTGCCCGTCCAGGGCCGCACCCTTCACGTCCCCAAGGCGTTGAAGGGCGTCGCGGTCTTCTCGTTCAAGCGCCTGTGCGGCGAGGCGCGCGGCACCGCCGACTATCTCGCGGTCGCGCGCCACTTCCACACCGTCATCCTGGTCGGCATCCCCGTACTCGGCCCCGAGAACCGCAACGAGGCCGCACGCTTCGTGTCGCTCGTGGACGCGCTCTACGAGCACAAGGTCAAGCTGCTCGCCGCCGCCGCTGCCCAGCCCGACGCGCTCTACCCCGCCGGCGACGGTCGGTTCGAGTTCCAGCGCACCGTCAGCCGGCTGGAGGAAATGCGGTCCGAAACCTATCTCTGCCAAGGTCACGGCGCTTGATGCAGTTGCGAAACGTTAGCGATAGGCGGCGAAGATCGCGCATTTGCCGGGTTGCCCTTGGCCCGGAACAGGCGTAGGCGGCGTCGCGTCAACGGGAAAGGATGGCCATGGCCCGCAAGAAGATCGCGCTGATCGGCGCCGGCAACATCGGCGGCACGCTCGCGCACCTTGCGGCGCTCAAGGGGCTGGGTGACATTGTCCTGTTCGACGTGGTCGAGGGCGTGCCCCAGGGCAAGGCGCTCGACCTGTCGCAGTGTGGCCCGGTGGAGGGCTTCGACGCGACGATCACCGGCTCGAACGATTACGCCGACATCGCGGGCGCGGACGTCATCATCGTCACCGCCGGCGTTGCGCGCAAGCCGGGGATGAGCCGCGACGACCTGCTCGGCATCAATCTCAAGGTGATGAAGGCGGTCGGCGAGGGCATCCGCGACCACGCGCCCGACGCCTTCGTCATCTGCATCACCAACCCGCTCGACGCGATGGTCTGGGCGCTGCGCGAGTTCTCGGGCCTGCCGACGCACAAGGTGGTCGGCATGGCGGGCGTCCTCGACAGCGCGCGTTTCAGCCACTTCCTCGCCGACGAGTTCAAGGTCTCGGTCAAGGACGTCAACACCTTCGTGCTCGGGGGCCATGGCGACACCATGGTGCCGGTGCTGGAGTATTCGACGGTCAGCGGCATCCCGGTCAGCGACCTGATCGCGATGGGCTTTTCCACGAAGGAGAAGGTCGACGAGATCGTCAAGCGCACCCGCGGCGGTGGCGGCGAGATCGTCGCGCTGTTGAAGACTGGATCGGCCTATTACGCCCCTGCGACCAGCGGCATCGCGATGGCGGAGGCGTATCTCTACGACCAGAAGCGCATCCTGCCCGCCGCCGCACACCTGACCGGCCAGTACGGGATCGACGACCTCTACGTCGGCGTCCCCGTCGTGATCGGCGCCGGCGGGGTCGAGAAGGTGATCGAGGTTCCGCTGTCCGATGACGCCAAGGGCAACCTCCAGGTCTCGGTCGACGCGGTCAAGGAGCTGCTGGTCGCCTGCAAGGCCATCGACGAGAGCCTGGCCGGGTAAGGTGGCCGACCGCGATCCTCAGCTGGGGGCAGGGCACAACGGCTCGGCGTACGAGGCGGATTACGGGGCATGGGTCGCATCCCAGGCGGCTCTGCTGCGGGACGGGCGGTTCGATCAGCTGGACCTGCATCATCTGATCGACGAGGTGGAAAGCTTGGGACGGTCCGATTTCCACCGGTTCGAAAGTGCGATCAAGATCGTCTTGCTGCATCTGCTCAAGTGGGATGTCCAGACGGATCATCGATCACGTAGCTGGGCCGACTCGATCGAAGGACATCGTAGGCGCATCGGCAAAGAGTTGGAGGACAGTCCGAGCTACCGTTCTCGCATCGATGAGGCGGTGAAGGAAGCCTATGGCCGCGCAAGACTGAAGGCGCACAAGGAAACGCGCCTGCCGATGCGCGCTTTCCCGGAGCAATGTCCTTATTCATGGGATGACATCGTCGCCCGATCCGTCGTGTTCGGTGCGGACGAAACCATGAAGAGCGGCAGCTAGATCAGACTGAATCGTTAGCCCGTCGTGGCGGGAATGGAGATCCAATGAGCATCCTCGTCGACCGGAACACCAAGGTCATCACCCAGGGCATGACCGGCGAGACCGGCAGCTTCCACACCAAGGCGGCGCTCGACTACGGCACCCAGATGGTCGGCGGCGTCACGCCCGGCAAGGGCGGCACCGAGCATCTCGGCCTGCCCGTGTTCGACACGGTGGCGGAGGCCAAGTCGAAGACCGGCGCGGACGCGAGCGTGATCTACGTCCCGCCTCCCTTCGCCGCGGACTCGATCCTGGAGGCGATCGACGCGGAGATCCCGCTGATCGTCACCATCACCGAGGGCATTCCGGTGCTCGACATGGTCCGCGTCAAGCGCGCGCTGTCGGGCAGCATGTCGCGGCTGATCGGCCCCAACTGCCCCGGCGTGCTGACGCCAGGCGAGTGCAAGATCGGCATCATGCCCGGCTCCATCTTCAAGCAGGGTTCGGTCGGCGTGGTGTCGCGCTCGGGCACGCTGACCTACGAAGCGGTGTTCCAGACCTCCAATGCAGGCCTCGGCCAGACCACCGCGGTCGGGATCGGCGGCGATCCCGTCAACGGCACCAACTTCATCGACGTGCTCGAACTGTTTCTCGCCGACGAGGCGACCCAGTCGATCATCATGATCGGCGAGATCGGCGGTTCGGCCGAGGAAGAAGCCGCGCAGTTCCTCCGCGACGAGGCGAAGCGCGGGCGGAGCAAGCCGATGGCGGGCTTTATCGCCGGCCGCACCGCGCCCCCGGGTCGCCGCATGGGCCATGCCGGCGCGATTGTCTCGGGCGGGCAGGGCGGCGCCGAGGACAAGATCGCGGCAATGGAAGCCGCCGGGATCAAGGTCGCGGCCAGCCCGTCCGAGCTCGGCTCGACGCTGCTCGAGGTGCTGAACGGTTAAATCCTTCTCCCGCTGGGAGAAGGTGGCGCGAAGCGCCGGATGAGGGCGATCCACACGGGGCCGTCGCCCTCACCCTCCCACCGCTCTGGCGAGCGGCGGGCCCCTCCCTCTCCCGATGGGAGAGGGGAAAAGGAACTGACGATGGGCTACGAAGGCCAGGACTTTTCGGACGTCGCCGGCGGGTTCAGCCCCGCCTTCATCGAGGCGCTCTACGCCCGCTATCAGGCGTCGCCCGCCGACGTCGAACCGCAATGGCGCGCGCTGTTCGACGGCCTCGACGGCGCGCAGTCGCCCAGCTGGCAGTCGAAGCGCTGGCCGCTGACCACCACCGACGACCTCACCGCGGCGCTCGACCCGACCCAGATGGAGCCCGCGCCCAAGCCCGCGAAGGGTGGCAAGCCCGCGCCTGCGCCCGCTGCTGCGGCCCCGTCCAAGGAGGACGTGGTCAAGGCCGCGGCCGACGCGATCCGCGCGCAACTCCTGATCCGCACCTACCGCGTCCGCGGCCACCTAGCCGCCGACCTCGACCCGCTCGGCCTCGCACGCCGCGATCTGCCCGAGGATCTCAAGACCGAATATCACGGCTTCTCCGACGCAGACATCGACCGCCCGGTATATCTCGGCGGCACGATGGGGTTCGAATGGGCGACGATCCGCGAGCTCGTCGACACCCTGCGTCGCAACTATTGCGGGCATATCGGGCTCGAATACATGCACATCGCCGACACGGAGGAGCGCCAGTTCCTCCAGGAGCGGATGGAGGGCCGCGACAAGGCGATCTCCTTCACCCCCGACGGCAAGAAGGCCATCCTCGCCAAGGTGATCGAGGCCGAGCAGTGGGAGAAGTTCCTGGGCCGCAAATATGTCGGCACCAAGCGCTTCGGGCTCGACGGAGGGGAGAGCATGATCCCCGCGCTCGAATCGGTCATCAAGTACGGCGGCCAGGCCGGCGTGCGCGAGATCGTGTTCGGCATGGCGCACCGCGGGCGATTGAACGTCCTCGCCAACGTCATGGCCAAGCCGCTGCGGGTGATCTTCCACGAGTTCGCAGGGGGATCGGCGAACCCCGACGACATCGGCGGCTCGGGCGACGTGAAGTACCATCTCGGCACCTCGACCGACCGCGAGTTCGACGGGGTCAAGGTGCACATGAGCCTCGTCGCCAACCCCTCGCATCTCGAGGCCGCCGACCCGGTGGTGCTCGGCAAGGTGCGCGCGATCCAGACGATCGCGAGCGACCTCAAGGACCACAGCGCCTCGCTCCCCGTGCTGATCCACGGCGACGCGGCGTTCGCGGGGCAGGGGATCGTGTGGGAATGCCTCGGCTTCTCGGGCATCCGCGGCTACAACACCGGCGGCTGCGTCCATTTCGTCATCAACAACCAGGTCGGCTTCACCACCAGCCCCCAGTTCGCGCGTAGCTCGCCCTATCCGTCTGACGTCGCGAAGGGGGTGCAGGCACCCGTCTTCCACGTCAACGGCGACGATCCGGAGGCGGTGACCTTCGCGACCAAGATGGCGATCGAATACCGCCAGCGCTTTCACCGCGATGTCGTGATCGACATGTGGTGCTATCGCCGCTTCGGCCACAACGAGGGCGACGAACCCGGCTTCACCCAGCCGCTGATGTACAAGGCGATCCGTTCGCACGCCGACGTGTCCAAGATCTACGCCGACAAGCTGATCGGCGAGGGCGTGGTCGACGCCGGCTGGGTCGACGGCGCGGTGTCCGGCTACACCACGCGGCTGGAGGACGAGTTCGAGGCGGGCGCGTCGTACAAGGCCAACAAGGCGGACTGGTTCGCCGGCCGCTGGTCCGGCCTGTCCGCGCCGGCGGAGGGCGAGGCGGCGCGTCGCAACGTCGAGACCGGGATCGAGCCCAAGCTGTTCGACGCGCTCGGCCGCACGCTGACCACGGTCCCCGAGGGCCTCGCTATCCATAAGACGCTGGGCCGCGTCCTCGACGCCAAGCGGCAGATGTTCACCACCGGCGCGAACTTCGACTGGGCGACCGGCGAGGCGCTGGCGTTCGGCTCGCTCCTGTCGGAGGGCTATGGCGTCCGCCTGTCGGGGCAGGATTCGGGGCGCGGCACCTTCAGCCAGCGCCATGCGGTCTGGGTCGACCAGGGCGACGAGCACAAGTTCGTGCCGCTGTCCCAAGTCGAGCATGGTCGGTTCGAGGTGCTTGACTCACCCTTGTCCGAGTACGGCGTGCTCGGCTTCGAGTACGGCTATGCGCTCGCCGATCCCAAGACGCTGGTGATGTGGGAGGCGCAGTTCGGCGACTTCGTCAACGGCGCGCAGATCATGATCGACCAGTTCATCGCGTCGGGCGAGGCGAAGTGGCTCCGCGCCAACGGCCTCGTGATGCTGCTGCCGCATGGCTATGAAGGGCAGGGGCCCGAGCACTCGTCCGCACGGCCGGAGCGGTTCCTGCAACTCTGCGCGCAGGACAACATGCAGGTCGCGAACTGCACTACTCCGGCCAACTATTTCCACCTGCTGCGCCGGCAGATGCACCGCAATTTCCGCAAGCCCCTGATCGTCTTCACGCCCAAGTCGCTGCTCCGCCACAAGCTCGCGGTGAGTGCGGCGGCGGACTTCCAGGGCGACAGCCACTTCCGTCGCCTGCTGTCCGACACGAATGGGGCGGCGGATGCCGAGACGAAGCGGCTGGTGCTGTGCACGGGCAAGGTCGCCTACGACCTGATCGAGGCGCGCGACGCGGCGGGCGACACCGGCACGCAGATCGTCCGGGTCGAACAGCTCTATCCCTTCCCCGGCGACGCGCTGGCGAAGCGGGTGGCGCGAATGCCTGTGCTCGAAGAGATCGTCTGGTGCCAGGAGGAGCCCCGCAACCAGGGCTATTGGTTCTTCGTCGAGCCGCTGATCGAGGAGGCGCTTCAGGGCCGTCGTGCGCGTTATGCAGGCCGCTCGGCCGCCGCGTCGCCGGCGACCGGCCTGATGAAGCGCCACCAGCTCGAACAGGGGGCGCTGATCGCCGACGCGCTGGGCCATTCGGTCCGCGAAGAGGTCCGCCGCACCCGCGATACCGAGGGCAAGGCCGCGAGCTAGAGCAAACATCCGTCACCCCGGCGAAAGCTGGGGTCTCGCTGTTGGAGAACGACCCCAGCTTCCCTTGGGGTGACGAGGTAAGAGAAGATGGCAACCGAAGTAGTCGTCCCCACGCTGGGCGAGTCGATCACCGAAGCCACTGTTGGCGAATGGCTCAAGCAGCCCGGCGACGCCGTGGCGGCCGACGAGCCGATCGCGTCGCTCGAAACCGACAAGGTGTCGGTCGAGGTGCCCAGCCCCGTCGCGGGCGTGATGGGCGAGCACGCGGTCAAGGTCGGCGACACCGTCCAGGTCGGCGCGCTGCTGGCGACGGTCGGCGAGGGTGGAGCCGGTGCCGCCCCGGCTGTTTCCGCCGCATCTGCCCCGGCTCCGGCACCCGCCGCTCCCGAGCAGCCGTCCGGCGACGCTGCCGCCGCGCTCTCCCCCTCCGTCCGCCGTGCGGTGCTCGAACACGGCGTCGACCCCGCGACGATCAAGGGCACCGGCAAGGACGGCCGCCTGACCAAGGAGGACGTCGCCGCCGCCGCCAGTGCCAAGCCTCAGACAGCCGCCACGTCCGCCGTCGCGCCGGGTTCTGCTGGCGTGACGTCGGACGGCGGCAATGCCACCGCCGGCCGCGAGTCCTCGCGTCGCGAGGAGCGCGTCAAGATGACGCGCCTGCGCCAGACGATCGCCAAGCGCCTCAAGGAAGCGCAGAACACCGCCGCGATGCTGACCACGTTCAACGACGTGGACATGACCGCGGTGATTGAGGCGCGCGCCAAGTACAAAGACCTGTTCGAGAAGAAGCACGGCGTCCGTCTGGGCTTCATGGGCTTCTTCGTGAAGGCCGCGACCATGGCCTTGAAGGACATCCCGTCGGTCAACGCCTCGATCGAGGGCGACGAGATCGTCTATCATGATTACGCCGACATTTCGGTCGCGGTCAGCGCGCCCAACGGCCTCGTCGTGCCCGTGATCCGCGATGCGCAGGACCTGTCGGTCGCCGGCATAGAAAAGACGATCGGCGACTTCGGCCGCCGCGCCAAGGACGGCAGCCTCAAGATGGACGAGATGAAGGGCGGCACCTTCACCATCTCCAACGGCGGTGTGTTCGGGTCGCTGATGTCCACCCCGATCATCAACCCGCCCCAGTCGGCGGTGCTCGGCCTCCACCGCATCGAGGACCGCCCGGTGGTGGTGAATGGTCAGGTCGTGGTGCGCCCGATGATGTACCTCGCGCTCTCCTACGACCACCGCCTGATCGACGGGCGCGAGGCGGTGACCTTCTTGGTCGCCTTGAAGAACGCGATCGAGGACCCCACTCGTATCCTCATCGACCTCTAATCTCCTTGTGTCTCCGCGTAGGCGGAGACCCAGTCTGGGCTCCCGCCTGTGCGGGAGCACATCAAGGTGCGTGTGACATGGCAGACCAGACCTACGACTATGACGTCCTCGTGATCGGTGCGGGCCCCGGCGGCTACGTCGCCGCGATCCGCGCCGCGCAGCTGGGGCTCCGCACCGCTTGCGTCGAGGCGCGAGAGACGCTGGGCGGCACCTGCCTCAACGTCGGCTGCATCCCGTCCAAGGCGCTGCTCCATGCCTCCGAACTGTTCGAGGAGGCCGCGACCGGCAAGCTGGCCAAGCTCGGCATCAACGTCACCGCGTCGCTCGACCTCGACCAGATGCACGCCCAGCGGCGCGAGGCGGTCAAGGGGCTGACGGGCGGCATCGCCGGGCTGTTCAAGAAGAACAAGGTCGAATGGCTCAAGGGCCATGCCAGCTTCACCGGTGCCGACACCGTCAAGGTCGGCGATCGCGAGGTCCGCGCGAAGGACATCGTCATCGCCACCGGTTCGTCGGTCACCCCGCTGCCCGGCGTCGAGGTCGACCAGCGGGTGGTGGTCGATTCCACCGGCGCGCTCGAACTGGCCAAGGTGCCGCAGCACCTCGTCGTGATCGGCGGCGGCGTCATCGGCCTCGAACTCGGTAGCGTCTGGAAGCGGCTCGGCGCGACCGTGACCGTGGTCGAGTATCTCGACCAGATCCTTCCCGGCTTCGACGGCGAGGTCCGCAAGGAAGCCAACAAGATCTTCCGCAAGCAGGGCTTCCAGTTCAAGCTCGGCACCAAGGTCACCGGCGTCACCGTGAACGGCGACACGGCGACCGTCAGCGTCGAGGCGGCGCAGGGCGGCTCCGCGGAGACGCTGGAAGCCGACGCGGTGCTGGTCGCGATCGGTCGCAAGCCCAACATCGACGGGCTCGACCTGGAGGCCGCCGGCGTTCAGCTGACTAATCGCGGCCAGGTCGGGATCGACCACGACTTCCGCACCAACGTCCCCGGCATCTGGGCGATCGGCGACGTCGCGCCGGGCCTGATGCTCGCGCACAAGGCGGAGGATGAGGGGATCGCGGTCGCGGAGAACATCGCGGGCCAGACCGGGATCGTGAACCACGACGTCATCCCCTCGGTCGTCTATACCTCGCCCGAGTTCGCCGGCGTCGGCCTGACCGAAGAAGCGGCGCGCGAGAAGGGCGACGTCAAGGTCGGCAAGTTCCCGATGCTCGCCAACTCGCGCGCCCGTACCAACCACGAAGGCGACGGGTTCGTGAAGGTGATCGCTGATGCGAAGACCGATCGCGTCCTCGGCGTCTGGTGCATCGCGACGGTCGGCGGCACGATGATCGCTCAGGCCGCGCAGGCGATGGAGTTCGGCGCGACCAGCGAGGATATTGCCTATACGTGCCACGCCCACCCGACCCATTCGGAGGCGTTGAAGGAGGCGGCGATGGCGGTTCAAGGCAAGCCCATTCACTTCTGATCGCAGCAGGTGCAGCGCAAGCTGCACCGCGCCCGCGATCAGAACGGCCGACGCGGCCAGCAGCCGCGATCGACGTCACGGGCTTTGCCCGTGACCGCCCTCCCTCCGAACCATGCCCGACCGCGCCCAACTCGAAGCCGAATGGCTCCACCTCACCCGCGAGGCGCTGCCGGCCATTGCCCGCGACCGTCCCGACTGGCCGGTTCGGCTCGACCACTGCTTCCAGCGCATCCTGCTCGACCAGGCGGTGGGCGGGCGCTGGTACGACCATGTCGTCGGCCGCCCCGCCTATCGCCACCTCCCGCCCGAGGTCCTCGCCCGGGCGGTTTCGCTCGCCCGGGCGGTGGCGGCGGGTGAGGCCGATCTGGATCGCCTCAACCGCGAGTCGCTCGCCTGGCGATGCAAGCACCGCCGCTGACCGGACGCCATCGTCCCCAATACGACAAAGACTCGACGAAGCGACCAGTCCGCGACCGGCCGACACCTTGCCAACACCGACGCGCGCTGAATAGCTTCTCCCCGTTCCAACAACGACCGGGGGCGGGATGGACGCGGGGACTTCGGCGCTGATCGGCCGCATCTATGAGAGCGTCCGGGACCCGCAACTGTTCGCGCAAAGCGCGGCCGACATCCTTCCGCTCGCTGGCGCGCAGGTCGGCCTGATCGTCGCGACGGGCGTGTCACCCGGTCCCGTGGTCGGGCTCCAGCTGATCGGGGCACCCCGCCCGTCCGCGGAGGATGCGCTCGTCACCTATCAGGCGGAGGGATTGTGGCGGTCTGATCCGACCTACCTCCACTTCACCGCCAACCCCGGCGCGCGCTTCTTCGACACCGCGCTGCATCGCGCGCGCGACGTCCATCTCGCCGACCGCTACACCGAATGGAACCGGCAGAACGTCGCGGGCACCCACTGGATGGCCTGCCATGCCATGCGGGCCGGCGAGCACGCATTCGGCATGTCCATGCACCTGCTGGACGCCGGCGCCAGCTTCGGCGCAGCCGGACGGGCGATCTTCCGCCAGCTGTTCGAACATCTGGAGCGTGCGCAATGGCTGGGGACCCGCCCGCCCGACCTGTCCCGCACCGACGAGGCGATGCTGGTGATCGACGCCGCCCGCCGGGTGCGAGAGGCGAGCCCGGCCGCCGACGCGATCCTCGCCGCCGCCGACGGGCTCGACGTGCGCGACCGGGCGCTGGTCACCGGCGATCCCCGCGAGCAGCGCCGGCTCGATGCGCTGATCGACTCCGCGCTGGCGGCGGTGGCGCGGGGCGGGGTGGGCGGGGCGATGGCGGTCGAGCGGCCATCGGGACGGCGCCCCCTGGCGGTGCTGGTCGATCCGCTGCCCGACCAGTCTGCGCTCGCCTCGTTCACGCGCGGCGCGCTGGTGCGGCTGGTGGATCCCGACGCCGCGACCCCGCCGGGCGCGGTGGAGCGCTGGCAGGCGCTGTGGGCGCTGACCGCGGCCGAGACCCGCGCCGCCGCCGCGCTGGTCGCGCACGAGTTCGATCTGCGCGCTGCGGCGCAGGCGCTCGGCATCGCCTATCCCACCATCCGTACCCAACTTGCCGCGCTGTTCGCCAAGACGCGCACCCGCAGCCAGCCCGAATTGATGCGGCTGCTCACGCGGATCGGCGGTTAGCGGTTGATGGTTCCGCGAGACGCCGACCGGTCCGAGCGCATGGACCGGTCGGCGCCCCGCACCCGGCCGGACGCGGTATCCCGCGCCCTCCGGTGGTGTGTCGCCGACAGCCCGTCGACGTTGCTCCCCGCCTATCCGGTCGCGAACCCGATCACATCGGTCAAATGATGTAGATCAATCCGATCCGGAGCCTTCTGCTGCGAGCGCCTTTAGCCGGTACAGCGTATCGAGCGCGTCGCGCGGCGTCAGCGCGTCGAGGTCCAACACCTCCACCGCCGCGCGGATCGCGTCGCACCGCGCCTCCTCCTTCTCGGCCGCGGCGGCGAACAGCGGCAGGTCGTCGAGTCCCGCGGCGATCCCGCCGGTCTTCTGCCGTCCCGCCTCCAGCCGGGCGAGCACCCCCTTGGCGCGCGCCACCGTCGCCGGCGGCATCCCCGCCAGCCGCGCGACGGCGAGGCCATAGGACCGGTCCGCCGCCCCGTCCGCCAGCTCGTGGAGCAGCACCAGCTCCCCCTTCCACTCGCGCGCGCGGACATGGTGGAGCGACAGCGCGTCGAGCCGCCCCGCCAGCCGGGTCAGCTCGTGGTAGTGCGTCGCGAACAGGCAGCGGCAGCGATTGTCCTCATGGATCGCCTCCACCACTGCCCACGCGATCGCCAGCCCGTCATAGGTCGACGTCCCGCGTCCCACCTCGTCGAGGATCACCAACGATCGCGGGGTGGCCTGCGCCAGGATCGCGGCGGTCTCGACCATCTCGACCATGAAGGTCGATCGCCCGCGCGCGAGGTTGTCCGATGCACCGACCCGACTGAACAACCGATCGACCAGCCCCAGCGTCGCGGCGCTCGCAGGCACCGGGCTTCCCGCCTGCGCCAGCACCGCGATCAGCGCGTTCTGGCGCAGGAAGGTCGACTTGCCGCCCATGTTCGGCCCGGTCACCAGCCACAGCCGCGCATCCTCCGACAGCCGGCAGTCGTTGGCGACGAAGCGGCCGCCGCCCCGCGCCACCGCCGCCTCGACCACCGGATGGCGTCCGCCCTCGACTTCGAAACAGGCGTGATCGACCAGCCGCGGGCGCGCCCAGCCGCCCTCCGCCGCGCGCTCCGCCAGCGCCGCGCCCACATCGATCCGCGCGAGCGCATCGGCGGCAGCAGCGATCCCCTCCCGCCGGTTGAGCGCAGCGGCGGTCAGGTCCTCCAGATGCGCCCCCTCCGCCGCCAGCGCATGCGCGCCCGCCTGGCTCACCCGCGCCGCGACCTCGTGCAGCTCGGGGGTGTTGAACCGCACCGCGCCGGCCAGCGTCTGGCGGTGGGTGAAGCCGCTGTCGGGCTTCATCAGCGGGTCTGCCGCGCGGGCGGACACCTCGACATGGTAGCCGAGCACGCCGTTATGCCGCACCTTGAGCGCCGACACGCCCGTTCGCGTCCGCAGCTCCGCCTCCAGCGCCGCGATCGCGCGCAGCCCGCCCGCGCCCGTCTCGCGCAGCTCGTCAAGCGCCACGTCATACCCGGCCGCGATATAGCCGCCGTCCCCCGCCTCGACCGGCGGCATCGGCACCAGCGCCCGGCGGAGCAGGTCGATCAGTTCGCCATGTCCGCGCAAGGCCGGCAGCAGCTCACCGAGCAGGGCCGGGGCGGGCTCCACCCGCTCCAGCCGCCCCGCCAGCGCCCAGGCCGCATCCAGCCCGTCGCGCAGCTGCCCCAGGTCGCGCGGGGAACCCCGCCCCGCCGCCAGCCGTCCCAGCGCCCGACCGATGTCGGGCAACGCGCGCAACGCCCCCCGCACCGCCTCGCGCAAGGCACCGTCGCCGAAACTCGCGACGAGGTCGAGCCGCGCCTCGATCGCGTCCCGGTTCATCAGCGGCGCGCCGAGATCGGCGGCGAGCGTCCGCGCGCCCGCGCCGGTCACCGTGCGATCCACCGCATCGAGCAGCGACCCCTTGCGCTGCCCTTGCGCTGTGCAGGTCAGCTCTAGGCTCTCGCGCGTCGCCGCGTCGATCGCCATCGCTTGGGCGGTGTGCGCCAGCGTCGGCGGGCGAAGAAAGGGCAGGGTGCCCTTGGCCGCGTGCTCCAGATACGCGACCAGCCCGCCTGCCGCGGCGAGCCCCGCGCGCCCGAACCGCCCGAACCCGTCGAGCGTCGCCACGCCATACAGCCGCTTCAGCCGTGCCTCGCCCTCGGCACTGCTGAAGTCGGCGCGCGGCCGTTCGGCGGTGGCGAGCGGGGCATGGGGGCTCCCCTCCGCGACGATCACCTCCGCCGCCGCCAATCGCGCGAGTTCGGCGGTCAGTCCGCCCGCACCCGCCTCCACCACCACGAACCGCCCGGTCGAAACGTCCGCCGCCGCGACCGCGATCTCGCCCCCCGCCTCACCGATCGCCGCGCACCAGTTCTCCGCCCGCGCGTCGAGCAGCGCCTCCTCGGTCAGTGTCCCCGCGGTCACCACCCGCACGATCGCACGACTGACCAGCGCCTTGGACCCGCGAGCCTTGCGCGCCGCCTCCGGGCTCTCGGTCTGTTCGGCGATCGCGACCCGGTGCCCCGCCTTGATGAGCCGTTGCAGATACGTGGTCGCGGCGTGGACGGGCACCCCGCACATCGGCACCTTGTCGCCGGCATGCTCCCCGCGCGCGGTCAGCGCGATGTCAAGGCACCCCGCCGCGATCCGCGCATCCTCGAAGAACAGCTCGAAGAAATCGCCCATCCGATAGAACAGCAGGCAATCCCCCGCCTCCGCCTTGAGCGCCAGATACTGCGCCATCATCGGCGTGGGGGCGGTCATGGGCGGTCAGCGGCCTTCGGGCAAACGGGCGCCGTGGCGGATCGAGAGGATTGTCATCTCATCACCCTCGACGTCATAGCTCAGAACGTATGGCGGAACCATAACAAGCTCGCGGGTACCATGCAGTCCCGGCCGGCCCCGATTGGGAAAGTCGGACAGACTGTCGCCGAGTGCCAGCAGGCGCTCGCCGACATCGACGGCAGCAGCCGGATCAAACATGCGAATATAGGCTACGATGGCAAAAAGTTGGTCCAGAGCGTCTTTGGGCCAGTGGACCCTAGCCATTCTGCTCGGCAAGCCATTCGTGAAAAGGTTTGAAATCGGGATCGCCGAACGTTGCGAGCCACCCGCTCACGACTGCATGGCTATGAATGCGGCCAGCCGATGCATCCGCTCGGGACCGTTCGACCTGGGCCGCTTCGGTTTCCAGATTTCTCGTTTCGAATACGCCGCGGTCGTGCCTCATGTTGCACCCATACCCGCCCCGGCCCCGCTTGCCTAGCAACGCTCCGCCGCCTGGGCCAGCCGGTGCCCCGTGTTGAGCCGCTCGTAGAACGCGTCATACGCCCCCTCGCGCTCGGCATGGCGGAACGGGCGGACCTGCTTCACCAGCACCTCCTGCGCCGACCCGTCTGCCTCCAGCAGGTCCATCACCTCCGCGATGAACGCGTCCAGCGGCATCGATGTCGGGTCCTCGCGCTGCCCCGGCATCAGGTCGGTCGCGACCCGCGGCGGCACCAGCTCGAGTACCTCCACCCCCTGGTCGCGAAGCTGCCAGCGCAGCGACTGCGACCAGCTGTGGATCGCCGCCTTGGTCGCGGCATAGGTCGGTGTGTACGCGAGCGGCACGAACCCCAGCCCCGACGACACCGTCACCATCGTCGCGGGCGCGTTCGCCTTCAGCTGGGGCAGCAGCGCCGCCGTCAGCCGGATCGGCCCCAGCAGGTTGGTCGCGACCGTCTCCTCGGCATCGTTCAGGTCGTACGGGTCGGCGGTGACGTCTTCGGCGCGCATGATCCCGGCGTTGTGGATCACGACGTTGAGGTCCGGATGCTCCGCCGCCAGCCGCGCCGCCGCCGCCTTGATCGAGGCAGGGTCGCCGACGTCGAGCACCAGCCCCGCCATGCCCGGATTGGCCTCGACCGCCGCGTCGATTGCCTCGGCGCGGCGCCCCGCCACGATCACCCGATTGCCGCGCCGGTGGAGCGCCTCGGCCAGCGCCCGCCCGATCCCGGCATTGCCGCCGGTCATCAGGATCGTGTTGCCGCTCAGCTTCATGGTCTCAGCCTCGTTGTAAAATCAGGTGGCCTGAACGCGCGGCGGCGACACCCGTTGCTCCCCCGGCTCCCGCATCCTAGAGCCGATCCCGTCACGGGAGCCCGCAATGTCCGACGAAATCACCGTCCAGTTCTCCGAGCGCGAGGCGCTGCTGTTCCATTCGGAGGGCCGGCCCGGCAAGATCGAGATCGTGGCATCCAAGCCGCTGACCACGCAGCGCGACCTCGCGCTCGCCTATTCCCCCGGTGTCGCGGTGCCGGTGCAGGCGATCGCCGACGACCCCGCCACCGCCTACGACTACACCGCCAAGGGCAATCTCGTCGCGGTCATCTCCAACGGCACCGCGATCCTGGGGATGGGCAATCTCGGCGCGCTCGCGTCCAAGCCGGTGATGGAGGGCAAGGCAGTGCTGTTCAAGCGCTTCGCCGACGTCGACGGCATCGACATCGAGCTCAAGACCGAGGACGTCGATCGCTTCATCGACGCGGTCGAGCTGATGGAGCCGAGCTTCGGTGGCATCAACCTCGAGGACATCAAGGCCCCCGAATGCTTCATCATCGAGCAGACCCTGCGCGAACGGATGAACATCCCCGTCTTCCATGACGACCAGCACGGCACCGCGATCATCGTCGCCGCGGGGCTCATCAACGCCTGCCTCCTGACCAACCGTCGCCTCGACACCGTGAAGATCGTCGTCAACGGCGCGGGCGCGGCGGCGATCGCCTGCACCGAGCTGGTCAAGGCGATGGGGGTGCGCGCCGACAACGTCCTGATGTGCGACCGCAAGGGCGTGATCTACCAGGGCCGCGACGACGTGAACCAGTGGCAGTCGGCCCACGCCGCCCCCACAGACCGCCGCACCCTGACGGAGGCGCTGCACGGTGCCGACGTGTTCCTGGGCCTGTCGGCCGCCGGCGCGCTCCAGCCCGAGATGGTCACCGACATGGCCCCCGCGCCGATCATCTTCGCGATGGCGAACCCGGAGCCCGAGATCCGCCCCGAACTCGCCCGCGCCGCCCGTCCCGACGCGATCGTCGCCACCGGCCGGTCGGACTATCCGAACCAGGTCAACAACGTGCTCGGCTTCCCCTTCATCTTCCGCGGCGCGCTGGACGTGCGCGCGACCGGGATCAACGATCAGATGAAGATCGCCGCCGCCCGCGCGATCGCCGAACTCGCCCGCCAGCGCGTGCCCGAGGAGGTCGCCGCCGCCTATGGCCGCGCCCACAGCTTCGGCCCCGACTACATCATCCCCGCGCCGTTCGACCCCCGGCTGATGGAGGTCGTCCCCGCCGCGGTGGCGAAGGCGGCGATGGACTCGGGCGTCGCGACCCGCCCGATCCTCGACATGGACGGCTATCGCGCCCGCCTGCGCGCCCGGCTCAACCCCACCACTTCGGTCCTCAGCCTCGCCTATGAGGGTGCCCGCGCGCACCCCAAGCGCGTCCTGTTCGCCGAAGGGGAGGAGGAGGTCGTCCTCCGCGCCGCCATCGCCTTCAAGGAAGGGGGCTATGGCACCCCGGTGCTGGTCGGCCGCGACGACGTGCACGATCGCCTCCGCGCGCTGGGCGTCGAGAAGCCCGAGGAGTACGAGGTTCACAACAGCCGCCATTCGCCGCTGGTGCCGCGCATGGTCGACTTCCTCTACGCCCGCCTCCAGCGCCGCGGCTACCTGCGCCGGGATGCCGAGCGCATGATAAACCAGGACCGCAACACCTTTGGCGCGGTGATGCTACAGCTCGGCGAGGCGGATGCGATGATCACCGGCATCACCCGCACCTGGGCGCAGTCGATGCGCGGGGTGCGCCGGGTGATCGACCCGGCGGCGGGGCAGGTGCCGTTCGGGATGCACATCCTGGTCGGGCAGAGCCACACCGTGTTCATCGCCGACACGACGGTCAACGAGCGGCCCTCGGGCGAGGAGCTCGCCGACATCGCCGAGCGCGCCGCCGCCGTCGCGCGCCGCATGGGCCATGAGCCCCGCGTCGCGTTCCTCAGCTATTCCACCTTCGGCAACCCGCAGGGGCACTGGATCGACAACATCCGCGCCGGCGTCGCCGCGCTCGATCAGCGCCGGGTCGGCTTCGAGTACGAGGGCGAGATGGCCCCCGACGTCGCGCTCAACCCGCGCCAGCTCGCCAATTACCCCTTCGCCCGCCTGTCAGGCCCCGCCAATATCCTGGTCATGCCGGGCCTGCAATCGGCCAACATCTCGGCCAAGCTGCTGCGTGAGCTGGGCGGCGACGACATGATCGGCCCGATCCTCGTCGGCATGGAGAAGCCCGTCCAGATCGCCGCGATGACCGCCACCGCCAGCGAACTCGTGACGTTGGCCGTGCTCGCGGCTGGGGGCATCGCGGCCTAGGCTCGATCACCGACGGTCAGCGCTGATAGACGCGGACATAGTCCACTTCGAACCGCTGCGGGAACGCCTGGTCGTCGACCCGCCCGCCCATGTCGCCGCCCACCGCCAGGTTGAGCAGGAGGTACTCGGGGCGATCATAGGGCCAGCCGGCGGCCCCGGCCCCGGCCTTGCGGTATCGGTGGAACGTGCGGCCATCGACCGCGAAGCGCAGTTCGTCCCGGGTCCACTCGAGCTGGTAGCGGTAAAACCGGTCGCAGGCGGAGGGCAGGGTGATGCGGTCGCCGTTGCCGCTCGTGCCCGCGGTCGCCCGGTTGTGCACCGTGCCGTGCACGACACCCGGGTCGTTGCCGACATGCTCCATGATGTCGATCTCGCCGCCATCGGGCCAGCGCCCTTCGGTGCCCAGCATCCAGATCGCCGGCCACGACCCGGCGCCGCAGGGCAGCCTGGCGCGGACCTCGAAGAAGCCATAGGTCCATTGCGCGGTGCCCCGCGTGATGAGCCGCGCGGAGGTATAGCGTTGCCCGCCATGGTCGGCGGCGTCGGTCAACGCCTCGCGACGCGCGGTGATGACCAGCCGGCCCTTGGCGACGCGGGCGTTCTCCAGCCGATCCGCCGCATAATATTGCAGCTCGTTGTTGTACCAGCCGGTCCGGTTCGCCTCGGTGTCGAACCGCCACTTGGCCCGATCGGGCGGGCCGTCGCGCTCGAACTCGTCCGACCAGACCAGCCGATAGCCGGCGGGCGGGTCAGTTGCCTCCACCTGCGCGGCCGCCGCCATCGCGATCAGCGGAAAGATCATCGCTCCAACCCTCCGTCGGAACCGCTACCCCCAACTAGGCGTCGATGCTTGTCCCCACCGTTGCATGAACCAGCCCGCCGTCGACCGTGATCGTCTCGCCCACCACATAGTCGCCTGCGCGGCTGGCGAGATAGATCGCCGCCCCCGCCATGTCCTCGTCGGTGCCGATGCGCCCTGCCGGGATTCCCTTCGCCACCGTGTCGCCATGGTCGCGCGCGGCGCGGTTCATCTCGCTCGCGAACGCCCCTGGTGCGATCGAGGTGACGTTGATCGCGTCCTTGACCAGCCGCGCCGCCATCCGCTTCGTGAGCCAGATCAGCGCCGACTTCGACGCATGGTAGCTGTAGGTGTCCCACCCGTTCAGCCGCTGCCCGTCGATCGAGGTGATGTTGATGACCTTGGCCGGTCGGGCAGGGGACGCCGCCGCCTTCAGCGCCGGATACAGCGCCTGGGTGAGGAAGAAGGGCGACTTGACGTTGAGGTCCATCACCTTGTCCCAGCCCGCTTCCGGAAACGCCTCGAACGGCTCGCCCCAGGCCGCGCCGGCATTGTTGACCAGGATGTCGAGCTTGTCGGTCCGCTCCGCCAGATGCCCGGCCAGCGCCTTGCACCCCGCCACGGTGGACACGTCCTGCGGCAGCGCCACGCACCGCTCGCCCAGCGCCTCCGCGGTCGCGAAGCACGCCTCCGCCTTGCGGCTGGATATGTACACGGTCGCCCCTTGCGCGATGAAGCCCGCTGCAATCATCCGCCCGATTCCGCGGCTCCCGCCCGTGACCAGCGCGACCCGGCCGTCCAGCCGGAACAGGTTGGTGGTATCCATGTCCTCTCCTCCTCCAAACCGTCATCCCAGCGAAGGCTGAGATCGCTCGCCGCCAGCACACCGCCCGTAACGATCGATCCCGGCCTGCGCTGGGGTGACGACCGTTGCTACCCGCCCCGCTTCAACGTCTCGCGCGCGATGATGACCTGCTGGATCTGGCTGGTCCCCTCATAGATGCGGAACAGCCGGACGTCGCGATACAGCCGCTCGATCCCGTAATCGGCGATGTACCCCGCGCCGCCATAGATCTGCACCGCCCGGTCCGCGACGCGCCCCACCATCTCCGACGCGAAGTATTTCGCCGCCGCACTCTCCAGCACCACATCCGCATCGCGGTCCTTGACACCCGCCGTCTCCAGCACCAGCGCCCGCGCCGCCAGCGCCTCGGTCTTGCTGTCCGCCAGCATCCCTTGGATCAGCTGGTGCTTGGCGATCGGATGCCCGAACTGGTGCCGTTCGCCCGCATACGCCACGCAGTCCGCGATCAGCCGTTCCGCCACCCCCACGCACACCGCCGCGATGTGCAGCCGCCCGCGGTCGAGCACCCGCATCGCGATCCGGAACCCCTCGCCCTCCTGCCCCAGCCGGTTGGCGACGGGCACCGGCACATCGTCGAAGGTGACGTCGCAGACATGCGCGCCCTTCTGCCCCATCTTCTTCTCGGGCGTGCCAATCGTGATCCCGGGCAGGTCGCGCGGCACCAGGAACGCCGACACGCCCCGCCCGCCCGCCTCGTCGCCGGTGCGCGCCATCACCGTGAACAGGTCCGCCTTGTCGGCATTGGTGATGTAGCGCTTGGTCCCCGACAGCCGGTACACGTCACCATCCCGAACGGCTCGCGTTTTCACGGACCCCGAGTCCGACCCCACTTCCGGCTCGGTCAGCGCAAACGAGGTGACGATCTCGCCGCTCGCGATCCGCGGCAGCCATTCGGCTTTCTGCTCGGGTGTTCCGGCCATCACCAGACCCTGGCTGCCGATCCCCACATTGGTCCCGAACGCCGACCGGAATGCAGGGGTCGTACGCCCCAGCTCGATCGCGACCCGCACCTCCTCGGCCATGGTCAGCCCCAGGCCGCCATGTTCCTCCGCGATCGACAGCCCGAACAGCCCCAGTTCGCGCATCTCGTCGACCACCGCGTCCGGGATAGCGTCCGCCTCCTCGACCGCCGCCTCCAGCGGCCGCAACCGCACCGCGACGAAGCGCCGCACCCCGTCGATCAGCGCGTCGAACGTCTCGGGATCCAGCGCCATCGCGAACGTCACCTCTTACAACCCGCTCCATCGGTAGACGGGGCAGGGGGGCGGGAGCAACAGCAAACCGCATCTTCCATTTCCGTGTCGTCGCACGCCAGTAGCCCCATACCCCGACCCGCAATCGAGCCGATGCGTCAGCATGCTTGCCGAACCGTCGCGCCCGTCCTAGCGTGGTGCCACACCAATTCGGGACCTTCCATGCGCCACCACCGCACGCTCCGACTGCTCGCCACCGCCGCCGCCCTGTCAGTTGCCGCCACGGCGATCGGCCAGATCCCCGCCGCCGGACCCCGCTACGGCAGCTTCGGAGTCGATCTGTCCGCCCGCGACGCCGCGGTGAAGCCCGGTGACGATTTCTGGAGCTTCGCTAACGGCGGGTGGGAGCGCGCCACCGCGATCGCCCCCGACCGCACCTCCGCGGGGGTCAGCGTCACCCTCACCGACGAGGCCGAACTGAACGTCCGCCGCATCCTCGAGGAAGCCGGCCGGAATCCGCAGGCGCTCGGCCCCGGCGCGAAGCAGTTCGGCGATTATTACACGAGCTTCCTCGACACCGCCGCAATCGAACGCGCCGGCACCGCGCCGTTGAAGCCGTATTTCGCCCGCATCGAAGCCGCCACCGACCGCGCGAAGCTCCAGCACCTGTTCGCCGAAACCGGCTACGCCTCGCCCGTCTCGATCGGCCCGCGCCCCGATCCCGCCGATCCCACCCGCTACACGATCCGCGCCGGCCAGGGCTCGCTCGGCATGGGCGGCCGCGACTATTACCTGCTCACCGGCGCGAAGTACGACGCCTATCGCGCTGCGTACAAAGCCTATGTCTCCCAGACGCTGACCCTCGCCGGGCTCTCCGATGCCACCGCCCGCGCCGACCGCATCGTCGCGCTCGAAACCGAGCTGGCGAAGGTGCAATGGTCCCCCGTCCAGTCACGCGACGTTCAGGCGATGACCAAGCCGATGGACGCCGCCGCGCGCCGAGCGCTAGCCCCCGAGTTCGACTGGGAAGCGATGCTCCGCGAAGAGGGCTATGCCGGCTATCCGGTGGTCATCATGAACCACTCGACCGCGCTGACCGGCACGGGCAAGGTCTTCGCCGCCACCCCGGTGTCGACCTGGCAGGACTGGCTCAAGTTCCGCTTCGTCTCCTCGAACGCCGCCGTCCTGCCAAAGGCGTTCGACGACGCCAACTTCGCCTTCTACGGCAAGACCCTGTCCGACCAGCCCGAACAGCGCGCCCGTTGGAAGCGCGCAGTCGCCGCCACCAACGGCGCGATGGGTGAGGCAGTCGGCGCGGTGTACGTCAAGCGCTTCTACCCCCCGCAGGCCCAGGCCAAGATGGCCGAGCTGATCGCCGACCTGCGCGCCGCCTATGCCGAGCGCATCGGCGGCAACAGTTGGATGGACCCCGCCACCAAGCAGGCCGCGCTGGCGAAGCTCGCCGCCTTCGACCCGCGCACCGGCTATCCGGTCAAGTGGATCGACTACCAGTCGCTCAAGGTCGTCCCCGGCGATCCGCTAGGCAACGCCATGCGCGCCGACGAATTCGACCACCAACTCGCCCTCCAGCGCCTCCCCAAACCCGTCGACCGCACCCTGTGGTCGATGACCCCGCAGACGGTGAACGCGTACTACAGCCCGCTGTCGAACCA
>Ga0325400_1000631_pt1 | contig 26688 bp, 18 predicted proteins | sample PopdelMetagenome_2_FD_205662 | JGI IMG/M metagenome (GOLD analysis project Ga0325400, IMG submission 205662) | Populus deltoides microbial communities from Bellville, Georgia, United States - Xylem-PdKOR-R1 | ecosystem: Host-associated > Plants > Phyllosphere > Stem > Wood/Secondary xylem...
TGTACATCTACTAACAAAATACATATACTAAAAAAACAATAAAATTGACATTTAATTAAATGTTAAAATTTAAAAAGATAGAATTACTTACAAAAATTGATAAAATCCGTCGGTAAATCAGAACACAGATGCTGTGACCACAGAACTTCAAGAAATATAACTTGTTGTGCTAATATGAGGAAGATTTTTTTTGGGGGTGGAGGGGGGGCTGGTTGTTTGCAGATGGGGAGAGTTGGGATAAGGAAGAAGAAGGAGAAATAGGGGAGGAGAGGGTCGGCAGAGCGGACATATATTAACTTTTTCCAATGGTTTCACCGACGGAAAATACGTCGGTGATTACGTCGGGGATTCTGACGGAAACATAGAACACGTCACCGTACGGATCTGCCATTTCAAATCCCTCGGTGAGTCCGTCGGCAATTTAAACGGCGAACCGGTCATGTCACTGTACCGGTAATTTCAAATCCCTCATTTTGAATCCGTCGGAAAAAAATAACGAGCCAAAACCTCCATGTCAGCGGCCCGCCTTTTTTTTTAATTCGGAAACTTTTCCGTCCGAAATTCAGTTGGTAACTACCGACGGAAATTTTCCGTCGGTAGTTACCGACTGAATTTCGGATGGAAAATGGTCTGTCGGTAGTTATCGACTGAATTACAGACGGAAAAGTGTCCGTCGGTAATTTCGACCTCAAATTACCGACAGAAATATTCCGCCGGTAAATCCATTGGTATTTAGCGAATTTCTGGTAGTGATTCTTCCCGAGGGGATCGTATATTTTGAGATTAAATTAATTGAGGTTTTTCAATTACATTTAAACATATCATGATTTTAATCGATGGATGATGCATCCTTTGATTTTATTAGAAGGAACGTGTAATATTGTAAATTATAATTTTTTTTTATATACATGGTAATAATAAATTAGATGATAGCAACAAGAAAATAGGAATTAGTTTGAATAAATTATACCAGTTCCTATTATAATATATCTAGTGAAGAAGTTTGAAGAATAAAATGAATTCAAATATTCTTAATAAAAAAGAAATAAAATAAGTTTTTAATAAATATAAAAGATGGATAAAATTAGAGAACAAGAAAGAGATATAGAGGTAACTCATATTTCATCCTGAGGGGATGCCCAATAGGTCTACTAAAGCTTTTTTCTAAATTAAAGATGAATATTTTTTGTTGGCATCAAATAATTTAAAATGAGAATTACAGAGCAGAGGGTTTAAGCAATATTAAAATAGAAGGTTTTGTGTAATTATTAGATAATTTAAATCATCACTAATCTCCTTTGTTTATTTTATTTTTTTTATTACCCTTAGCATGATACCCAGAGAGAACAACGGTACAAGACAGAACAATAATGGAGGGGAATCATAATCTTTGTTAGCAGTAACCTGTTCGACTTCAGTAATGCTAACGCGTGGACTCTGCAGTTGTTGTGGAAACTTTGCAAAGGATCTGCAGGAAGAAAAATGAAATTTGGTAGTATTTGTGTGTCTTATATAATTGTGTTCATACAACTAAATAGAAAAATTATTATTTTTTAAATAGAAAAGCCTGATAATATTGAATAAAAAATAAAATAGAAAAATTATTATTTTCAAGTAGAAAAAATTATAAAAATTTAATAATATTGAATAGAAATAGATAAAATTTCTAAACTAAATAAAAATATTTATTATCCCAAAAGTTCTTCTATCAAAATCTCATTTATCATATTTTATATCTATAAAAAACTAATTTGTCACAAGAACTGAGTCTGTGCTAAAACCAGAAAAACAAATGTAACAAAAACAAAATTAATTCCACACAAGGCTTTGATTAACAAACTAATTTGTCGCATTGTGGGCATACATGGGATGCCAGGAATAGGAAAGACGACTACAGCGAAAGTAGTATTTAATCAACTCTGCTATGGATTCGTGGGACGCTGTTTTCTTTCGAATATCAATGAAACATCAAAACAATTTAATGGTCTGGCTCTTTTACAAAAGCAACTTCTTCATGATATTTTAAAACAAGATGCTGCGAACATCAATTGTGATGATAGAGGAAAGGTTCTGATCAAAGAGCGACTTTGTCGCAAAAGAGTTCTTGTTGTTGCTGATGATGTTGCTCATCAGGACCAGCTAAAAGCTTTGATGGGAGAGCGAAGTTGGTTTGGTCCCGGAAGTAGAGTAATTATTACAATAAGAGATTCAAATCTTCTTCGTGAAGCAGATCAAACATATCGGATAGAAGAATTGACACGAGATCAGTCCCTTCGGCTTTTCAGCTTGCATGCCTTTAAGGACACCAAGCCAGCAGAAGATTGTATTGAGCTTTCGAAGGATGCAGTTGATTACTGTGGAGGACTTCCTTTAGCTCTTAAGGTTATAGGAGCTTGTCTGTACGGGAAAAACAAAGATAGATGGAAAAGTGAAATTGACAACTTGAGCAGAATTCCAGAAAACAATATTCAAGGAAAGCTTCTAAGAAGTTTTGACGCACTGGATGGTGAGCTACAAAATGCTTTCCTTGATATTTCATGCTTCTTTACTGATATAGAGAAAGAATACGTCGCAAAAGTGCTAGGAGCCCGTTGCCGTTATAATCCAGATGTTGTTTTGGAAACTCTCCGTGAAAGGTCTCTGATTAAAGTTAATGCCATTGGAAAGATAACCATGCATGATCTATTACGAGACATGGGAAGGAAGGTCGTTCGTGAAACGTCTCCAAAAGAACATGGAAAGAGGACCAGAATTTGGAATCAAGAGGATGCATGGAATGTACTTGAGCAGCAGAAGGTACGTAAGAGCTCAATGCATACACGAAAGCATAGCCATGCGTATTTTCTAGTCATACTTATTACAAATAATCATACGAAAGTTCTATTGTTTTTTTTCCTAGTATTTTGGTCACTAGGAACCCTAACTGGTCTCAGAGATCGGGTACGGAGACTGATTGCGTAAAGGAAAGGTATTATCACCCCAAGTACGCCCTACCTAAGATAAGCTGCATTGTTTTATTGTTTGAAAAAAATCTAAGGTCTTATCATGTTGGTTCGTCTATGGTTCCAGAAAAGCCCTCCTCAATAAAGAGGTTCTTATCTTATGGGGTAAAACCTAACCGGTCTAATGTCTACAAAAGAACTATCTTTTTAATATCAGGAATACGTTATACGTATAAATTTGTAATCCCAGATATTAAAACAAAACAAAATATGTTTGAATTTTTTGAAATATTGGTCAAGTTCTCATGACTTTAATAAACTGGTTATTAAAGCCAAAATGCATGCTAAAATATAATATATATTTTTTTGAAGTTTTCTTTGTTGTATACAAATACAATATGATTTTTTTTTTTTGCTTTGAGAGACTTGGCCGTATGCACAAAAAATAATTTTTTTTTTAATGTTTTCAAAGTTTTAACAAATACCAGGTATTTTAATACTGGATTTGTATCTTTATGATAAAAAATACAGACCGATATCAATCAAAATGGCGTAAAACTAATATGCGGGAAAATCGCAATTTCTTCGAAAACATATATTTTTTTAAACAAGAAAAAAAGAAATGAACTGGGCCAGACCTGGTCCAATTGTGGGGGTTGGGCCTGTGCTACAGGGTTGGACTCAGCTCAGCCGCGTGGGCTGATGATCCGGCCCATGGCCACAATGGGCTGGTTATGGTGCTTATGCACAGTAACCCGTTAAATAATTAGCCGGCTTGCACAGTAACCGGGTAATTATTTTTCCTTGACTGCAAAAACATGCACAGTGCATGTTCTGCATGCAAGGAAAAGAAATGAGAAACAGAGACGAGAGGGAGTGGAGAGTTACTTGTAATGGAGGCGCTCTATAAGCTGGGATGGTGGCGGCTTGTAGCTAGGGGGGGCGGTGGCTGGGAACCCCGGTGGTGTTGCTGCAGTGGCAGACAATGGCTGCTGCAAGGGGCTACTTCTGTTTCTTCCTGCTGCCTTCTACTGCCTCTGCCCCTCTCCTGTGTTTATCCTATTCTTCGCCGTTTATTCTCTGGCGGTGGCGGTGCTGTCGGTGGTGGCGGAGCAACGGTGGCTCTTCTATTTCCTCTTCCTTTTCTTTTGTCTTTCTCCTCCTTTCTGCTCTCACTCCCCTGTCTCTCTCTTTCGGTTTCTTCTTTTTTTCCGCTGCTCCCCTCCCCCTTCTGTTTCTGTTTTTGCTTCCCCCTCCCCCTGTTCTGTTCCTCTTCTCCCTCTCTGGTTCTGCTGGCGTTTGCAGCGTTGATGGTGGCAGAATGGCGGTGCTATTGTGGCGGTGGAGAGGAAGCACAGCGGTGGTGTCCAGGTGGTGAGGAACGGTCCTTCTCTGTGCAGTGACCCCCCAGTCTCTGTTCTTCTCTTCCCCACGTATGCTTTCGCTTTCTCTCCTTTGTCTCTCAAAAAAAAAATCCCACGTCCGGTTTCCCTTTCCCCTCTGCTTTCTCTCTATCTCTCCTCCTCGGTCTCTTCCTCTTCTCTCCTCTTCTCTTCCTTTTTCTTCTGTTTTGGCCGAGCTTCTCCGATCTCAAAAACAAACTCCCCCTCTCTGTTTTCTGTTCATCTGTAAACCCCCCTGTCTTCATTCTCAAATTGTTCCTCCCTTCTCTATTTTTTTTCTTTCTCTTCCCTCTCTGTTCTGTTCGGTTTCCCCCCCCTCTCTCTCACATTCATCCCCCTTCTGTCTTCTCTCTTCTCTGTATTTATAGCCAAGTGGAGAGAGTCCCCCTTTCCTTGTTCCATCAAGACGCAGGAGGGAAACGAGGCTACCTTACCTCTGTAGGGTAAGGTGGCCGGCCGTTTACAGGGCATGGTGCCCTGGCAGGGTATGGTTGTGTGGGTATATTGCAAATATCTAGTGTCCTGCACTTGTACACTCTCTTCGGTTCCTGAAATTGTGGTGACAGATAGCATTGAAAGATAATTCCGTGTGTAATCACAAAGACCTGACAGATATATCCTGCCGCTGATAGGATATCTATCCTAGAAGGATTGTAACAATAGCTGGCTAAAGATTTCTCTATATATATGTGTGTAACTTTGCTTTGTAAACACATAAGAACAGTGAAACTTTTTCCACTCATAATTTCTTCATGGTATCAGAGCTGTGATCTCTCTTCATTGCGTAATTCTCTCCTCTGTTTTGTTGTCATGACTGAATATGAAAGTCATGATATAGCTGGAGGAACAAAGGAGATAGATTCCTCCTTATCCAACGCCTCTGATGTTGATATTAAAAGGATTGCACACAAATGATTGTACTGAATTATATTCATTGTATTACAACAATATTTATATATAATACAAAATCTGTGACTATGTAAGGAATGTTAACGAAGGAATATACAATCATAAACACAGCTGCAACTATTTAGGAAACGTAATAAAATCAGATATTCTATACATAGAAATAGATCACTGATAGGCTGAAGTTACGTTGATTTCCTTATACGACCCCTCAAAATGGACGTTCCACCAGCAACGTGTATTTGGTCACGCAACAGAGTGAAACGAGACCGAGCAACTGGCTTTGTGAGGAGATCCGCTAGCTGGTCATCCGTGTGAACATGAGCAACCGCAGGTGACCACGTTGAACAAAGTCGCGGACAAAGTGAAGGTCAATAGCTATATGCTTCATTCGGGAATGAAGAACAGGATTGAGACTGAGCTGAGTGGCACCAACATTATCATAAAGAAGAAAAGGAGGTTCACGTAGCTTGAGTCCAAGTTCATCAAGGAGAGACTTTATCCATGCAATTCAGAAGCAGCAGTGGCAAGGGCTCGATACTCTACCTCCGTAGAGGAACGAGCCACAACCTTTTGTTTTCTGGTGCGCCAGCTGATAGGATTATCCCCCAGGAATATAATAAAAGCCGTGGTGGACTTGCGATCATCAAGATCACCACCCCAATCAGCATCAGAGAACCCCCGAAGCACAGAGTTAGACTTGTTGCGTAGCAACAGACCAAAGTGAATTGTCTATTTGACGTAGCGCAAGAGTCGTTTAACATGTTGCCAATGCGTTACTGTTGGCTTATGCATGAATTGGGCAAGATGATTGACTGCAAATCCCAAGTCAGGACAAGTGAGCGAGAGATATTGGAGGGAACCAATGGTGTGTCTGTATTCAGTTGTATCACAACCAGCTGAACCATCTTCAAGCAGAAGTTTAGCAGACACGGACATAGGAGTGTGAACTGTCTTAGCACCAGTCATATTTAACTGAGAAAGGAGATCATGAATATAATGGTTTTGAGAGAGAAATAAACCTTGCTTAACTGGAATAACCTCCACCCCTAAAAAATAATGCAAGTCACAGGAGCTCCTTCAGAGAAAATGTTTCACCTAAAGAGGTGACAACATGCTGCAGAAACGGGTTGTTATTGCTGTGAGAATTAAGTCATCAACGTAGACCAACACATAGAGCAGAATACCATCACGAGCAAAGATGAACAAGGAGCTGTCGGACTGAGAATTAAAGAACCCCAATGCAAGAAGGCTGGAACGTAACACAGTATACCAGGCTCTAGGCGCCTGCTTGAGACCATAAATGGACTTCTGAAGAGAGCAAACATGATAAGGATGCGACTGATCAATAAAGCCAGCAGGTTAATGCATGAACACCTGCTCAGTTAACTGTCCATGAAGAAACACATTATTAACTTCCAGCTGCTTGAGAGGCCAGTTATGTGACAGAGCGATGGAGAGAATGAGGCGAATAGTGGTTGGTTTAATGACAGGGCTGAAGGTCTCAGTATAATTAACACCCGGCCGTTGATTAAATTCCTTAGGCATAAGACGTGCCTTAAACCGATCGACTGTACCATCTGGATGGCATTTAATCCTAAACACCCATTTACAGCCAATTAAGTTGGTAGCAGAAGGGCGAGGGACCAAACGCCAAGTGCCATAGGAGACTAGGGCAGTAAATTCATCTGCCATGGCTTTACACCACCAGGGATCTTTGAGAGCCTGGGAGACATAAGTGGGTTCTAATGGTGGTGCAAGAGGATGCTTGGTAGTGACCGAGAGTTGCTTAGGACAGAAGATGTTATTTTGAGCCCTGGTGACCATAGGATGAGTGCGGCTGGGCAGTGCAAGGGTAACAGGGAGAGGAGATACAGAGGAGGATGAATTAGTAGGAAAAGAGGTGGAAGTCATACCTAGGGAAGGAGTCACGATTGCTGAGGCATCAGGCACGAGAGCTGTAGTGATGGAATTATCCACTGGAACTATGCAGACTGGAGGAACAGGAGATGGAGAAGATGGTGCTGGACACTGTGGGGCAGGAGATGGGTTGACAGCAGGTGGTGTCGTTTTAAAAGGAAAAATACTTTCATCAAAAGTGACATGACGGGATAAATAAATCTTACAGGTTTGAAGATTCAGACATTGAAATGCATGTTGAGTGAGGGAGTACCCAAGAAAGACACAAGGGTGGGATTTATACTGAAATTTATTTGCACGATACGGAACAAGCCATGGATAGCATTGACAACCAAAAGTGTGTAATTTATTATAGTCAGGAACCCGACCAAATAATACTTTAAAAGGACTTTGTCGTGAGTGTAAGATTGTGGGAAGACGGTTAATAAGATATACTGTCGTGGCCAAAGCATAGGTCCAATAAGTGGAAAGAGCCGAAGCATGATGTAAGAGGGTCATACCAGTGTCGACAATATGTCGATGGCGACGTTCAACAGTGCCATTTTGCTGGGGAGTATGTGGTGCAGTGGTAAAATGACTAATACCACGAGCAACAAGGATAGGTCTAAGTTTGATAAATTCACCACCGTTGTCAGAATAAAATATTTTAATTTTTTGAGAAAACTGATTTTCAACCATAGTGGTAAATTGGACAAATATAAAAGACACATTCGACTTATTATGCATAGGCTAAAACCAGCAATACTTGGTAAAATGATCGACAAAAAGTACATAATATTGGTAGCCATCAACAGAGGGAACCGGTGATGGACCCCAAACATCAGCATACAAATATTCAAGAGGATTATGACTGGTAAGGGAAGTGACACTAAAGGGCAATTTATGTGACTTATTGCACTGACACGAAGCACACGAAAATAAAGCCTGAGAGGGAGACACAAGTAAGTTATAACTACTTATAAGAGAGGATAAAATTTTTGAACTAGGGTGTCCCAGCCTGTGATGCCAGCAATCAAGAGAGGCACGAGTGCCAGCCAAGGTGATGGCATGAGCTTGCGATGAGGGAGTACATAGTTCCACAGGATAAACACCATCTTCACACCTACCGCGCATGAGTATTGCCCCTGTTGTCGGATCCTTCACAAGGTAAAAAAAGGGGTGAAATTCAACAACAACATTATTATCATGAGTAAACTTATGAACTGAGATTAAGTTTTTATGAATGAGGGGCACATGCAGGGTTTCTTTTAAAGTAAGAGAGCGGGAAGGAGAGGAGACAGTAGTGGAACCAATATGAGCAACATGCAAACCTGTACCATCATCGAGAACCACCTCATCCTGGCCATCATACTCAGAGTGAATGAAGAGATTAGCCAGGTCAGACGTGATGTTGTGCGAGGCAGCGGAGTCAAGAAGCCATTTGGCTTTCGGTGGAGCCGAAGAGGTAGTATAATTGGCAGTGGGTGAAGACTGCAGTTTGATATAATTCTTGGCAGTGTGACCAGGATGGTCACATATTTGGCACACAACAGAAGGCCTTCTAGAAGGAGCTGGGTTGGAGAAGTTTTGTCTGAACCGATTTTTGTTCTGAAGCGTGGATTAGATGACCTCCGTTGAGAGGTATTGGCAGTGACAACCAGTGCTGAAGAAGAGTGACCATCCATGCGTTTGAGATACTGTTCATGACCAATTAATAGGTCATGTAATTCTGCAAATGACAAAGCAGTGTTTCTCGTACGAATGGGTGCCACCATATCTCTAAACTCAGAGCCAAGTCCATTAAGCACATATAATGTCAAATCATCATCTGAAACTGGTGCATCAATCAAAAAGAGTTCATCTACAATTACCTTGATTACATGAAGAAACTTGGACACCGTGCGAGAGCCCCTATGAATAAGGGTAAGATCTTCTTTCAACTACATAATTCTGGCCCGAGATTTGCTAGCAAACAAGTGAGCAAGATGTTGCCAAGCATCACGGCTTGTGGTGGTCATAGCAATAAGGGACATGACTACTTTAGAAACAGAACCAAAAATAGCATTCAACAGCAATTGGTCTTGTCTGTTCCAGTACGCATGGAGTGCCACAGCAGAGGTAGAAGAGTTTGCATCAGGTGTGGGAGGGCATTGAAGAGTGCCATCCAAGTATTTCATCAGATCATATCCAATGAGTATTGTAAGAAAAGTTGCATGCCAAGAAGGATAATTTGAGGATGTGAGTTTATAGGGCAATTGGCTTAAGGTGTTGATAGTGATGAGAGGAAGTGAACATGTAGAGTTAGAGCCAACAGACTCTGAGAAAGGAGGATTGCAACCGGTTGACATGGAGCTAAAGAATATTTCTAACCTCGTGAGAGAAGGAGGCTTTGATACCATAAAAAGATTGCACATGAATGATTGTACTGAATTATATTCATTGTATTACAACAGTGTTTATATATAATACAAAACCTGTGACTATGTAAGGAATGTTAACGAAGGAATATACAATCATAAACACAGATGTAGCTATTTAGGAAACGTAATAAAATCAGATATTCTATACATAGAAATAGATCACTGATAGGCTGAAGTTACGTTGATTTCCTTATAGATATCAGCACTGCTCATTAATTAAGCTCCATGTTGTTGAATGAATTTAATTACCTTCCTTGGTCAAGGGCAATCACAATTGCTCAAGGTGGAAGATCAAATTTAGGATTTATCAATGGCATGATTAAATCTCCTGAAGTTGGTTCACTAGAGCATGAGGCTTGGTTATCAAAGGATCAATTAGTTATGTCTTGGATCCTAAATTCAATGGAGCGCAATCTTGCTGAAATTTTCAGTTACTCTGAATCTTCTTTAAATCTTTGGAATGCTGTTCGTGATATGTATGGAAACCAAAACAACGCTGCCTGGATCTTTTAAATTCATCAAGACATTGCCAAAATTAATCAAGATCGAAAACCTTTTGTTAGTTTATTAGGAAACTTAAAAAGGCTGTGGAGTGAATTGGAGATTTATCGACCCCACACTATAGACACTGCTATCCTAAGAAAACAAACTGAAGAACACCGTATCTTCCAATTATTGGCCAGCCTCAATCCTGATTTTGAGGACCTAAGAAGCCACATTCTGATGAACTCTGACCTTTCTTCCTTCCAAAATGTGTGTGCCACAATCCAACGTGAAGAAATTCGTTGAAAAGTCATGTCCCGTACCACTGCTCCAAGTCATCCTGATGTTCGTGCATACCTTGCACGTCCATTCTCTGAAGGAAAAACCTACAAAGGCAAACGATCGGATCTCAAATGTCAACATTGTCATAACATTGGCCATACAATTGATTGGTGTTGGAGTATGCACCCAGAGATTAAACCAAAATTTATGAAAGATCACAAAGGGAAGCAAGCTACTCTACATAAAGCAAATTTGATGACTCATTCCAGTGAATCATTTACTTCTAGCCCTGTTGCACTATTGAATGAATTTGCAAACTACCTACAAGACAAGCACGGTCAGGGAACAACCCAAATTGAAGGACAGAATCAACCTGCAGCTATTCTCAGTCAATTTGCAGGATTCCTAGCTGATGCAAAGTCTGAAACTAGTCAAGGTATTGTTCTTGCTTTTATGACTACATTAGAGATTGGTAGTTTTCATAATCTATAGGTTATTGATTCTGGTGCCACTGATCATATGTCTAATAAATTGACCAATTTCTCTGATTTCTCTATTCTTTCCACTCTTGCATTTGTCTCTGTAGCAAATGGGAAAGGTGCTCTTGTAAAGGGTAAGGGAAAAATAAAACTGTTGTCACATATTGTCAAGTCTGATGTTCTTTATGTTCCCTCCTTTCCTTTCCAGCTACTTTCTGAAAAAAGGTTAACCTCCTCACTTAATTGTGAAGTAATATTCTCTCCTTACAAGGTTATCTTTCAGGACCTCGTCACCAAGAAGATGATTGGTGAAGGATTCCACTTACATGGACTTTATTACTTCACTCCTGATTCTCAAATTTCTAAAGGTTTCCAAGCTATGTCTACTCCTATCAGTGAGCATCTACTTTGGCATCACCGTCTAGCCCATCCTTCAGCCGCTGTCTTTAATAATATATCTCCAGTTTTACCTAAAGGAACTCTTGATTGTGAAATTTGTCATTTTTCTAAGTCATCCAGGCTTCCTTTTAAATCATCAGTGACTCAAACTACTCAGATATTTGAAATTGTACATTCAGATGTTTGGGGACCTTTCTCCTTTTCCCTTGATGATTTTAAATACTTTGTAACCTTTATTGATGATTTCTCCAGAGTTACTTGGGTTTATCTATTAAAATCTAAATGTGAAGTATTTGAATATTTCAAAGATTTCCATAAATTGGTCACTACTTAATTTTCTGCCAAAATTAAAATTGTACGTATTGATAATGGCTCAAAATATATGTCCCATAATATGACAAACTACCTAAACTCTAATGGCATATTGCATCAGATTAGTTGTGTCAGCACGCCATAACAAAATGGAATTGCTGAACGGAAAAATCGTGATCTGATAGAGAAAACTCGCGCCATAATGCTCCAAATGAATGTTCCTAAATCTTTTTGGTCTTATAGAGTTCTTACTGCCACTCATCTTATAAATCGTTTACCTAGCTGAGTGCTAGCTTTCAAATTTCCTCTTGAGGTTTTGCAGGACTAAGTACAAGATTTGCCATACCTTAAAGTATTTGGTTGTACTTGCTACGTATACTTACCAGCTACTCAACGTGATAAACTTGATCCTAGAGCTGTTAAATGCATATTCTTGGGTTACTCTCAAACTAAGAAGGGGTACAAGTGTTATGAGCCTAAATCCAAGAAGCTATACATCTCTAGAGATGTTTGATTTGTTGAAACTAGTCCTTATTTTGAAGGCACTAGTCAAGAAGAGATCCTCCAGGAGTTTTTTCCCTTACTCCGTGCTGACCCTCACAGTGAGAATTCTACTGAGTTGCTCAAACCAGCTACGGATCTGACTACAAACTCAACATCCCCTGCAGCTGCTTCTGATAACAATGTGGAGTCTTCTAATAATGTTTTCCCAACAGGTATTATCAACTCCATGGAATGTCAATTATCCAATATTCAAAACAGCGCAGTACCTCTGCGACGTAATCTACCACGTAATCTCTAGTGTTCATGAACCAAAAAACTTGCAAGAAGCTCAATCTCAAGGTATATGGAAAAAGGCTATGGCAGAAGAACTAACAGCACTCAAGGAAAACAAAACTTGGAGTGTAACTCCTCTTCCTCATGGAAAACATGCAGTTGGGAGCCGCTGGATATTCAAAACAAAATTCAATTCAGATGGTTCGATTGATCGACACAAAGCTCGTCTTGTTGCTCAAGGATTTACTCAGAAGTTCAGCATTGATTACAAGGAGACATTCGCTCCAGTTGCCAAAATGACCACTGTCAGAGTTCTGTTATCTGTAGCTATCAACAATGGGTGGGAGATGTCACAGATGGATGTTATAAATGCATTCCTGCACGGAGATCTTGAAGAAGAAGTCTTTATGAAGCTTCCACCAAGACACCCTCAAGGTGGAGATTCCAGAATGGTTTGTCACCTATATAAATCTATTTATGGGTTGAAACAAAGTCCTCATGCGCGGCATGCTAAACTAAGTATTGCCCTTGAAGCTCTCGGTTTTAAAAAGAGTTCAACTGATTCTTCCCTGTATGTTTAACTCAACACAAATGACAATCTCATGGTTCTTATATTTGTGGATGATCTCATCATCACGGGTAATAACAGTGATTCTATTGCTCTGTTGAAAAAGAATCTTCAGCTCCAATTTCCAATCAAAGATCTTGGGAAATTGAAGTATTTCCTTGGAATTGAAATGGCAACCTCTAGCAAAGGGTTATTTCTAAATCAACAAAAATACATTGTGGACTTGCTTCAAGATGCTAATTTGCTACATTCTAAGTCTGCGACCACTCCACTAGATAGCAAATTAAAATTGGAATCTAATGGGAAAGCTCTTGATTCTCCTAGCCACTATCAGAAACTTGTCGGAAAGCTTATATATTTAACCATCACGCGACCCGACATTGCGTTTGCTGTTAGCCTTGTCAGTCAACATATGCATGCCCCAACCATTCAACACCTAGGAATGGTGAAACACATTCTTCAATATTTGAAAGGATCTACTGGTCGTGACATCGTTATGAATAATAACGGACATACGAACATTATGGGATACTCTGATTCTGATTGGGCGGGCAATGCTCTTGATCGTAGATCAACTACGGGACATTGTATGTTCGTTGGTGGTAACCTAGTTTCATGGAAAAGCAAAAAACAGAATGTGGTGGCTCGTTCTAGCGCTGAGGTTGAATATCGCGCTATGACATCAGCGACATGTGAGCTTGTATGGCTTAAACACCTTCTAACTGATCTAGGTTGTCCATGCAGTATTACCATGACTCTTTATTGTGATAATCAAGCAGCCATGCATATTGCATCTAATCCCGTTTTTCATGAACGCAAGAAGCACATTGAAGTTGATTGTGACTACATTCGGCAACAAGTTCAGTCAAAACTTATTGCTACTCATTATGTGCATACAAACGATCAATTGGCAGATAAATTTACCAAAGTTCTGCTATCTACTCAATTTCACCAGCTATTGAGCAAGCTTGGATCCATTAATCCACTGGATCCAGCTTGAGGGGGAGTATTGCAAATATCTAGTGTCCTGCACTTGTACACTCTCTTCGGTTCCTGAAATTGTGGTGACAGATAGCATTGAAGGATAATTCCGTGTGTAATCATAAGACAAAGACCTGACAGATATATCCTGCCGCTGATAGGATATCTATCCTAGAAGGATTGTAACAATAGCTAGCTAAAGATTTCTCTATATACATGTGTGTGTAACTTTGCTTTGTAAATAAATAAGAACAGTGAAACTTTTTCCACTCATAATTTCTTCAGGGTATGGGTTTTGGCAGGGTTTTATGCAAGTGGGAGGTAGAGAAAGTGAGCAGGAAAAAGATTTTAAAAGCATTCTTCTCCCCTATCTCTAAACGGCACCGTGTTCCTTCCCCCTTTTTTTTTTTTGAAAATGGAATGTAATTAAAAAGAACCCAAAAATGGATTAAAAATGGGTTATGACAGATATCAGTGAAATGTTTTAAGCTTTCTAATGGTGGCTTATCTGATCGCGCAACGAACTGTGTTGATTTTAGTGGTTTTACTGCTCTAGAAGTATTGGATATAACAGGAAACAAATTCTCTAGCCTGCCTTCTAGGATCGGCTTCCTTCCTAAGTTAAGGTTCTTGGTTGTTCATGAATGCAAATATCTTGTACCAATCTGAGATCTTCCCTCAAGTTTAGTCTTTTTGTTAACGGATCACTGCAAATCATTGGAAAGAGTAAGAATAACAATCAAGTAAAAAAAGAACTTTTTTATGGAACTATATCATTGTAATTTGTTAGAAGAGATTCAGGACATCGAAGGTCTAAGTAATAGTTTCTGGTATATGTATGTTTATGATCGCAGTCATTCACCAAATAAATTACAGAAAAACATTATTGAGGTACTATTTCTTTCATTCTCTCTTGTACAAGAAGAAACACACATAATAAACACATACATTGATTAATGACTAAAATCTCAGCATTCCTTGAAATCAATGTGTATACAGCTAATGTGCAACGGTCGTCACCGGTATTGTATTTACCCCATTCCTGGTGAGATACCAAAATGGTTGAGCTACAGTGGAGAAGGATGCTCATTGTCATTCCATGTACCTCCAGTCTTCCAAGGCTTAGTTGTTTGGTTTGTCTGTTCACTTGAGAAGGAATATAATTATTACTTAGGGATTAACATTATTAATATTATTATAAGAAATAAAAGCAACGGTATTCAATTGTTTGAATATAAATGAATAGCAGAAGCTGGGAGATGGATAAGATACATAAGTAGAAGTGAAATGGCAATGGAAGATTACTGTGGAGATGACGAATTGGAACTATACATATATTCACAACCAAGACAGTTTGCGGCGCACATTAAAGAATGTGGGGTTCATATGATCGCAAGGAAGTCAGATTCATTTGAAGAGTCAGAAGTGGGAAGAGATACAGTGATGCCTTCACCACCATATTATCTGCTTCCTCATTCTCATTGTGGTTCAATTACAGTGTCTACACCTAAGCAATGGAGTGACTATTTATTTCCGAAGCTGCGTAAATATAACCCCAGTTTAACGCTTGATGGTAAGAACAAATATTTCATTTAGTTATTTTTATTCTATTCTATTCAATTTATGAGATTAAATATTATCTTTAATGATTTTCTTGTTATTATTTAATATAAGAAATTTAAATATCATCTTTAATAAAAAAATTATTAAATATTTAAGGCTTTTAATTTGGTAAGGATACATATTTCCTTTAGTTATTTCTATTTTATTCTATTTAATTTAAGAGATTAAATATTATCTTTAATTATTTTATTTTTTCTTATTTAATCTAAAAAATTAAATATTATCTTTAATGATTGGTTTTATTTTTTATTTCTTCATTTTATAATAATATTTTTCTTATTTAATTTAAAAAATAAATATTATCTTTAATAATTAGATCTATCGAATATCACTAGTGGTGGCAACTTATAAGTCTTTTAAACCAAAAGAATAGTAGCTAGGAAGAGCTAAAATTAGCAAGGAATATTTAGAGTTTGATTGATTTTATTGTTTATTCTTTGGTTTCTTGATAAAAATTGAAAACTTATATGTTTTTATTTTGATTTTGATTTTATTTTTTTGAAAACAAAAAGCCAATAGTCTCTAACATAATTTCTTAAAATCACTTTAGTTTATTTAGAAATTATTGAAAACTAATTTTGTTTTTTTACATTAAAAACTAAAATTGAACAATGTTCTTATAAATTGTTTTCCAAATTTGGTATTTTAAAACAAGAATGAAAACAATGTGATAATAACCATTTTTTTTATGATAAAGTAAGTTTCTTAATTAAAAGTGAAGGTGACTTGTTTGTTTGTAATATCAAAATGCATATACAATCATGTACGTTTAACTTTCTTTCCAAACTTAAAAGTTTTATTGAATTTGATGGTTTTTACAGGTACGTATGACTTGGATGGGTGTCAGAACACAAGATCATTTTACAGAGAGATGTTTGAAGCTGCTACAAATTAGTACGATATTTCTATTTTTGTCTGACAAGTTGAATTTGAAGATCATTTTCCAAACTTGAAAGTTCTATTGAATGCTCTTTGAAATCTTTTTCATCTAATTTTAAATTGGACAACCTAGTTGTTATTATCCATGATGTAATTTATATTTTCAAGTTACAATTTTTGATGAATATTGTTTCATTTTTTTTCCTCACTTCTTTAGATGTATTCTCCAAAAAATGAAAATCATTGATCTTAGTTAGAAATAAATTGGTTTTCTAGGAAGAGATTATTAAATGGGATATAGTATTTGAGTTGGTTCTTCATCATTTAATGTTATGATTTAAGATAATTGATGAAAACAACCTATACATAAGAAAATTCTAAAAGCATCTTTAATTTGTCTAATAAGTAAAGTCTTGTTAGTTTTGGCTGGAAGATCTTGCTATGTATGATTGCATGGTTTTTACTACTTTTTAGCCTTTATATATATATAACTTTTGTTTTTCTTGCTAGTTTGTCATTAGCTTTATGGCACTAGCACCAATTAATAATACATCTTGGACTATTATTAAATAAACAAAAAACTTAAACATTGGTAAAACACCAAACTTGCATGGTTCAAACCTAGAGAAACCCTATGATAATAATCTAATTTAGAAAGTAATTAATTTGCTCTTGTAGTCTTAGAAAATAATATTTAATCCTTATGTTTTTATATTAAAAAAAAACATATCATGAATATCTTAACAAACTTATTTATGGTCTTGAACAACTTAAAAAAACTCAAAAACTTAAAATCAACTCAAACCTGAAAATCTTCCTGTTAAGAGGTCTATTTCATCAAGCAAGGAAAAGAAAAAAAAATACTTAGGTGAAACTTCCTTGATCAAATGGAATCAAATGACACCAAGATTAACCATTTGGGTGACCAAAATACAAGTCAACAGTAACATTTTCTCTATATTAGAATCCATCAAGCCTCTTTCTCCTCTCACAAAAAAAAAACTAAAAATAAAGAATAAAGTTTAGTACCAAAATCAAATTTCTAACAACTAAAGAGACCAATCACTTTAAGTAAATAAAATCGGGGACCAAACTAAGCTTTTCATATGAAATTTGAAGTTGCCACCTATTTTCTCCATGTTTTTCACTTTGATCCTTTATATTTCAATTCAACCCTTCATAAAAATAAAAGAGCAACTTGGTATTAATTTGGACTCAAAAGGTTGCAATAATGCAAAAACAAATTAAGGATTAAATTGAGAATTTTAAAAAATTAATTGTATCAATCTACAATGATCCTATGTCTTTCAATTCAACCCTTTCTTCATAAAAATAAAAAAGCAACTTGGTATTAATTTGGACTCAAAAGGGTGCAATAATGCAAAAACAAATTAAGGATTAAATTGAGAAATTTTAAAAAATTAATTGTTTCAATCTACAATGATTTGTGTGAGAGTGCACAATGCAGAGTGAAAAGAAAAAACTCCACTCAGCTTCGAAACACCTTTAATTTGTTGATTGAAATTGGCAAGTGAGTTTACTTGCATATTGTTATATTGGTTTTGAGTCAAAATATGGAGATTTTATGAATGCAACCTTCATGTATTTAATAGCATGCCATAAAAAAGAATTTTGTTCAATCCTAATCCTATATTGAAGATTGCCCTTTCTAATCCAGATGGGATCTCAGGTTAGCCCAACCACACAGATTTTGGTTCTGGTTAAAGAAAATCGCCGGATGAGATCTCAGGCTAGCCCAACCACATACAGGATTTTAGCTTTGTTTAAAGAAAATCGCCAGATGGGATTTTAGGTTAAGAAAGATTAAAAAAATGAAGAAGACAAAATTTAAAGGGGCGCCAAGATCGAGTTCTCAAGATAATCGAGTTATACATATTTTGATCGTTAGTTCTTGATTGAAAGGATTATTGTAAGGACAGAATTTCAGATCAATCAAGTTTTGAGAAAATCAAGATTAGAAGTTTAGTTTTGTTTATCTTTACAAAACTTACTATGCAAAGTCTTTTCTTCGTAAGTATTGTAAGGAAGGGGCATCTGTTATTACCTATTTTTGGGTTCCCATATAAAAAATGAGAAAATTCATAAATATATATAAACAAATTCGGAAGAAATTTAAAAAATAATAGGAGCGAGAAAAGGGTGCTGGAATGCCCATAAAGTGGCTAAAAATTGGTTGAGGATGTTCAAAAATACATGAATTAAAATTTGATAGTATATTTTTGACTGATGAGAGCCCTATTGACAAGGAAAATTGAATTTGAGGAAGAAAAATCTAAAATCAGATGTTTATGAACTCAATTAAATTTTATTGAATGTTTAATTGAATTTATGAAGGGTTTGATTGCAAGAAAAAATGTTTTTAAGTCAATTTGGGCTTTATTGGGAAGAAATTAAAGTTTAGGGATCTAATTACAATTTACCTGGGGGCTTGATTACAAAATTGCAAAAAAATTCAAGGACCAAATAAAAAATATTCATTTAAATTTGGAAACGGTGTCGTTTCCTTGAACACTGTTCACCATCTTCTTCAGAAGACGTTTCATGCAGTAAAGGTCGAGATACGTTACAAAAACAAAAACGCAAATTTGCTTCAGTTATGGGGCATGTTTCACGACTGTCATCCATTTGCATACTATCATCAAGCCGACCGTTACCAGCACAAGGCCGTCTCTGGCCTATAAAAGCAGAAGAAAAGAGAGTACAGATGAGGGCAGAAAAGAAAAAAGAAGAGGAAAAACAGAGGAACAGAAGAGAAAAAAAGTGAGTACAGGGAGAATAAAAAAGAAACAGAGGGAGACACGAAGGAGAACTGGGCAGCATAGGGAGACCGTAACAGAGGAACAAAGGAACAGAAGCAAGAGAAACCCAACAGCAACCAGCATCCATCGCTGCTGTCCCTTGACCTGCAGAACCAGAGGCAAGGAAATAAGAAAAAAAAAAGAAACCAAAGCAAAGGAAGAAACACAGAGAGAAAGTCCAGAAAAACAAAAGGAACGCAAGAAACTAAGACCAGAATTGTCATCATCTTCAGTTTTCTAGAAACCAGGTGCGTTCGTTTTCGTTATTCTTTTATCTGCAAATGAGCATATACAATGTGCGAAGATAATTTAATTACCTTCGCACGGTTGATGCACACGTGAAACAAATTCACGCGTGCCTAGTCCCTCAGCTAGCGGGTCACTGGCTTGGGCTAGTGACACGGCTGGGCAGCCACATGGATTGAGCTGAGCCCAATCTGAAAAAAAGAAATTTTCTTCAAAATTATTTCAAAAAAATGTGATTTTCCCTCATATTTTTCTACTGAATTTTGCTTGGTATTGGTTTGTATTTTTATACTGTAAAGATACAAATTCAGTATTAAAATACCCAGTTTTGTCAAAACATTGAGAAAAATATATAATATTTTTTGTTTTCAAGCATACGGCCAAGTATCTAAAAAAAAATCATATCATATTTTCATACCATAAAAAATTCAAAAATAAGTATTAACATGCATTTTGGCTTTAATAACCAGTTTATTAAAGTCACGAGAACTAGGCCAATATTTTAAAATTTTCAAAAAAATCATTTTGTTTTCTTTTAATATTAAGGATTACGAGCTTATACGCAAGACGTATTCTCGATATTAAAAAGATAGTTTTCTTTAGTTGACATAGAATGATTAGGTTTTACCTGATGAGATAGAAATCTCCTTACTGAAGATAACTTTTCTTAAACCAAAGACAGACCGACAATTAGAAATCACAACAACACCTTAGCATATATCAGACAATTAAACAATACAGCCTACCTTAGGTAGGGCGTATTTAGGGTGTTAATACCTTTTCTTTAAGCAACCAGTCCTCGTACTTGATCTCTGAGACCAGTTAGGGTTCCTAATGATCAAAATACTAGGTGACGACTCCTATTCCCACTTCCCATAAATAAGAGATAAGAATTTCTTGTCTTCCCACTTTCCTGATTTTTTCCAGGATACCAACACATCTAGGATTCAAGAGTGGATGTTTTTTGCCACGATGCCGCACACGTGCGACAATAAGCATAAAATGGCAGCACAAGATAAAATTTTGACATTGCATCGCACAATCACCAAAATTCAAAGTAACGAAACGAAGAATAAAATGTGATAACAATGATAATGATCACTCAACCACAGCCGAATCTTACACTTTGAAAACACTTTTCATCATCAATTTTCCTTTTCTCATTGATTTTAAATCTTCCAGGCAGATAAAATAGCATTGATTTACAACCGTGGTTTTAAGGTCTTCATTACTGGCAAAAACATTGTAAGCAGACTTAAGGATCAATGCTTCAGTTTTCAATCACAATAATAATTTATATTTGATCGTCTAAAAGGGACTGGAATAGAACCAGACAAGAGTTTGTTTCTATCTAGGAAAGCAAGAAGGTCCCACTAATGCATGTTCTCCACAAACTACCCCCAATTTCGCCACTACAGCCCAAGTCACTTTGAGTCATTCCAACAAATAGGAATTGAATTCAAAGGACTAAATCATTAAATGCAGGGCTCCTATGTAGGAAAGGGAAAATGATTCACTATTAAAAAAGAAAAGCTCAAACACAAATTAGTTGGTGATCTCGTGTTTGCGGTGCTGGTAAATGTAAGAACGGACCGAGAGATGAAATAGGAAAAATTCATGTCTCTATTAGTTGGCAGCAGTGATCATTCGGCCCTTGCCGCCCACGAACTCTCCCATTCACATTCCCACTACCAAATGTAAACATTCCTTTCCCTTTAGGCACCCCATTTTACCAGTATCCTTCATACCTCTTCCCATTAGCCCAAACCAATGCCCCTTTCCCAGTTATCACCCCATGTTTCCATTCACAAACATATTCATTCCCATTACACCACCTATACTTCCCTTCCCCATCTTGCAAATTAAACTTCCACAAACCTTGATAAACATCCCTATTGGCGTACCTCTTTCTACCAAAGACTTGACAAACTTGTGGGAAAGAAGGATAGGGTGTGGTAGCTAATTTATAAAAACAAACACAAGACCAAAGCTAAAAAACAAGAAGAAGAATGAGAGGAATGATGTTTTTTATTAAGAGTTTTATCAAAAGATACACCTTTTTATCTCTTCTCTATATCTCTCAATACTTGTGTTTTATGTTTCTAATTACAAACCTATTTATAGGCTTCAACTCCTAGATAATTAAGGAATTAAACTACTCAAAGAAAATCCTAATCTAATAAGGAATCTAACCACTACACCATTAAACAGTTTTACCAACAGATTCATTCCGTCGGTGTAAGGCATGCAATTCGTCGGTAAAATTTTTACCGACAGAATCTGTCTGTTGGAATATTAATCATTGGTAATTCCTCGTTCCGTCCCTAATTCTGTCGGAAATAAAAAAACCAAACACTAATAGTCTTACAGACGGCAAAGTAAGCCAAAAACAAAATTTTCCTCGAGAACTTTACCGACGAAATCATTCTGTCTGTATTTTCAACGGTAATTACCGACAGAATGGTAGTCGGTGATTGTGGCATAGGCGGTAAATATTTCAAAACTCTCTGTAAAATACCGACAGATATATTCCGTCAGTAATAGTAATGGTAAACACAGATGAAATATATTCATCGGTGATTGTGGCATGAGGTAATGTTTTTGCAACTCTCAGTAAAATACCGACGACCTGATTCTGTTTGTAAGGTCGTCGGTATTTATTAAAAATATTTTTTAAAAAATATTTATTAATAGTAAAAAAACTAATTAACCAAATAAAATTGTGTTAAACATTATAAATATAAAAATAATGTTAAATTATTTTCATCAAAAGATTCATTACAAATTTAATTTGTTTCAAAAACAAAATTAAACTGGAATAATGACAGAGTTGGAGGAGGAGGAGGCTAGTTGTTCCCGGGACCATACAACCAAAAAAGGGGTTGCACATGTATCATCACCCATCCTTGATCTAGTCTCTATGACCATTTGACGGAGTTGATCATAATTCGTCAAGAGTCGTTCATATTGTTGTTTCAAGGTAATGAACTCCTCGATTGGGTGCTCGATACTAATGGAGAGCTTCCAACGGTTGAGACACTAAGAGCTGACCGCAAGTTTTCGGCCGTAGTGTTGGAGAGCCCGTAGACCTGATTTTTATCAGGTCCACCAGACGATCCTACCTCTATCCATAAATCCGGATTGAAATTTGGATGGGTCGAAGGATCGTCCCCATATCTCTCCCTCAACCGGCTATTATAGGTCTCATGAAATTTAAAAAAAAAAACATCATCATATTCAATTCAAGAAAATAATAACTTACAAAATAAAATGATTGAATCAACATACCACGAAGTGTTGAACACGGTTGTCCATGAACTATTGCACCCCCTTTTGGCGGTCTTGACTCCGCACATGCGTGTCTACAAACAGCTCCATTGGGCTCGGCTCACGTCCAAGAGACATAGCCTGTAAGGAAAAAAAAGGTTGCAAGTTAAATATATTTATAAGCAATAACAAATTAATTAACAATATATTTCATTTAAATTAATCTACCATCTGTTTCGCATGTGCACTAAACAGTACGGAGCCGTCAGTGTGCGTGGTCATCGAACCATGAATTTATCAGTTCCGATTGTCGGCACCAGACTATGAGCGTCATGCAAACCACTCAGACATCATGTGCTCAAAATATGTCGTCCATATATCCCTGAGATGAATGGCGGTTTGAATTCCCGCCAAACCACCACCTCATTCCATCCATCAAGACCATTATCTCTCGCATATCTTTTTGCTTTTTTTTTTTGTGTCATACCAAAAATCATGCAACCTACTTCCACAGTAACAAATTAGAATTTAGAACATAAAATTATAAAACAAAAGGATTATATTATTTTTGATGTCACCTAGTTGCTGCGTGATTCTCCCATACCTTTCTCACAACATTGTTGTACGCGTTATCCCACTCAAATTTATGTTGTGTATAAATGATTCATTTAAAATAAAAATAGTACAAGATATAAAATTATAAAAATAATTTATTAAAACTAAGCTGGAAATTAAAAGTTAACACCTGCTTGAAATCGTCGAAACCATGCATCGATATTAGGTCTCCACTCAGGATGTCTGGAAACCTGACTCCATTGAAACAATGGAATCTCCATCGATGATTTAAACACTAATATTATTGTCCGGGCAACCTCAATGTTTATGAACCTGAAATTAAATAAAATTAATAAAATATTAATGAATTTTTCATAAATTATGTTATAAGTATAAAAAAAACTAATGAATCCTGATTTTACTGATAATAAGACACTAAGGGTTAAAGTGTTGAGAGAAGCTCATGAATCCTGATTTGCAAAGCATCCTAAAAGTACTAAGATGTATAGAGACTAGAAGGAATACTACTAGTGGCCAAACATGAAAAGAGAAATCACTACCAGAAATTTGCTCAATAGCAACGGATTTACCAACAGAATACTTTTGTCGGTAATTTGACGTCGAAATTACCGACAAAATGTTTTCCATCCGTAATTCAGTCGGTAACTACCAACAGAATGTGTCCGTCGGTAGTTACAGACTGAATTATGGACGGAAAATGTCCGTCAGTAGTTACCGACTAAATTACAGACGGAAAATGTTCTGAATTTTAAAAAAAGGCGGGTTGCTGATGTGGCGGTTTTGGCGGGGTTATTTTTACCGATGTAAGCACCGATGGATTCAAAATGACAGCCCGTACAGTGACATGACCGGTTTGCCGTTTAAAATGCTGACGGAATCACCGAGGGATTTGAAATGGCAGATCCATATGGTGACGTGTTGATTTTCTATCAGAATCACCGATGTAATCATCGACGGATTTTTCCGTCGGTGAAACCGTCGGAAAAGGTTAATATATGTCAGCTCTGCCGACCCTCTCCTCCCGTATTTCTCCTTCTTCTTCCTAATCCCAACTCTCCCCATCTGCAAACAACCAGCCCCCCCTCCTCCCCAAACAAAAATCTCCCTCGTATCAACACAACAAGTTATATTTTCTTGAAGTTTTGTGGTCACAGCATCCGTTTTCTGATTTACCGACAGATTTTATCAATTTTTGTAAGTAATTCTATCTTTTTAAATTTTAACATTTAATTAAATGTCAATTTTTTTTTAGTATATGTATTTTGTTAGTAGATGTACATGTTTTATTGTTATTTCTCAAACAAACTTGTAGTATATGAATGTATAATTCTATACCTGTTATGGTTTGTTTTAGATTTTGTAAGATGTATTTGTATGTAAATTGTTAAAACTTTATGGAACTACTGAATTACATGTGCTGTTTTGAAATAATTAATAGCTTGCTTAATGGGTCCGTTTAAAGTTTTATCAATGATATTACGGAATGGTAATTTCTGTAAATTTATATATTTTAATTTGTATGGACGTTGATAAATGATAAATATGAATATTTAATATTTATGAGACGCTGTGATTGGATTGTTGGATAATCTCGAGGTAAAGTAATATTTTTGCAAGTTTAGCTACCTAACGTAGTTAATTAATACATGATGTCATCATAATTTTATAAAGGTTCGATATAAATCATGGATGATCGTTCATGGATGTATTGAGATTCACCCCAAGGATTGCGGAGGATGGATTATTGTAACGGGGTTTAGGGTTTTATTAATTTCACAACATCTATTCCCAGAAATTTTACTGGAGATGGTATTAGGTGTCCATGCAGGAAGTGTGAAAATAAAAAGTATATGCATCCAGATGTTGTAATGATGCATCTTCTACACAAAGGGTTTATGGAGAATTACCAGTGTTGGTATGCACATGGAGAAGTATTTGTTAGTAAGAGGAGAATGGGAGAAACGGTGGTTAGGTCTACTTCTAGTGCTAGCAACGTGCATGAAGCGGCAAATAACAACACTAATCCTTACAGAAATATGGTTATGGATGCAATGAGAATGAATCAAGGTAATGGCAGTCAATGTCCAATCGTAGAAGAAGAACCTAATGCAGATGCAGCTAGGTTTTTTTATTTGTTGAAAGATTCTAACGAACCATTATGGGATGGCTGCACGAACCACAGTAAATTATCGGCCGTAGCACAGGTGTTCACCATCAAGTCAGATCACGGGTTGAGTGAGGCCGGGTATGACAAGATTATTGAATGGGCGAGAAGCATTTTACCTGAAGGGAACAGGCTGAAAGAGAACTTCTATGTTGCCAAGTCCATGATGAAACCCCTCGGTTTAGGATACCAGAAAATTGACATGTGCCCTAACTTCTGCATGTTATACTACCTTGAAAATGCTGAGATGACCGAGTGCATGATATGCGGGCATTCCCGTTACAAACCTAGAACTTGCAGGGGAAAGACTCTAGTGGCATATAAAAAACTTAGATACTTCCCGATCACACCTAGACTGCAGAGGTTATTCATGTCACCAAGGACTGCTGAGCACATGACATGACACCAAGCACACCATGTGGTTGATGGAGTGATGGTTCATCCTTTTGATGGCGAAGCGTGGAAACGATTTAATAGTGTTCATCCTCACTTTTCAGCTAAATCAAGGAATGTGCATTTTGGGTTGTGTACAGACAGATTCAACCCATTTGGGTCATTTGCTGCTCCTTATTCTTGTTGGCTAGTCATACTCACAGTTCATAACTTGCCACCGGGAATGTGTATGAGGCCGAAGTTCATGTTTTTATCTACTGTCATACCCGGTCCAAGCAGCCCGGGGCGGAATATAGATGTTTGTCTTCGACCATTGATTGATGAGTTGGCGTAGTTGTGGTCCTCCGGAGCTCTGACTTATGATATATTGAGAAACAAAATTTTATTATGAGGGCAGCTTTGATGTGGACTATCAATGATTTCCCAGCTTATGGAATGCTTTCTGGTTGGAGCACGCATGGGAAACTCGCATGTCCATACTGCATGGAAAACAACAAGGCATTCACGCTAGCAAATGGAGGCAAAGCTTCTTTTTTTGACTGTCACCGTCGCTTCTTGCCACTTAATCACAAGTACAGAAAGAACAAAAAAGATTTCTTTGTTGGCTGAGTTGAAAAAGTTGTTGCATCCCTGCGTCTTTCTGGTGAAGAATTGCATGATATTGTCTGAGAGTACGGTGACATTGTGTTTGGCCTTCAATCAGGTAAGCAAAAGTTTCCTGGTTTTGGTTTGACCCATAATTAGGTAAAGCGAAGTATCTTTTGGGAGCTTCCTTATTGGAAGACCAATCTGCTCCGCCATAACCTTGACGTCATGCACATCGAAAAGAACATGTTTGAGAACATTTTCAACACCGTCATGGATGTGAAG
>Ga0325400_1000633_pt1 | contig 26670 bp, 31 predicted proteins | sample PopdelMetagenome_2_FD_205662 | JGI IMG/M metagenome (GOLD analysis project Ga0325400, IMG submission 205662) | Populus deltoides microbial communities from Bellville, Georgia, United States - Xylem-PdKOR-R1 | ecosystem: Host-associated > Plants > Phyllosphere > Stem > Wood/Secondary xylem...
CCACCGCGCTCACCGCCGGCTGCACCACCGACCCGGAAACGGGCGAGCGCCGCATCTCCAAGACCGCGCTGGGCGGCATCGGCGGCGCGCTCGGCGGCTATCTGGTCGGCGATCTGGTCGGCGGGCGACGGGATCGGACGGAGAAGATCGTCGGCGCCGGCATCGGCGGGCTCGCGGGCGCCGCGATCGGATCGTACATGGACAAGCAGGAGCGCGAGCTGCGCGCCCGCACCGCGGGAACGGACGTCCAGGTGATCCGCCAGGGTGACGACCTCGTCCTCAACATCCCGTCGGGCATCACCTTTGCCTATGACTCGGCCACCGTGCAGCCGCAGTTCCAGCGAACGCTCGACCAGGTCGCGCAGACGCTGGCGCAGTACAATCAGACCTATATCGACGTGTACGGCCATACCGATTCGACCGGCAGCGACGCCTACAACCAGACGCTGTCCGAACGCCGCGCGCGCGCGGTGGCCGACTATCTGTCCGGCCAGGGCGTCCAGCCGGTCCGCATCGGCACCCGCGGCTATGGCGAGACCCAGCCGATCGCCCCCAACGACACCGACCCCGGCCGCGCCGCCAACCGCCGGGTCGAGGTCAAGATCGTGCCGATCACCCAAAACGACATCAGGAGCTGAAGCGGGAACGTCATCCCGGCGCAGGCCGGGATCGCCCGCCGCAGGTGCACCGCCTCGACCGCGAGCGCCCCCAGGCATGCGCTGGGGTGACGGAAGGGTTCACCGCCGCCCCGCGAAGAACGCCCTCAGCATCGCCCCCGCCTCGCCCTCACCGATCCCCGGATACACCTCCGGCCGGTGGTGGCAGGTGGGGTGCGCGAACACCCGCGCGCCATGCTCGACGCCGCCGCCCTTTGGGTCCGCCGCGCCATAGTACAGTCGCCGCACCCGGGCATGCGCAATCGCGCCCGCGCACATCGCGCACGGCTCCAGCGTCACCCACAGGTCGCAGTCTTCCAGCCGCTCGGCCCCCAGCAGCGCCGCCGCCTGCCGGATCGCCAGCATCTCGGCATGTGCGGTGGGATCATGCAGCCGCCGCGGCGCATTGCCCGCGGTCGCGATCACCGTCCCGCCGCGGGTCACCACCGCCCCCACCGGCACCTCGCCCGCATCGGCGGCGGCGCGCGCGGCATCCAGCGCGGCGCGCATCGGCGGGGGCAGCGGGATCATCGCCCCGCCCTGCCCCCGTCACCGCCCGCGAGTCAAAGTCGCTTATTGCGCCGGAACGGGCGTCTCGCCGGGCTTGCGCACCCCGATCGTCGGTACGGTAACCTCCTGCTTCTTGGTACCCAATGACACCTCGGGCAGCGCCGCCTTGAACTCGGGGGCCTGTACCACCCCGGGGCGGGTCTGCCATACCGGGATCCAGCCCGTCACGATCAGCCCGGCGGCGATCAGCACGACCAGCCCGAGCAGCACCAACAACGCGCGCATCCACCTTCTCCCATGACGGCGCCGAAACAACGCGGGGCCGCCGTGCTCGGTTGCACCCGCCGGGACGCTTCCGGTTGACGGAACCGCCCCGCCCGGCTATCCGCGCGGCCTTTCCGGGCATCGCTCGATATCAGGGTACAAGATCATGTCGCGCATTTGCGAGCTGACCGGCAAGGGCCGGCAGGTGGGCAACAACGTTTCCCACGCCAACAACAAGACCAAGCGCACCTTCCTGCCCAACCTGCAGAACGTGACGCTCCTGTCCGATTCGCTGGAGCGCTCGGTGCGCCTGCGCGTCTCGACCCACGGCCTGCGCTCGGTCGAGCATAATGGCGGCCTCGATAACTGGCTGGTCAAGACCGCCGACGACAAGCTGTCCTTGCGCGCCCGTCGCCTGAAGCGCGACGTGGTCAAGAAGCTGGCCACCGCCGCCGCCTGATCCCGGCCCGGCGGGCTCGCCCGCCGGCCGTGAGGATGCCGATTGCCCGCTCCCCGCCGGGGGACGCGGGCTTTAAGCCTTCGGGTGTCGAACTTCTCCACCCCGTCGTGCCGGACTTGATCCGGCATCCCGCTTCTTCTGTGCGTCAACGAAGTAGCGGGACCCCGGCTCAAGGCCGGGGTGACGAAAAGCAACAACGCCGGCTCTGATTCATCGCGAGCTACAGCTTTGAAGCTACTGCTTGGATCGGGCAAGTCTGCGCGCCAAAGCGACAAAGATCATTGCGGGCACAGCTCCGACGACGCACCCCGCAGCAGTCCAAAGCAGTAGCATCAGCAGCATAACAGCTAGCATGCCGAGTTGCTGCCACGAATCCACCGACCAAGGCTGCAGGAGCAGGGTGCCCAGACCGTAGGAGAGCAGGAACGGCACACGCAAAGTTGCCGACCGATCTGTCAGGGCAGCCATGCTCACGATCCAAATGGCCGTAATCAATGCTGCCAACGGGATAAGAAGGAGCGGGAGCGAAACGTCCATACCGAGTTGTAGACCCGGGCCCAACGGCTTTGCCAGCCCGCTCAGCCCGCCACGTCCTGTTATTGAAGCACGGGCAGTGGCCCCGCCGCCGCCGTCACGCGACCGCACTCCCACCCTGAACCCCCGATAACGACCACATTCAGGGTCCACTCAAGGCGAATCGGGCAAAAGCTCCTCATCGACGGCGGTTCAGGCCGCCGGGAAACACCAACGGGAGCCCAAGCGATGTTCAAGAAGCTCACCCTCGCCGCCGCCGCGCTGGTCACGGTCGGCACCGGCCTCGTCGCCCCCGTCGCCGCCGATGCGCAGCGCTACGGCAGCCGCTACGACCGGGGTTATGACGGCTACAACCGCCGCGCCTATCGCGACGACGGCTATCGCGCTTACCGCGCCCGCCAGAAGTGCAACGACGGCGACGGCGGCACCATCATCGGCGGCATCGCGGGCGGGCTGCTCGGCCACACGCTGGCGGGCCGCGGCGACCGCACCCTGGGCGCGGTGCTCGGCGTCGCCGGCGGTGCCCTCGCGGGACGCGCGATCGACCGTTCGGATCGACCGGGTTACTGCCGGAGGTAAGCTTCCGCTTACCGGCCGGGCGACGGCGAGTAGCGTCAGAGTGAAGCCGTCCGGTTCCGGCCACCGGCAGTCACGTGTCCTCGCGTAGCGTACCGAGGGCGGGAGGGTCGTCCTTCTTCGGAAGGGCGGCCCTTCTAGTGTGCCCCGCCGCCCGCACCACCGCCGCGGTCGACAGCAGCACCGACGATACCAGCACGCCCGTCGCGACCAGCCCCGCGGGCGTCATCGCCACCCGCGCGCGCACCCGCAGCGCCCCGGCGCGCAACCGCAGCGTCGCCACCTGCCGCGTCATGCCGCGAACAGCTCAGCCGGGATCGCGTACAGCACGTCCGCCGACGCCTCCGCCGCCGCGCGCAGGCCCAGCGCTTCAGGCACGATCTGCTCGACATAGAACCGCGCCGCCGCCGTCTTCATCCGGCCGAAGTCATCGTTGCCCGCTCGTCCCGTCTGCCGCTCCATCAGCCACCCGCACACCGCGGTCGCACACATCGTCAGGAACGGATAGCTCGCCGCCAGCCGGTCGTCATGCCCCGCCCCCGCCAGCCGCCGCCCGATCGCCTCCACTGCATCGATCAGCGCCACCAGCGCCGGCGCCCGCGCCTCCTCGCGCATCTCCGCCACCAACGCCGCGAACGCCGCGCCGTTGTCGAGGTTTAGCTTGCGCCCGACCAGATCGGCCGCCTGGATGCCGTTGGTGCCTTCATAGATCGGGGTGATCCGCGCATCGCGCAGGAACTGCGCCGCGCCGGTCTCCTCGACATAGCCCATGCCGCCATGCACCTGCACGCCGATCGAGGCGACCTCGCAGCCGATGTCGGTCGCATGCGCCTTGGCGAGCGGGGTCAGCACCTCCAGCCGCGCGCGTGCCGCCGCATCGCCCAGCGCGGCGCGATCCACCATCGCGCACGCATGATAGACCAGCGCCCGCGCGGCTTGCGTCTGCGCCTTCATCCGCAGCAGCATCCGGCGCACGTCGGGATGCTCGACGATCCGCACCGATTCGCGGCTCGCCGCCCCCGCCCGCGCCGACTGGACGCGGTCGAGCGCATAGGCGACCGCCGCCTGCGTCGCCCCTTCGGCCACCTGCACCCCCTGCAAGCCGACGTTGAGCCGCGCATTGTTCATCATCGTAAACATCGCGCGCATGCCGCCGCCCTCCGCGCCGATCAGTTCGCCGACACATTGCCCCTCGTCCCCGAACGACAGCACGCAGGTGGGGGAGGCGTGGAGCCCCATCTTGTGCTCGATCGACACCACCCGCACGTCGTTGGCCGACCCGTCGGCGCGGACCTTGGGCACCAGGAACAAACTGATCCCGCGCGTTCCCGCGGGCGCGTCGGGGGTGCGTGCCAGCACCAGGTGGACGATGTTGTCGGCCAGGTCGTGATCGCCGAACGAGATGAAGATCTTGGTGCCGCGGACGCTCCACCGGCCATCATCCAGCCGCGTCGCGCTCGCCCGCAAGGCACCGACGTCGCTCCCCGCCTGCGGCTCGGTGAGGTTCATCGTCCCCGTCCACTCGCCGGTCGCGAGCCTGGGCAGATACGCCGCCTGCTGCTCGGGGCTGCCATGGTGGTGGAGCGCCTCGATCGCCCCCACCGTCAGGATCGGGCACAGCGCGAAGCCCATGTTGGCGGTCCCCAGCGTCTCCAGCACCGCCGCCTGGACGACGAAGGGCAGCCCCTGCCCGCCCCACGCCTCGGGCACGCCGATGGTGCCCCAGCCGCCCTCGACGAAGGCCCGGTATGCGGCGCGAAAGCCGTCGGGCATCCGTACCCCGTCGGGCGTCCACTTTGCGCCGACGGTGTCGCCCACGCGGGCCAGCGGTGCCCACTCGCCCGCCGCGAACTGCCCCGCGCCCTCCAGCACCGCGTCGATCACGTCGGGGCTTGCCACCGCGAAGCGCTCGGTGCCGGCCAGCTCGGCCAGGCCCGCAACATGCTCCAGCACGAACCGCTGCTCTGCGACCGCGGGGGTGAACGCCATTATTCTCTCCTGCTCTTTGCCTCGCTATAGTCGGGCGCGATGGCCGATCCAGCCCCGCGCGTCCTCCCCTTCGGCTCCGCCGCGATCGCGGAGGCCGCCGCGCTGATCGCTGAAGGCGGCATCGTCGCGGTGCCGACCGAGACGGTCTACGGCCTCGCCGCCGATGCGGGAAACGCGGCGGCGGTCGCCCGCATCTACGCCGCCAAGGGCCGGCCGAGCTTCAACCCGCTGATCGTCCACGTCCCCGATCTCGCCGCGGCGGAGGCGCTGGCGGTGTTCGACGCCGACGCCTACGCGCTGGCGGAGCGCTTCTGGCCCGGCCCCCTCACCCTCGTACTGCCGCTCCGGGCCGGCGCGCCGGTCGCGTCACTGGTTACCGCCGGGCTTTCCACGGTCGCGATCCGTGTCCCCGCGCATCGCGCGATGCAGGCGCTGCTCGCCGCCGCCGGCCGCCCCCTTGCCGCCCCGTCTGCCAACCGTTCGAACGCGATCAGCCCGACCCGGGCGAGCCACGTCGTCGCCAGCCTGGGCGCAGGCGTGCCGCTGGTGATCGACGACGGCGCGTGCGCAGCTGGACTGGAGTCGACCATCGTCGCCTACGGTACGATCCTCCGCCCCGGACCAATCACCGCCGACGCGATCGAGGCGCTGCTGGGTCGCGAGATCGATACGCCTGCCCGATCCGGACCGATCACCGCGCCCGGCCAGCTCGCCACTCACTACGCCCCTGCCAAGCCGCTCCGCCTCGATGCGACCAATGCGGCCCCTGACGAATGGCTGATCGGCTTCGGCCCGGTCGCCGGCGACGACACGCTGTCCGCCACCGGCGACCTGTCCGAGGCCGCCGCTCGCTTGTTCGACGCGCTCCACCGTGCCGACGCCAGCCCTTGCGGCCGGATCGCAGTCGCCCCTGTGCCCGCACACGGGCTGGGCGAGGCAATCAACGACCGCCTCGCCCGCGCCGCCCACCGCTGAAGCGGCTGTCCTACATGACGCGGTCGCGCTATGCGACTCTCGACGGATCGGCCTCATCCGGTCGAAGGTCACGAGAACAGGGAAACACCCTTCTACCCCGCGACCTTCGCTGACCTTCCGATCAGGCCGTCACCGCCCGCGACCGCGCGGCGAAGCTCTTTCTCAGCTTCTGCAGCTTGGGCGGGATCACCGCCATGCAATACGGGTTCGACCGGCCCGAGGTCTCCCAGTAATCTTGGTGATAGCCCTCCGCGGGGTACCAGGTGCTCATCGGCTCCACGGTGGTCACGATCGGCTTCGAGCTGTCCGCCTGCGCGCGCTCGATAGCAGCGCGCATCGCCGCCCCCTGCTCGGGGCCGCCCGGGAACACCGCCGACCGGTATTGCGTGCCGACGTCGTTGCCCTGCCGGTTGAGCTGGGTCGGGTCATGGGTCGCGAAGAAGATGTCGAGCAGGTCGTCCAGCGACACCTGTTCGGGGTCGAAGCCGACCCGGATCGCCTCGGCATGCCCGGTCGCACCGCCGCACACCTGCTTGTAGCTCGGGTCGGCGACATGCCCGCCGATATACCCCGACTCGACCGATTCGACCCCGATCACGTCCTTCATCACCGCTTCGGTGCACCAGAAGCACCCGCCCGCCAGCGTCACATACTGCGTCATGCCTGTCTCCTTTCCCGAGATGTAGGAAGCCGCTAGGCGCGACGCAAAGGAGACGATCCCAATGGCATTGAACGGGCGTGTGATGGTGACCGGCGGCGCCGGTTATATCGGCAGCCATGCGGTGCTCGCGCTGCTCGATGCGGGGCACGAGGTGGTGGTGGTCGACAACCTCGTCACCGGCTTCGACTGGGCGGTCGACGGGCGTGCCGAGCTGATCGAATGCGACGTCGCCGACGACGGCCGCGTCCGCGCCGCCATCCGCGGCTTCGACGTGCGTGCGATCATGCACTTCGCCGGTTCGGTCGTGGTGCCCGAATCGGTCGCGGACCCGCTCAAATACTACCGCAACAACACCGCCGCCTCGCGCTCGCTGCTCGAGTCGGCGGTCGCGGAAGGGGTGCCCCACTTCATCTTCTCGTCCACCGCCGCCACCTACGGCACCCCCGAACGCGTGCCGGTGCGCGAGGGCGATCCGAAGCTGCCGATCAACCCCTATGGCATGTCCAAGCTGATGACCGAGGCCATGCTCGCCGACGTCGCCGCCGCCCACCCGATCAACTACTGCGCACTCCGCTACTTCAACGTTGCGGGCGCCGATCCGCAGGGGCGCACCGGCCAGTCCACCGCGGGCGCAACCCACCTCATCAAGGTCGCCGTCGAGGCCGCGACGGGCAAGCGGGGCCACGTCTCGGTGTTCGGCACCGACTTCGACACGCCCGACGGTACCGGGGTGCGCGATTATATCCACGTCTCCGACCTCGCCGCCGCGCATGTCGCCGCACTTGACCTGCTCGTCGCCGAACCGGGGCGCAGCCATACGCTCAACTGCGGCTATGGCCGCGGCTTCTCGGTGCAGGAGGTGCTCGACGCGGTCGACCGGGTGACGAACATGCGGATCGAGCGCCGGATCGAGGGCCGCCGCCCCGGCGACCCCGCCGAGCTGATCGCGGACAACGCCGCGATCCTCGCCGCGCTGCCCTGGCGACCGCAGCGCGACGACCTCGACACGATCATCGCCGACGCGCTCGCCTGGGAACGCCACCTCGCCCAGCGGGCGGACTGATGCGGCTGCGCTCGCTCCTCTTCGTGCCGGGTGACCGGCCGGAGCGGATGCGCAAGGCGGCGGGGCTGGGCTGCGACGCGCTGATCCTCGACCTGGAGGACGCGGTCGCTCCTTCGGCCAAGGCTGGGGCGCGCGAGGCGGTGGCGACGTTCCTGCGCGACCGCCCTGTCGGCCCGGCCCCGGCCCCGGCGCTCTTCGTTCGGGTCAACCCGCTCGGGTCGGACCTCATCGCCGACGACCTCGCTGCCGTCCTTCCCGCCCGCCCCGACGCGCTGGTGCTACCCAAGGCGGAAGGCGCGCGGTCGTTGCAGACGCTGGCGGCAATGGCGCCCGGCCTCCCGGTCCTGCCGGTCGCGACCGAAACCCCCGCCGCGATCTTCGGCCTCGGCACCTATCCGGAGGTCGCGGGCGACCTCGCCGGCCTCACCTGGGGCGCCGAGGACCTGCCCGCCGCGATCGGCGCCACCGCCGCGCGCGAGGCGGACGGCAGCTACACCGCGCCCTATCAGCTCGCCCGCAGCCTCGCGCTGTTCGCCGCCCATGCCGCGGGCGTCCCCGCGATCGAAACCGTCTATCCCGACTTCCGCGATAACGAGGGGCTTGCCCGCTACGTCGCCCGCGCACGGCGCGACGGGTTCACCGGCATGATGGCGATCCACCCCGCGCAGGTGCCGGTCATCAACGCCGGCTTCACGCCCACGGTGGAAGAACTCGACGAGGCGCGCGCGATCATCGCGCTGTTCGACGCCGATCCGGGGACCGGCGCGCTTCAGTTCCGCGGCCGCATGGTCGACGCCCCCCATCTCAAGGCCGCGCGCCGCCTGCTCGATCGCGGTTAGTCGGGGATGGCCCAGTTCGCCTCGTCCTTCGCCGCCTCCGCGGTGCGGGTGAGGTAGCCGACATAGCGCTCGAACAGCGGCACGGTGAAGGTGACCAGCACCGGGTCGGTGTCGGGCTCCTTGAAGGTCAGCACGACGAAGCGGTCGCCATGCTCGTCGATCATCAGCCCCGATTCCATCGCCCCCGGGCCACTGGGGGTCACCACGATCTCTGCCATCGCCCGCCCCTATCCCGCCGCGGACCGGCTCGCCAGCCCTTGCCGCTTGCCCCGCGCGGCGCATCCCGCCATCCTCCTGCAAGAGGAGGATGGTCGATGCGGGGCCTGATCGGACTGGTGGCGCTGGCGTTCGGCGGGGGCCCGGCGGTCGTTCCGGCCACGGCTGCGCCCGGCGCGTTGCAGGCCTTTCGCAACGACACCGACCTCGCCCGCTTCCTCAAGCGCCGCGCCGCCCGCCACCGTCAGCAGTACGCCGTCGCTCCGCCCGGGATCGTGGCCGCGCCCGTGCCAGCCCCGCCGCCGATGGCCGAACCGGCCGCCGCCGCCGCCGACGCCGCCGCCGACGTGGTGGTCACGGGTGCCCGCGCCGCCCAGCCCGGCATCACCAACACGCAGGAAGCCGATGTCGACGAGGGCGGCATCGTCAAGCAGCACCGCGACCACCTCGTCATCCTGCGCCGCGGCCGGCTGTTCACCGTTGCGGTCGGCGACCGCGCGATGCGCGCCGTCGACCGGATCGACGCCTTTCCCCCCGGCACCTCGGGCGAGGGCGCATGGTATGACGAAATGCTGGTCGCCGGCGACCGGGTGGTCGTGATCGGCTACAGCTACGACCGCGGCGGGACCGAGATCAACCGCTTTCGCATCGGCGGCGACGGCCGCCTGTGGTTCGAGGCCAGCCATCATCTCCGCTCGAACGATTATTACTCCTCGACCAACTACGCCTCGCGCCTGATCGGCAGCACGCTGATCGTCTACACCCCGCTCGGCCTCGACATCGACGAACCGATCGCCGCGCAATTGCCCGGCCTGCGTCGCTGGACGGGCGAGGCGAAGCGCCCCTTCCAGCGTATCGCCCCCGCGGCCCGCGTCTTCCTTCCCGTGCCCGTGCGCCGCGACCCGGATGCCGCGGTGGACACGCTCCACACCGTCACCACCTGCGACCTCGCGGCGGAACGGCTCGCCTGCACCGCGACGGGGGTATTGGGCGGCGAGGGGCGCAACTTCTACGTCTCGGGCAAGGCGGTCTATGTCTGGATCGACCGGGCGCTCGCCGACGAACGGCGCGCGATGGTGTACCGCCTGCCGCTCGATGGCAGCCGGCCGGGCGCGGCACAGGCCTGGGGCGGGCCGGTCGACCAGTTCTCGTTCCGCGAGGACCGGCCGGCCCGCGCGCTCGACGTCGTGGTCCGCGCCGACAGCGACGGCGAGCGGATGTGGCGCGCGGAGGTGAGCGAGGGCGATGCGGCGCTGCTCCACCTGCCGCTGGCGCTCTTCGGCGACGGGTCGGCGGTCGCCAGCCCCCGCGCCTATCGCCCGCTGCCGCTCGACGGGGGCGCGACCTGGTCGTTCCACAACCGCTTCGTCGCGCGGCACCTGATCTACTCGGCGGGCGCGTTCGCCGCCGAGGTCGGGAGCAAGACTGTGTTCGCCGTCCCGCTGGGCGGCGGTCCGATCGCCCGGTTGCGCGCTCCCCACGGGGTCGACCGGATCGACATCATGGGGGACGATGCGGTGGTGATCGGCAGCGACGCGCGCGAGCGGCTGGGCTTTTCCTCGATCGAACTCGCCGCCGGGCCGCCGCGCCTGGGAGACACCTCGTTCCTCCCCGCCGCGCGGGAGGGGGAGCGGCGGAGCCAGGCGTTCTTCTATCGCCCCGACCCGGATAGCGCGGACGGGGCGTCGGGCATCCTCGGGCTACCGATCACCCGCGAGCTGGACGACAGCCCCGCCCAGCGCTTCCTGGGCGCTGGCTCCGCGGTCGCGTTCCTGCGCCGCGACCGGCGCCGCTTCACCCCGGCGGGCGAGCTGGAGGCCCATGCCGCCGATGCCCGCGATGACGGGTGCGAGGCATCGTGCGTCGACTGGTACGGCAACGCGCGGCCGATCTTCCTCGGCTCGCGCATCTTCGCCCTGATGGGGTACGAGCTGGTCGAAGGGCGCATGGCCCGCGGCAGGGTCGGCGAGGTCGCCCGGATCGACTTCGCCCCGGCGGCTCGCGGAAGGCGTCGGTAGGTGCCGATGGTGGGTCCGCCGGGGCTCGAACCCGGGACCTCTCGATTAAAAGTCGCTTGCTCTACCGACTGAGCTACGGACCCCGGCCATCGGTGCCTTGCGCCCCTAAGAGGCGGGCCGCCGCCGGTCAACCGCGTGGGCGAGCTGGCGCAGGGTACGGCCGGTGACGGGATCGCGCCAGCCGGGCGCGAGGCCGGCGGCGGGGCCGAGCACGAAGGCGCGGGTGCGGAAGGCCGGATGGGGCACCGCGAGCCCCGGCGAGGCCCACGCGCCGCCGGACCACAGCACGATGTCGAGGTCGATCACCCGCATACCCCAGCGACGACCGCGGCGTCGGCCGAAGGCGCGTTCGATCGCCTTGAGGTGCGCCAGCATCGCGGGCGGCGGCAGGTCGCTTTCGACCAGCGCGGCGGCGTTGGCGTAGCGGCGGATCGAGGGGCCGAGCGGGGCGCTGGCGACCACCGGCGAGGCCGCGACCACCCCGCCGATCGCGGCCAGCGCGGCGCGGACCTCGGCGGCGGGACCGCCGTGTCGGCCGGGGCGGTTGGAGCCGAGGCCGATGAGGTAGGTTGCCCTCGTCATCCGCGCGCCCTAGCCGGGGCGGCATGGTCGCCTCCACCCTTCCCGATACCGAGCCGCCGCACGATTGCCCGCTCTGCCCGCGGCTGGTCGGGTTCCGCGAGGAGCTCCGCGCCGAGTATCCCGGCTGGTGGAACGCGCCGATCCCGGCCTGGGGCGACCCCGACGCGTGGCTCGCGATCGCGGGGCTGGCACCGGGCAAGCACGGGGCGAACCGGACCGGGCGGCCCTTCACCGGCGACCATGCGGGCGTGCTCCTCTATCAGACGCTGCTGAAATTCGGGCTGGCGAGCGGGACCTATCAGGCGACGCCCGAGGACGACCTGCGGCTCGACGGGGCGATCATCGTCAATTCGGTGCGCTGCCTGCCGCCGCAGAACAAGCCGACCCCCGAGGAGATCCGGACGTGCCGCCCGTTTCTGGAAGCCCCGCTCGCCGCGGTGCCGGGGGTGAAGGTGATGGTGGCCTTGGGAGCGATCGCGCATCAGTCGGCGGTGAAGGCGATGGGCGGGCGGCTGCCCAAGGCCAGGTTCGGGCACCTCGCCGAGCACGTCATGCCGGACGGCCGGGTGCTGCTCGATAGCTATCACTGCTCGCGATACAACCAGAACACCGGGGTGCTGACGACGCCGATGTTCGAGGCGGTGTTCGCGCGGGCGTTGGAGCTGCGGGATCAGATGTCGGCCACCAGCCGGCCATAGAGTTCCGGCCGGCGATCGCGGAAGAAGCCGAAGGCGGCGCGGTGGCGGCGGACGCGGTCGAGGTCGAGCGTGGCGGTGATGACGCCTTCCTCCTCGCGACCCAGTTCGGCGAGGATGTCGCCGCGTTCGTCGGTGATGAAGCTGGTGCCGTAGAAGGTCTGGCCGTGCTCCACCCCCACCCGGTTGGCGGCGATGACGGGGACGACGTTGCTGACCGCATGGCCGACCATCGCGCGGCGCCAGAGGCGGGCGGTGTCGAGCGACGTGTCGTGCGGCTCGGAACCGATCGCGGTGGGGTAGAACAGCACCTCCGCGCCCATCAGCATCATCGCGCGGGCGGTTTCGGGATACCATTGGTCCCAGCAGACCCCGACGCCGAGCTTCGCGGCGGGGCCCTGCCACACCTTGAACCCGGTGTTGCCGGGGCGGAAATAGAACTTCTCCTCATAGCCGGGGCCATCGGGAATGTGGCTCTTGCGGTACACGCCCTGGACCTCGCCGTCGGGGCCGATCATCGCGAGGCTGTTGTAATGGTGGGGGCCGTCCGCCTCAAAGAAGCTGGTCGGGATCCAGACGCGCAGCGCCTCGGCGAGTGCCTGCATCGCGAGGACAGCCTTGTGCTCGCCGACCGGGGCGGCATTGGCGAACAGCGCCTCGTCCTCGACCCGGCAGAAATACTCGCCCTCGAACAATTCGGGCGGCAGGATCACCTGCGCGCCGCGGCCGTGCGCCTCGCGGACCGCCTCGGACACCTTGGCAATATTGGCGTCGATGTTCGGCGAAAAGGATAGCTGGAGCGCGGCGACGGTGATCTGGGTCATGGTGGGGCATGTAGGGGATCGGGCCGCCCCGCGCCATCGCCGCCGACCCGGCGTCCGTGACAAGTGGAGGAAGTGGAGGCGTCGGCGCTGTTTTCGCTCCACGCGCCCGTGAAGCGTCGCCGGGGCGACCGCAACGCGACAAGGACGCGCCGCCTGCGCGACCCCGGGTCACGCCCGCGCGACAGTGAGGCCACGCTAGGTCACTGCGCGTCACGCCCCCGCGACACCGACGCGTCGCCAAGGACACATCCGCTCGCCGGGCGTGCGCCGCCGGATGGCTGGCGCTGGGTGGGTGGCTAACGATGGCAAAGAGCGGTCCGCGACGTGCTGGGGGCGGTCCTACATTGCAAGCAACGCGTGCTCCGTCACGCCGGCGCTGGCAGGGGTGGCTCGTCGCGAGCGGGGGCGCTGTTACGGAGCGACCCCAGCCTGCGCTGGAGTGACGGAGCGGGCGGGGTGACGGATTGGTGCTGTCCTGGCCCTGCCCTCACCCTTCCCACTTGGCTGCGCCAAGCGGGCCCTTCCCTCTCCCGAGGGGAGAGGGAGTTCTAGGCGGGCACCTGTTGCGAGATGCAGTGGAAGCTGCCGCCGCCGGTGAGGATGTGGTCGGCGCGCTGGCCCACCGCCGCGCGGTCGGGGAAGAGGGCCTGGATCGCGGCGACCGCGGCGGCGTCGTTGGGGGCGCCGTAGAGGGGCACCACGACGGCGGCGTTGCCGATGTAGAAGTTCATGTAGCTGGCGGGGATGATCTCGCCATCGCGTTCCACCGCGCCGGGGGAGGGGATCGTGACGACGGTGAGCCCGGCCGCTTCGAGGCGGGTGCGGGCGTCGGCGTAGACCTGTGCGTTGGGATCGTCCCCGGCCGGCTCGGGAAGCGCGACGCGGCCCTCGCCGATGAAGCGGGCGAGGTTATCGACATGGCCATCGGTATGGTCGTTGGCGAGCCCCTGCCCCAGCCAGACCACGCGGGTGAGGCCGAGGTCGCTCGCCAGCCGCGCCTCGACGTCGTCTCGCGCGAGGTCGGGGTTGCGGTTGGGGTTGAGCAGGCATTGTTCGGTGGTGACGACGGTGCCGGTGCCGTCGCCGTCGATCGCGCCCCCTTCGAGCACCCAGCCGCAAGCCGTCGTCGGGATCGCGCGGGTTTCCGCCAGGCGGTTGCCGATGCTGTCGTCGCCGGGCAGGTCGTACTTGCCGCCCCAGCCGTTGAAGCGGAACAGCCGCACCGAGCCGTCACCGGTGACGATCGGGCCGGTGTCGCGCAGCCAGATGTCGCCGAACGCCTGCACCACCGTGTCCGCGAAAGGGGCGCGACGCCCGGCGTCCTCCGCCGCCTCGCCGTCGGCGCAGACCAGCAGGACGCGCTCGCCCGCCCCGTCGGCATGCACCGCGCGGGCGAAGGCGGCGACCTCGTCACGGGCGGGCTCGAGGTCGTCCTGCCACAGCTCGGGATGCGAGGGGTAGCCGATCCAGACCGCGGCGTGGGGGGCCCATTCGGGCGGCGGCGGCAGCGTCACTTTGCGCTCGCGCGGGCAGCGTCGCGGGCGGCGCGGAACTCGTCGCCGGGCTTCCAGTTGGGCCACGCCGTGCCCGACGCGAGTTCGCGGCCGACCGCGTAGTAGAGGTTCAGGTCCTGGCCGATACCGGTCCAGTTCCACGTCTCGTCGAGCTGGTCCTTGGGGCCGTGATAGCGGGTTTCCTCGAACCGCTTCGCCGCCGCCGCGCCCGCGGGCTTGCCACCGGTGACAAGGTCGTCGCCGCCCTCGAAGTACAGCATCGGGACACCGCGCTTGGCGAGTTCGAAATGGTCGGAGCGGTAGTAGAAGCCCTTCTCCGGGGTCGGCTCGTCGCTCGCGACCCGGCCCTCGGCGGCGAGCGCGCGGTCAAGATAGGCGTCGAGGTCGGACTTGCCGCGGCCGACCACCGTGACGTTCTTCGCGGGGCCGGCGACCGACATCGCGTCGATGTTGATCCCCGCCACCGTCTGCGCCAGCGGGACCACCGGGTTCGCGCCATAGTAGCGCGCGCCGAGCAGCCCCGATTCCTCCGCGGTGAGCGCGACGAATAGCTGGCTGCGGGCGGTCGCACCCGACTTGCGGTTCGCCTCGGCCAGCGCGACGAGCGCAGCGGTGCCGCTCGCATTGTCGACCGCGCCGTTGCAGATGTCGTCGCCATCGGGGGCGGCCTCGCACCGGCCCAGGTGATCCCAATGCGCGGTGTAGAGGACGTACTCGTCCGGCTTCGACTTGCCGGGAAGCATGCCGACGACGTTGCGCGACATGTGGCGGCGGACCGTCGTGTCGAAGCCGGTGGAGAGCTTCACCCGCAAGTCGACGGGCTTGAAGCCGGGGCGCTTGGCGGCGGCGGTGAGGCGGGACAGGTCCTGCCCGGCGGCGCGCATCAGCTCGGCCGCCTTGGCGTTGGTGATCCAGCCGATGGCATAGCTCTGGTCGGCGTTGTCGTTCGGGGCGGCGGCGACCTGTTGCGGGCCGGTCCAGCTCGACTGGACGACGTTCCAGCCATAGGCGGCGGGGACGGTGTCGTGGACGATGATCGCGGCGGCGGCCCCCTGACGCGCGGCCTCCTCGAACTTGTAGGTCCAGCGGCCGTAATAGGTCATCGCGCGGCCGTTGAAGGTGCCGGTCAGGCCGGGGGTCTCGTAGTCGGGGTCGTTGACGAGGATGACGACCGTTTTCCCCTTCACGTCGAGCCCGGCATAGTCGTTCCAGCCCTTTTCGGGGGCGTTGATGCCGTAGCCGACGAAGACGACGGGCGAGTCCTTCACGTCGATGCGGGTCTGGCCGGTGCGGTAGGTGCCGAGCACCATCTCGGGGCCGTAGGCCGCGGTGACGGGGGCGGCGGCACCGGTGAAGGCGAGCGGCCGGACGTTCTTCGCGGCGATCTCGACCAGCGGCACGTCCTGGAACCACCCGCCGCGATGGCCGGGCTTGAGGCCGGCGCGGGTGAACTCCTGCACGAGGTACTGGAGCGTCTTCTCCTCGCCCGCGGTGCCGGGGGCGCGGCCCTCGAACGCGTCGGACGACAGCTGGGCGACGACGCGCTTCATCGTGGCGGTGGAGGGTTCGGCGGCCGAGGCGAGGGCCGGGGTGACAGCGAGGACGAGGGCAAGGGCGTGGCGCATGGGCGCAGGTGATGGCGCGGGGGGCGGAGACGCGCAAGGGGGTGGGACGCTGCCCTTCGTCATGCTGAACTTGCTTCAGCACTTATGGGGGTGTGGGTGCCTCATGGCCCAACGTACGAGGACGGGGCGGGTCATGGATGCTGAACACGTTCAGCATGACGGGAGGTGAAGCACGACTAAGGGGCGGCTCCGGTGTGGAACCGCCCCCTTTTCTCGCGGGCCGGTCACGGGAGAGTGGAAGGTCGGTCATGCCCCCGGCATGACCTGAACGATGCGAGGCATCGTTCACCTTCCACTCCCGTGACGTCGATCGGGGCTTTGGCCCCGTCGGCCGAGCCCGAACCTCGTGGTCGTTCTGCTCGCTTAGCGCGAGTAGAATTCCACGACGAGGTTCGGCTCCATCTTCACCGGATAGGGCACTTCATCCAGCGTCGGCACGCGGGTGAAGGTGATCTTGGCGTTGCCATCGGGCGCGACATATTCGGGAACTTCGCGCTCGGCGAGGCCCTGCGCCTCGAGCACCAGCGCCATCTCCTGCGCCTTGGTGCCCAGCGTGATCTCCTGCCCCGGATAGACGCGGCGCGAGGCGACGTTGCACTTGACGCCGTTGACGCGGACGTGGCCGTGGCTGACCAGCTGGCGCGCGGCGAAGATCGTCGGCGCGAACTTGGCGCGATAGACGATCATGTCGAGACGCTGCTCGAGCAGGCCGATGAGGTTCTGGCCGGTGTCGCCCTTCATCCGGGCGGCCTCGATATACGCCGCCTTGAACTGCTTCTCGGTGACGTCGCCGTAATAGCCCTTGAGCTTCTGCTTGGCGCGCAGCTGGATGCCGAAGTCCGACACCTTGCCCTTGCGGCGCTGGCCGTGCTGGCCAGGGCCGTATTCGCGCTTGTTCACCGGGGACTTGGGACGGCCCCAGATGTTCTCGCCCATCCGGCGATCGAGCTTGTGCTTGGCGCTGGCGCGCTTCGACATGATACTTCCTTTGCAAATACGACAACGGTGGTCCCGGTTTCCGCGCTGCGACCCCGAAAGGGGGCAGGCCCGCCGCTTCACCGGGGTGCGGGGGCGTTTGCGAAGCGGCGCGGGTAGCGGCGGGGCACGGCGGAGTCAAGCTGGACAGCCCGGCGCGCGCCCGCCACAGGGCCGGAATGACCACCGTCCTCGACCCCGCCGACTGTTCCACCATGGCGGAGGTGCGCGCCGGGGTGGACCAGGTCGACGCCAAGCTGGTGGCGCTGCTCGCCCGGCGCTTCGGCTATATGGACGCGGCGGCGCGGATCAAGCCGGTGCGCGAGGCGGTGCGCGACGAGGGGCGCAAGGCGGCGGTGATCGCCGGGGCTCGGGCGGAAGCGGCGCGGCTGGGGGTGCCCGACGCGGCGGTGGCGGCGCTGTGGGAGGCGCTGGTCGAGGCGTCGATCGCGTACGAGCTGGCGGCGTTCGACCGCCGCTAGCTCTTGGGCCGTTTCGCCCCGCCCAGCGCGGACAGGACGCCGCGGAAAGTGCGGATCTCCTGGCTCGACCAGCCGGGCTTGGTGAGCAGGGTGCGCAGCGTGCGGCGCGTCACGGGGGTGCGGTCGGGCGGGTGGAAGAAGTGGGCGGCGACCAGCAGCGTATCGAGCTGGGCGATCATGCCCTCCAGCTCCTCCTGCGAGGCGGGCGGGTCGAGCGCCACCTCGGGCGGGCTGGCGAGCGCTTGCCCTCCCTCGACCCCGCTCGGGACATGCTTCGACCATTCGTAGGCGACGAGGATCACCGCCTGGGCGAGGTTGAGGCTGCCGAACTCGGGGTTGATCGGCACCGTGACGATGGTGCGGGCGAGCGCGACGTCGTCGGTTTCCAGCCCCGAGCGCTCGGGGCCGAACAGGATGGCGCTGCGCCCCGGCCCGGCGTGGATCGCGCGGGCGGCGGCTTCGGGGGTGACGACCGGTTTGGTGACGCCGCGCTTGCGGACGGTGGTGGCGTAGACGTGCGCGCAGTCGGCGACCGCGTCGGCGACGGTGGGGAACACCCGCGCGGCCTCCAGCACCCGGTCGGCACCCGACGCGGCAGGGCCCGCCTGCGGGTTGGGCCAGCCGTCGCGGGGGCTGACCAGGCGCATCTCCGCGAGCCCGAAGTTGAGCATCGCGCGCGCGGCCTTGCCGATGTTCTCGCCGAGCTGTGGGCGGACGAGGACGATGACGGGGGGCACGCTCATTCGCGTCCCGCCTCAGTCACCTGGTCGGCGAACGCCTGGAAATCCGCGGCTTCGTTGAAGTCGCGGTAGACGGAGGCGAAGCGGATGTAGGCCACCGTGTCGAGGCCCTTCAATCCTTCCATCACCATCTCGCCGATGCGGGCGGAGGTGACCTCGCCGTCGCCCAGCGTTTCCAGCCGGCGCTGGATCCCCGAGACGAGCTTCTCGACGCGGGCGGGCTCGATCGGGCGCTTGCGGGCGGCGATCGCGACCGATCGCTGGAGCTTGTCGCGGTCGAACGCCTCGCGCCGGCCTTCCGACTTGAGGACGACGAGTTCGCGCAACTGGATGCGTTCAAAGGTGGTGAAGCGCGCGGCGCAGCCCTCGCACTGGCGGCGGCGGCGGATCGCCGCCCCATCCTCGGTGGGGCGGCTGTCCTTTACCTGGCTGTCCTCATGGGAACAGAAGGGGCAACGCATCAGGCCTTCTTCTTGCCCTTCCAGTAACCATAGGTCGCGCCGGCGATCGCACCCAGCGGCATGGTGAATGGCAGCGGGATCGCGACCACCGCGCCCAGCGCCGCCCATTTCGCCATCGACTTGCCCAGGCCCGGCGTGTTGCGGATCGTGGTGGGGGCGGCGTTCAGTTCGTCTTCGAGCCGGCTCATGGCATCATCCTCCATAGATCGGGAAGCGCGCGCACAGGGCGCGCACGCGGGTCCGAACGTCCGCCTCGACCGCGGGGTCCCCCGACTCACCCTTGTTACGAAGACCGTCGAGCACGTCGGCGACCATCCCGCCGATCTCGCGGAACTCGGCCGCGCCGAAGCCGCGGGTGGTGCCGGCGGGACTGCCGACGCGGATGCCGCTGGTCTTGACCGGGGGGAGCGGATCGTTGGGGATGCCGTTCTTGTTGCAAGTGATCCCCGCCCGCTCCAGCGCCTCGTCGGCGTCGCGGCCGGTGATGCCGAGCGGGGTGAGGTCGATCAGCGCGAGGTGCGTGTCGGTGCCGCCCGACACGACGTTGGAGCCGCGCTCCTTGAGCGTCGCGGCGAGCACCTTGGCGTTCTCGACCACCGCGGCGATGTAGCCCTTGAACTCCGGGCACAGCGCCTCGCCGAACGCGACCGCCTTGGCGGCGATGACGTGCATGAGGGGCCCGCCCTGGAGGCCGGGGAAGACGGCGGAGTTGATCTTCTTGGCCAGCCCCTCGTCGTTCGTCATCACCATGCCGCCGCGGGGGCCGCGCAGCGTCTTGTGGGTGGTGGTGGTGACGACGTGCGCGTGGCCGAAGGGGGTGGGATGGTGCCCGCCCGCGACGATGCCGGCGAAATGCGCCATGTCGACCATGAAATACGCGCCGACCTCGTCCGCGATCGCGCGGAAGCGGGCGAAGTCGATGACGCGGGGATAGGCGGAGCCGCCGGCGATGATGAGCTTGGGGCTCGTCTCGCGCGCCTGCTGCGCGACCTTGTCATAGTCGATCAGGTGCGTCTCGGGATCGACGCCGTACTGGACCGCGTTGAACCACTTGCCGCTCATCGCCGCCTTCGCGCCGTGGGTCAGGTGGCCGCCCGCGTCGAGGCTCAGCCCCATGATCGTGTCGCCGGGCCTGACCAGCGCCAGCATCACCGCGCCGTTCGCCTGCGCGCCCGAATGCGGCTGGACGTTGGCGTAGCCGCAGCCGAACAGCTGCTTCGCCCGCTCGATCGCGAGCGTCTCGACCTCGTCGGACGGATGGCAGCCCTGGTAGTAGCGCTTGCCCGGATAGCCTTCGGCGTACTTGTTGGTGAAAACGGAGCCCTGCGCTTCGAGCACCGCGCGACTGACGATGTTCTCTGACGCGATCAACTCGATCTGGGTCTGCTCGCGGTCGAGCTCGTGGGCGATGCCGGCGAACACCGCCGCGTCCGCATCCTGGAGGCCACGGGTGAAGAAGCCGTCGGGCTGGACGTCCTGCAACGGCTGGAATTGGGTGCTCATGCGGCGAACTCCGATGGAGGGGCGGACAGCATTTCCACGCGATGCTGGTGGCGACCGCCCTCGAATGATGCGGACAGGAAGGCGAGGAGGCACGCCTTCGCCATTTCCTCGCCGATCAGCCGCGCGCCCATCGCGAGGGCGTTGGCGTCGTTGTGGGTGCGGGCGTAGCGGGCGGATACCGGCTCGGACACCTGTGCGCAGCGGCAGGCGGGGTGGCGGTTGGCGGCGATGGCGATGCCGATCCCCGAGCCGCACAGCGCGACGCCGAGCTCGGCGCGGCCGTCCGCGAGCGCGCTCGCCAGGGCATAGCCGTAGTCGGGATAATGGACGCTCGCCTCGTCGTCGGTGCCGAGGTCGAGCACCTCGTGCCCCTCCCCTTCAGCAACCGCGACCAGCGCGCGCTTGAGCGCGACGGCGGCGTGATCGGCGGCGAAGGCGATGCGCACGAGAGGACTCCCGGAAACGATGCGCGCGCCTTAGCCCCGGTGTCCCGCGGACGCCAGTCCGAAGCGGCCGACGCACGCAGAGTCGCGGGGGCACTCGCCCTGTGGTAAGCGGCGGCCATGAACCAGATGTTGGCCATCGTGCCCGCCACCGACTTCCGCGCGCGGTTCACCACCGCGGAGTTCCTGCGCATGTGCGAGGCGGGAGCCTTCGACGACATCAAGGTCGAACTGATCGACGGAGAACTGGAACGGATGCCGCCGCCGCAGAACGAGCACGGACGCCGGCAGGCCAGCGTCGTCATACGGCTGGCGCGGGTGGCTGTGGAGGCGCTGTTACGGGGTGAAGTCGGGATCGACCTGGGCGACGATACCGTCGTGGGCTGCGATGCGGCGATCCTGAAGGCGCCGGTGTCGGGCAACCGCATCCTCCAGGCGGACGAGGTGACCCTGGCGGTCGAGGTGGCGGAAACGACGCTGGCGCGCGACATGGGGATGAAGCGGATCAAGTACGCGACCGCCGGCATCTCGCACTATTGGGTGATCGATGGCGAGCGGTCGGTGGTCCATGTCTGGGGCGAGCCGGTGAACGGCGACTATGCGCAGATCGCCACCGTCCGCTTCGGCGAGCCCCTGCGCGTGCCCGGCACGAATGCCACGATCGTGATCGACTGATGCGGCGGGTCGGGCCGGTCGCCTTCGTGCTCGGGTTCGCCGGGCTGTTGCCCCAGCTGCTGGCGGTCGGGCTGGTCTTCGCGGGCCATGGCGAGGGCGGGATCGACAAGGGAATCGCGCACGGGATCGGGCAGGCGATCGCGTTCGGCTATGGCTCGCTGATCCTGAGCTTCCTGGGCGGGATGTGGTGGGGCTTCGCGATGCGGCGAGAGGCGGGGCGGCGAGAGGCAGGACAGGGCCGGCTCGTCGCGATCGCGGTGGTGCCGAGCCTGGTGCCGGTGCTGCTGGCGTCGGTCGCGCTGGGGGCGGGGCAGCCCGGCTGGGCGCTGGTCGGGCTGGGATCGGCGGTGCTGTTGACGCTGCCGGTCGACCGGCATCTGGTCGCGACCGGCGAGGCCCCGGCGAACTGGATGCGATTGCGCGTGCCGCTGTCGGTCGGGCTGGGGGTGCTGACAATCGTGGCGGGGGCGGTGAGCCAGGGGGCGGTGACGCGGTTCTGAGCGGGGACGACGTGACCTCAACCCGTTCGCCCTGAGCTTGTCGAAGGGCCGTACATCTTCGGCGAGGCTGGCCGGCGGCACAAGAGCTGTGCTTCGACAAGTTCAGCACGAACGGGATCAGGGCGTGGCCCTGCCTCAGGCCGCCTTTCTGAGCTCCAGGCGGCTCCAGATCTCGGCCAGCGCGTCGACCAGTTCGCGCATCATGGTTTCGTCGTGCGCGGGGCCGGGGGTGAAGCGTAGGCGTTCGGTGCCGCGCGGGACGGTGGGGTAGTTGATCGGCTGGACGTAGACGCCGTATTCGGCGAGCAGGATGTCGCTGATCCGCTTCGCCTTGACCGGGTCGCCGACCATGACGGGCACGATGTGGGTCTCGCCCGCCATCACCGGCAGGCCCGCCTCGGCGAGCATCGCCTTGAGCGTCGCGGCGGCGGCCTGCTGCCCCTCGCGCTCGGCGGTCGAGCCCTTGAGGTGGCGAACGCTGGCGAGCACCCCCGCGACCAGCACCGGCGACAGGCTGGTGGTGAAGATGAAGCCTGGGGCGTAGCTCCGGATCACGTCGACGATCTGGCGGTCGGCGGCGATATAGCCCCCCATCACCCCGAACGCCTTGCCCAGCGTCCCCTCGATCACCGTCAGCCGGTGCGCCTGCCCGTCCCGTTCGGAGATGCCGCCGCCGCGCGGGCCGTACATCCCGACCGCATGGACCTCGTCGAGGTAGGTCAGCGCGTTGTAGCGGTCGGCGAGGTCGCAGATCGCGGCGATCGGCGCGACGTCGCCCTCCATCGAATAGACGCTCTCAAACGCGATCAGCTTGGGCGCGGCGGGGTCCTCGGCGGCGAGAAGCTCCTCCAGATGCGCAAGGTCGTTGTGGCGAAAGACCCGCTTCTCCGCGCCCGAGTTGCGGATGCCCGCGATCATCGACGCGTGGTTCAGCTCGTCGGAGAAGATGATGCAGCCCGGCAGCACCTTGGCCAGCGTCGACAGCGTCGCCTCGTTCGAGACATAGCCGCTGGTGAACAGCAGCGCCGCTTCCTTGCCGTGGAGGTCGGCGAGTTCGTGTTCCAGGTCGATGTGGTAGTGAGTGTTGCCGCCGATGTTGCGGGTGCCCCCCGACCCGGCGCCGACGTCGTGGAGCGCTTCCTCCATCGCCGCGATCACCTTGGGATGCTGACCCATTGCGAGATAATCGTTCGAGCACCAAACGGTGATCGGCTTGGGACCGTTGTGCCCGGCGAAGCAGCGCGCGTTGGGAAACGCGCCCTTGTTGCGCAGGATGTCGATGAATACGCGATAGCGGCCCTCGGCGTGGAGCCGGTCGATCGCCTGGGTGAACACGCGCGAATAGTCGACGCGGGCGGACGTTTCGATGCCCTCGCGGGCGGGGGTTTCGATGCCCTCGATGGTCATGGGGTTGCCACATAGGGAAACGGGACGGCCGGTTCCAGCGGATTTGGCCGATGACCGTCATCGCCGGGGTGGACAAATTGTCCCAGCCTTACAGCTACCAGCCTCACAGAGCTTCGGGCTGCGCGAAGCCGCGCGGGGCCAGCGCCGTCGCCATCCGCTGCTCGCGCGGGCCCAGCCGGGTGAACACGAGGCGGTGCGGCGCGGCCTGAACGGGCCAGCCCTGCCCGGCGGTCAGGTGCGCGATGCGGCGGGCGATGCCGGGGCCGCCATCGACCAGCGCCACCCCCGGCCCCAATGCGGCGGCCAGCTCGTCGGCGAGGAGGGGGAAATGGGTGCAGGCTAACACCAGCGTGTCGAGGCCCGGATGCCGGGCGAGCGGGGCCACCGCTGCCGCCACCGCTCCAAGAGCCAGCGGCTCGCCCGCGAGCTTCGCCTCCGCCAGCTCGACCAGCGCCGCCGAGCCGTGGCGGATCACCGTGCAGTCCGCGGCGAAGCGGGCGGCCAGATCGTCGACATAGGGCTGGCGCACGGTTGCTTCCGTGCCGAGCACGCCGATGACGCGGGTGCAGCTGGCGAGCGCGGCGGGCCGGATCGCGGGCACGGTGCCGACGACGGGCACGTCGAGCGCGGCGCGGACGGGGGCCAGTGCGATCGTCGAGGCGGTGTTGCACGCGATCACCGCGAGGCGCGGGCGGTAGCGCTCCACCAGCCGCCCGAGCAGCGCGGGGACGCGCGCGGCGATCTCCGCTTCGGAGCGGGTGCCATAGGGGAAGCCGGCCGAGTCCGCGGCATAGACGATCGGCGCGGCGGGCAGCAGTACGCGGGTTGGCGCAACCACCGACAGCCCGCCGACACCCGAATCGAAGAACAGGATCGGCCGGGCATCCATCGCCGCCCGCCTAACCATTCGCATCCGATCGGTCCAATTTGATCGAGGTTGTTGGCGAGGTGAAACGTCTTCCTATATGCTGTGGATGAGGGGGATTTCGGTTGCAGGCTGAATGGGTCTGGTTCGCGCCGGTGGCGGCGCTGGCGCTCGGCTATCTGCTGGGGTCGATCCCGTTCGGGGTGATCCTGACGCGGGTCGGGGGCGCAGGTGACCTGCGCAGCATCGGTTCGGGCAACATCGGCGCAACCAACGTGCTGCGGACGGGGCGCAAGGGGCTGGCCGCCGCGACCCTGCTGCTCGACCTGCTCAAAGGCGCCGCCGCAGTGCTGATCGTCGCATCGCTGCTTCCCGGCGAACAGATGCTGGCCGCCGCCGCCGCGTTCCTGGGGCACTGCTTTCCCGTGTGGCTGCGCTTTCGCGGGGGCAAGGGGGTGGCGACGCTGATGGGGATCGTGGTGGCGCTGCACTGGCCGCTCGGGCTGGTCTATGCCGCCGTGTGGCTGGGGCTGCTCGGCACGATCCGGGTGTCGTCGCTGGCGGGGATGGTCGCGGCGGCGTCCGCGCCGGTGGCGGCGGCGCTGATGGGTCGGTTCGACCTCGTGCTGCTGCTGCTCGCGCTGGCGCTGATCGTGCTGTGGAAGCATGGCGAGAACATCGACCGGCTGTTCGCCGGCACCGAGCCCCGGATCGGGCGCCCCCGCCCCGGACAGACGCCGTGAGCGGCGCCGCGGCCGCCGTGCTGCCCGACGATGCGGTCGCGCGGCTCAGGCTGCTGCGCACTCGCGGGGTCGGCCCGGTCACATATCGGCAGCTTGTCGCCCGATTCGGCGGTGCGGAGGCCGCGATCGAGGCACTGCCCATGCTGGCGCGGCGAGGCGGCGGCAACGCGCCACAGGTTGCCGGCGTAGGCGAGATACGGGCGGAACTGGCCGCGATCGCGCGCGTGGGCGGGCGCGCGGTGTTCCTCGACGACCCCGAATACCCGCCGCTGCTGCGCGAGATCGACACCGCGCCGCCGATGCTGGTGGTGCGGGGGGATGCAGGACTTGCACGACGCCCGTGCGTCGCGATCGTCGGCGCGCGCAACGCGTCGGCCGCCGCGTGCCGCTTCGCGCGCGAGCTGGCGCATGGGCTGGCGCAGGCGGGCGCGACCGTCGTCTCGGGCCTCGCGCGCGGGATCGACACCGCGGCGCATGTCGGCAGCCTGCCGGGCACGGTCGGCGTGATCGCGAGCGGGATCGACATCGCCTTTCCGCCCGAGAACGCCCGGCTGCAAGAGGAGATCGCGACGCGCGGGCTCCTGTTGGCCGAACAGCCGCCGGGGACGCAGCCGCTCGCCCGGCACTTCCCGTCGCGCAACCGGATCATCGCCGGGATCGCGCAGGGCACGGTGGTGGTCGAGGCCGCGCCCCGGTCGGGATCGCTCATCACCGCGCGGCTCGCGGCCGAGTCGGGGCGCGAGGTGATGGCGGTGCCCGGCCACCCGTCCGACCCGCGCGCGCAAGGGTGCAACGGGCTGATCCGCGAGGGCGCGACGCTGGTCCAGACCGCGGCGGACGTGCTGGAGCTGATCCGGCCGATCGATGCGCGATCGGGGATGATCGGGGGCGTGCGCGCGCCCGCCGCCGGCTTCGGCGCCGCGCCTGCCGCCGAGCCGAGCGAGCGGGAGCGGGCGGAGATCGTGGGGCTGCTCGGCCCGGTGCCGGTATCGGTCGACGAGCTGGTGCGGCAATCGGGCGCGACACCGGCGGCGGTGCAGCTGCTGCTGCTTGAGCTGGAGCTGGCCGGACGCCTTGATCGCCATGCCGGCGGGCGGGTCAGCCTTTCCGGCGGATAGCCCAGGAGAACAGCGGCCCGCCGCCGATGAACGCGATCAGCGCCAGCCGGGGATCGATCATCCCCAGCACAAAGGCGCTGCTGCCGATCAGGAGCGGGATGGCGCTGGCGCGGACGTGGCGGGTGAGCTGGGCGGGATCGACCCCGTCGGCGATCAGCCGCTTGTCGTTGGCGATCCGCATCAGCAGGTGGTTGACCAGTCCCAGCACGACCAGCCAGCCCGCATAGAAGCCGACCCCGACGCGCAGGCCCCCGTACTCGCTGATGACCGCGGTCGGAAACGGCATGAACGCCACCGCGAGCAGGAACAGGAGGTTGACCCACACCAGCCGGGGCGGCGCGGCGCGCAGCTCGGCCATGACGATGTGGTGCGCGACCCAGAAGCGCCCGAGCACGAGGAAGCTGATGAGGAAGCCGACATAGTTCGGGATCAGCCCGGCCAGCGCGGCCCCGAGCGCGGCATCGGTGTGGGCCTCCAGATGCGGCAGCCGCACTTCGATCACCAGCAGCGTCATCGCGATCGCGAACACCGCGTCGGAGAAGAAGGTCAGCCGTTCGAGCATCCGGTGCTCGCCGGTATCCGCCTCGGTCCTTGACGACACCCTCCGCTCCCCCAATCCTCGCGCGTACACGTAAGGACCCTGAACGGACCCCATGCAGCTCGTCATCGTCGAATCGCCGGCCAAGGCCAAGACCATCGAGAAATATCTCGGCTCGGACTATCGCGTCCTCGCCTCCTACGGCCATGTCCGCGACCT
>Ga0325400_1000634_pt1 | contig 26646 bp, 13 predicted proteins | sample PopdelMetagenome_2_FD_205662 | JGI IMG/M metagenome (GOLD analysis project Ga0325400, IMG submission 205662) | Populus deltoides microbial communities from Bellville, Georgia, United States - Xylem-PdKOR-R1 | ecosystem: Host-associated > Plants > Phyllosphere > Stem > Wood/Secondary xylem...
AACAATGCTAATAACAAATTATTTATGAAAAATCGATTGAAATTGGATGTTTATCATTAAAATTTTGTGAGATTTGAAGCATGATTTTATAACCTTTGTGATTTTCTTAGCTTTTAATTACATAAAATATAAATATATTTTTTTAATTTATTTCAACAATAATGAGATTTAAAAAAAAAACAGAAATAATATTCTCATTTAAAAACATTATATTAGTTAAGATAAACCAGAGACATGCTAAAATTATCTTAATAGAAAAAAAAATCTAAAACAACTGTAATTTCAGGCTTAACAATGCCAAAACAAATTCCAAGGACCTGCAAAAAAAAAAAATTACCTTTAAAAACATTTGGGTTTCCGCAGTTTAACACGACATTCAAACTAGCATTCCTGCAAAGGTTGCTGGACTGGAATTTGTAAAAAACAGAAGAAGAAGAAGAAGAAGAAGAAGAAGAAAATGCCGTTAATTTACTAATTTTTATTTTCTTGGAAAGAATTAGGCGCCCCCAAATCTCCCTTTCATATTAATCAATGGAAGGATTACGTCCCCACATACATATTCTCAAATCTCAATAATCATATAAACAGACAAATATGTGCCATGCATGCAAGCCATCGCATTCACCTTATCTCCTTTGACTGGTCCAAGCAACCATGTGGAGGGTCATAGCTTGAACAAGCTTTGATTTTTCAATGCTGCTATATTATTTACCCAGTCCAAGAGAGTGACTGAAGAGAAAACAAAAAACAATAAATTATAGCAGACTGTTGGGTTATTTTGAAGATGCAGAAAAGATGTGAGCTTCCGGGAAGATGGTCTAAGCCGTCGAAATGATGTGCTTGAAAATTAAACTCATTGACCCAATTTCTTGCCTTCTCTCATCTATAGCTTATATAAGGCTCTCCTTCATGTATCTTTCACAAACAAACAAAGTACAGCACTTTCGCTTCACTGTTTGAGAATCTCGTTTTCTTGGTTCCAAATCACAAGCTTTTAGCAATTCTAGGATCGCCATGGAGATGTCACCATTTAGACAAGTCACAACAGAGGAAACAAGGTCAAGGAAAACCAGAAGAGCGTGGAAGTTGAAGCTTAATATCACTTGGCATGCTATCAAGAAGGCAGTAAGTTACAACGTCAAGAAACGTCTCCACCTTCATCTTCATGTAAGCTGTGCAAGAAGCATGAGACGGCTTTCCACTAACCAAACCCATCAGGAACTAGCTGTGAAGCCACATCAGGCTTCCAAACCAAAGCAAAAGGCTAGAAATCCCAGCAAAACACTAGCATCCCTCCTCCATGTGCCATATACAGCTTTGGATTTTGTAGACCGAGGAGATCACATGACTCCTACACTATCTCCCAAGCAGAGTATATCAGCAGTGTGGAAAGAAATCCATGGCTCAAGCAATTGGGAGACCCTTCTTGACCCTCTCGACCCGAGTCTTCGACGAGAAATTCTCAAATATGGAGAATTTGTTCAGGGCACATATGATGCCTTCGACTTTGATCCTTTATCAGATTTTTGTGGGAGTTGCAGGTATAACCGGCGTAAATTTTTTGAAACATTAGGCCTCACAAAGCATGGTTACAAGGTGAAAAAGTACATTTATGCCTTGTCCCATGTAGATGTGCCTGAGTGGTTAAAGAGGTCATACACTACGTGGAGCAAAGATTCCAACTGGATGGGTTATGTTGCTGTAAGCAGAAGAGAAGAATCACAGAGAATCGGCCGGAGAGACATAATGGTCGCATGGCGAGGCACTGTGTCGCCATCAGAGTGGTTCAAAGACCTCACCACAAGTCTAGAACATATTGACAACACAAATGTTAAAGTTCAAGAAGGGTTCCTCAGTGTTTACAAATCCAAGGATGAGTTGACAAGGTATAATAAGTTAAGTGCCTCTGAGCAGGTTATGCAAGAAGTGATGAGACTAGTGAATTTTTATAGAGGAAAGGGTGAAGAGGTTAGCTTGACAGTTACAGGGCATAGCTTAGGAGGTGCATTGGCACTCCTCAATGCTTATGAGGCTGCAACTGCCATTCCTGATCTATTTGTTAGCGTCATTTCTTTTGGCGCACCAAGGGTTGGAAACATCGCCTTCAAGGAGAAGCTCAACGAATTAGGAGTCAAGACCCTACGTGTTGTAGTTAAGCAAGATATAGTCCCAAAACTACCAGGCCTGTTGAACAAAATGCTTAACAAGTTTCATGGACTCACTGGGAAGTTGAATTGGGTTTATAGGCATGTAGGAACTCAATTGAAGCTTGATGCATTTATGTCACCCTACTTGAAGCCTGAATCTGACTTGTCAGGGTCTCATAATCTGGAGCTGTATCTTCACCTGATAGATGGATTTTTTAGCAAGAAATCCAAGTATCGATGGAATGCAAGGAGAGATTTAGCATTGGTGAACAAGGGTAGTGACATGCTGATAGAGGATCTGAAAATACCAGAGTTCTGGTACCAGTTTCCTTACAAGGGGCTCGTGTTGAACCAATACGGTAGATGGGTTAAACCTGGCAGGCTGCCTGAAGATATCCCTTCTCCACTGAGTATCGATACGCCACCGAAACATGGTCGCCAATCTTAGATTACGTTGCACAGTTCCCAGTTTTCGTTTAATGTTAAGGCTTCAAATTTGTTGATTTTTTTTATTCGTCTCCAAGAAGGAGTAGCTGATTTGATTTATTCTCTGCATCTCAAGTCCTTTTTTCTTTTCTTACTGGAAACATAGTGATAGTGTTTTTATGTTTCTCTCTTGTACCTAGTAATCATGATTTGGAATTTGGCTCGGCATTTTTGGCTGTCTTCCCTCTTCTTATATTATCTTTTTCCTCTTCTGAGTTGATTACGAAAAAAATTAAACATTAGAGTTCTCTTTGCACAAAAGAAAGGAACAGCAAAATCTTTTCAAAATATCCATGGAAAGTTACGGGTTTTTCTTCATCATTCATTACAAAGGCTCGAACTGAAGCCACGGCAGAGGGGAGAACAAACCGAATGCCATCCAAGCTCTATTGAGCCAAAGTTATTGGTCTAAGAACTCACTCAATTTGATCCAATATATATCAGCATCACTCATCTTGACACAGACGATCCAAAGAAAACAGAACACTTGCTTGCACTTGATGGAGCTATGGAAAGACTTCCCTTGTTCGAAGCAAATTTCCCGAGAGAATGAACGCTACCTCGACAAATCATGCATCAGTTTTTGGATTGGAAAGGATTAGCAATTTTAGTCGTTAAAGCTTCAAGGACCAGAAAGGCAGTTTATCAGAGGGGTCACCTGCAGTTGTTTTTCCATTTCAGTGCCCCATCTATAGCATTATCATTTGCGACTTATATTTTTCCAGTCCAGTGTGTCTCGTTTTTTGTATTATGACGGGCTATTTGGTCCCTTTATTCTTTCAATTTTTTGATTGAAACCCCCAACTCTTTGTCATGTTAATTGAGTCCCTCTACTCTTCTTTGTGTATTGAAGTTGCCTCTCCTCCACCTTTCTACTAGAATACTCAATTGAATGTTTATTTTTCATTATCTTATTTCTTTAATTGCATTTCAAAACATAAAGACCTCTCTTGTTTTTGTATTATTTTGTTTCAGGCAGAAATAATTTATTCTGTTCAAAAGATAATAAACAGATGTTAAAAATGAGCTCTTTTTTTCCTAAAAATAAAAAATTAGAAATTCTATTAAGAAGGTCAGTTAGCGCATCCTCAAGAATTTGCCTCTAACATTATAAAAGCACTTCATAGTTGCTTGCCTTGGACTGCTATACAGCCCCCAATTAGCACAAATAATGGCCTCATACCTTAATAATAAGCCTGCTAGAGTAGATAGGCCCGTAGTAATTTTATTTGACGTTGTTGGACATTATTTTTTAAAAAATATATTAAAATAATTTTTTTATTTTTATTTTTAAAATTAACGTATCAAAACAATTCATTTAAAATAAAGAAAAAAAAAACAAAATTTCGTAGAAGTACTGCAATCCCATACAGACCCTACACATGCGATAAGGACAAGGGAGAAAGACTAGGAAAACGACAGGCAGCCGAATACGGATAAGCATGGTATATTAACACAAGTTTCCACTATATTTCAATGCTATAGATTCAGGAAAATAACTAACACGAAGTTTTGACATTCACAGCATTCAAGGTGGATCCACAACTCTAGCCTATATAATGATACACACAAGAAAAGGATGAAAATCTTGCAAAATTGTTCACATTATAAAAGCTTCAGCCATTTTTTACCTATCTTCTATTCAGATTCAGCACATCCATGCAAGTTTGTGCGACCTGAAAATTGTGATAGATATGCTAGAATCCAAATTTCTACCTCTGCAACACCTGTGACAAACGTCGCAAAATTATGGTACCAAGGTGAAAAGACGAATCCTTCTCATAGCTGATACATCAGTTACTTGTTCCCGTAAGAATGTGCATACCACTTGCAGCATATATTCGGATATTATCAAATAGATTGTTGTTTGACAGCCAAATCATTACATCATTTAACATTTCAACCGTCTCCCAGTAGCTTTGTCCCCATCAGTTAATCTTAGCCCATCCATAATTTCAATACTCTATCCTTACCACCAGAAGCTACTTTCTCACCATCTGGACTCCAATCAACGGCAAATACCTTACCACAAAGAATCAGAGCTAAAATATCAGCATTCAAATAATATATGCATCAAATGGCCATACGTTCACAGTGGAACATACCTCATCTGCATGGCCAGGAAGATCTTGCTTTAATTTCTGTGTTCGTATATCCCAAATCTGGCAAGGGGAGTAATTATAGGGTCAGAGGAATGGAGAAAGGGGCAGGCGACAAGAGGAAGCGCCTTGCAGAATAATACACTTTGGCACAAATTGCATGCAATGGCAGGGAGAAGTGCATTCCTTCTTTACAGAATATCAGTTAATCATTGAAGGAAAACCATAATTGCTTATTATGATCCATTAAGAGAGGTACCAGAGAGCGGAAACTACATTCTCACACATATGGGGCCCCACTAAATAAGGACCAAACATCCTTTCATTGTGTTTGGACCAAAGTGTATATAACCAAGCGGTCATTTTGAAACCCCAAATACCAAAAGAAAAGGTTTAGAGTGGATAGAATTACCTTCAGCGTAGAGTCTTTGCTCCCACTTAAAAGAAGCCTACTGTCTGCGGACCAGCTGCAGAGCATCATGCAATTTTTAATGAGAACAGCTACAAAAGTTTAGAGTATGGATATTCAGAAGTGATTAAAACAAATCAAACCTGATCTGATAAACAGGTCCGACATGGCCACGGAAAGCAGCAACAAATTTCCCAGTAATGCCATTCCATAGCTTCACAGATTTATCAAATGATGCACTAGCTACCCAATTCCCATCAGGTGAGAAGTATACATGATTTACAAGCTGCAGCAACCAAGAAGAAGTAAAATACTTCAGTTAAAAAAATAATTGAATTATAATTGCATTTCAAGACTCCACTTGCAGACAGAATTTGCAAGATTCAGAGTATATGTCAACACTTGGCCTCTTTACATTGCACTCCCTACAAACAAGGATCAAGAATTAGGATTGCAAGCAAAACAGAAAAGCATTCATAGCCTTTGTACCTGTTGATGACCTGTCATGCGAGTTTTAGGGTGTTTGCTGACAGCGGGTTCCCACAGGAACATGGTAAAATCATCAGAACCTGAAACTAGTCTTTCAGGAGCATTGCCTTTCATTTTATTGTACCTTTCCAGAGCAACCTATAACATTTATAAATAGGTAGGAATAATCAGTTCCATATAGACAGGAAAACTGCAGGCTCTTTAGCACAAAGCGCAACATAAAAAAGAGAACTTCAGAAGCTGGAAATCAACGCCTTTTGTTTTGTTTTGCTGCAGTTTTCTGGAAATCATGGAACACCCTAGACACATAGCTCTAACTCAAGCAAACCCTTCCATCACAACAATGAGCAAACCCAAAGAGGAAAAAAGAAAACAAGTGTCTCACATTCTTGCACTATATTGAATACTGATAGGAGCAAATAAATTAAGCAGGAGCCAAGAGAAGTCCCCTCTCCCCTCAACTCAAATAATGTCCTAGACAAATAGATGGTAAGAAAATTATTTTACATTAAGTTTGAGTAAGTAAATATTTTTAACTAAATATGATATCAGATAACAAAAATAAAAGCTTAAGTATATGATGGGATTGAAGACCATGCCCAAAGGAGGCTCCCGGAAAGCAACTTCAGCCTCTCTTTTTTCCCATTCATTTACATGGTAACATCCCTCTGCATAAATTAGTAAAAATCCAGCTTCAAGGTATAAATCAACAAAGTTTCAGAACAACACAAAGGTCCATCAACCATTCAACTACTACATATAAAGTTCTTGAACATTCACAACAGATAGCTGCCACAGGGGTGAACATTCTTTAACTAATGACTAGATTTAAAATTTTGAAACTGCATCAAAAAATCCATACTAATATCCCTTGAATATTAAACTAATTCATAGATGGTAAATAAATATGGTCCCAAGCAGAAAACACTAGAAGATAAATGTCTTGAGCCATTTTCATCACAATGCAACAACTGAAGCAACTAGCAACCTTACCTTCTTCATTTCCTCTGGAGAAGAATGTGTTTTTCCTGTATGATCAAAAGCTCCTGTGCGAAGAACATACTCAGTGCTCAACGCGAGAGAGTTAACCCAATGCCCATGACCCTAAAACAAGAACCATATGCACAAGGAGTTATAAAGAGAGGAACTGCCATTTTCACATCAACAATTGAAGTTTGAGATTATTAATTGGAAACCTAAGATCTGAATGGTAATTGTAACAAAGAACATTCCTTTTCACAAACAATAAGCAAACCTTTACAGCATAAATGTGGTCAGAAAATGCAGTACTAAAATATTGTCAAAGAAACAAAATATGTCCGTACAATTACCTTCAATTCACGAATAAGCTTCCCTTGTGATGTTTCCCACACTTTAATGGTACAATCCTGGGAGCTGCACCAGTGAGATGAAGACAAAGGTGAAATATATGGCTAAAGCAAGGGCAATGGCCATTGAACCACAGTTTGACAACGTTTGATTTTCTGAGAACTAGGTTTATGAGTTAAAGAGTACTTTGTATTAGCATAAAATCATAAAGGCAGATAAAGCCAGCTAATCTTCCAGAAAGAAAGCCGCATCAATTTTCCACTTTTTCTTGTTTATGGAAGGAAAGAAATGCAGACCGCTTTGCAGTGGACTTTGGAGTCTTCTAATTTTTTCAAAGTCAATTAACTATATATAAGTCCCTTCTGTATTGATTGAATTTAGTTCGCTTTTTCATATGATGAGCTTCCAGTAAGTATTGGGCAGTAGTTGCGATGAGCTTATGTATATCCAGTAGTTCAATTTCAAGTGTCAATGAAAATTCCTACTTTTTTTTTAAATATTCCAGTCTCCTGTCCTCTCTAGCACTGATCAGCTATATCCTAAACCAGGATTCTTGGGTGGATCGGCCAAAAAACTTGTAAATTTTAAGCTCTTTGATTAGAATAGGAGTAGTGGTTGTCTGATGAACATTTTCACATAATTGTAGACAGAAAAGCCTACGTACCCAGTATAAATTACTCCATCTCCACCCCATTTTACACAAGTTATTGCAAGTGTGTGGCCACTAAGACAAATAACAGATTTTCTTAGTGATATGTCCCATATGCGTGCATCTCCATCTTTGCTAGCACTAACAAAGCGACGGCAAGGAGCATTCAAATGGACTGGTTCCCAAGAGATGCCAGTAATCCATTTCTTGTGGCCCTGAAACGAGGCAAATTGCAAAATATCAGTTTCTAGACAATTATTTGTTAGCACAACAATTAAACACCAAATAGGATATTCCCTAAATGGTATGAAAATTTCTACCATGTCGATTGCAAAAACAATTCGAATTTATGAGGGAAAAAAGAAACTAATTGAATGTTGTAGGTCCATATCTAACTTTGTCCAGAAGTCAAGTTAAAATATAATAATTACTGTTTATAGGCCCAGAAAAGACACAGGACCTTGCAGCCATTTAGTTGTAACATTTTCCCAAGTTTTCACCAAAAAAGTTTCTGACACTTTAAATGAAAAAAACTCTTGGCATGCAGAAGCAATAAGGACACAAAGATCATCTCTGATTTATTTTATTTTCTTTTTAAAAAATAAGGGAGTGAGCAACAGAATCTTTACTCGAGAAGACACAACACTTCTCCATAATAATTTAGTCATGCATCTAATAAGTTAGATACATCCATCAGCAAAGACAGATTACCACACTGATGAATCAAATGGAAACAGACACGAATAAAGAAGCATGACCCTAGGGTAAATATTTAGGATACAACCAAACTATTAGACCCAACCAAAAGGAGTACAACTGTGTACATAGTATTTGAGACTGTAAGATTAAACGAGTTGCACCTAAATGCTTCAAGAGCATGTCAAAATTGAAATTGACAACCAACTCAAGTGGGATATGAACTATCAGCTATTCTAGCATATAAAGACTTTACCACAAGCTGATTCCCTGATGGCTTTCCCGTCTGAGGATCCCAACACTGAAGTTCTCCAGCCTTGCTCCCACTCACCAGATGCTTACCATCTGGTGACCATGCAATGCAAAGAACCCAATTCTTATGTCCTGCATCAAGTAGTTCATATATGATCAATGCAATAAGTGGAGAGGAAATGAACAAATGGGCTGAAGAACCCTGCCTTGTGAAACATCAAATACCATCCAAAATAGGCCTCTTTCCTAGGTATGAAGAACCCACAACGAACACGATCATGCATAAGCTTGTTTCAGTTTTGTTAAGATAATCAATCTGAGATCTAACATATCATCAAAATGACCAATAAAATAATTTACTCTGCTCACTCAAATTAAAAAAAAAAAAAGCCTTTCCAAAAAGAAACATGTGCATATAATGTCAAACTTGATTTTGTCACAGTAATCAGCTACAGAAACTTCAACTATTAAGAACAAACAGGCTAAGAGAGTGATATGGCCTAGACTTTTGACCTGTACATGTAAACATCGGTGTCTGGGTATTAAGGTCCCATAGACGAACAGTGGTATCCCCAGAGCCACTGGCCAGCTGCCGCCCATCGGGACTAAAGGCAACTGAAAGTACAGCTTCCGCATGACCTGGGGTGACAAAAAACAGAGGCAGCACGTGTAAGAAAAACATACAACATCATTAACCTGTGTGGTGGTAATTTAACTAAACAAAAAATGAAACCATCACATGCATGTATAGGGGTAAAAAATTCTTCAGAGGTAGAGCTAGAAGAGTTTCATAGGAGATGAACAGCATTAGCTACTCGAAACCAACATATCAAAAGAAAGCAAGCAACATTCCCACCATTCATAACAGTAGTTAAGCAAGCAGTTAGAAATTGTCATAAAATGTTCATACAATAACTCGAGAAGAAGAAAACCGCAATCATACCAGCAATAGTCGCTGAACAACGATTAACTGGACGAATTCGGAAAATAGCTTGTGGTTGACAAACAATCGCCAGTACCTTCTCCACCGAAACTGAAAGCCCGTAAAAATCAACAAATTAACCTTTCCCACACACACCAAAAACAAAATTCTATAGACAAAACTAAAATGTTACGATTCTCCTTCTTTTAACTCTCACTAACCTTTGTTTTTCTGTAAGTAAGTTTCAAGTGGCACAACAAGCTCTTGATCCGATATATAAAAAGCATACGGTAACTTCTCTTCCTGAGCCGAAAAAGACACGAGATTCAATAGGCTTTTTCAAATTTTAATGCATTGTTTTTAGTGACTAAAACATTCCCAGTATTGCAAAACAAATGAAAATCGAAACTTACATTGTTAAGAAGCTTATTAACGATTTGTTGAAGTTGTTGTGGACCAGCGTTTTGAGGAAGATATAGAGGAGCTCCAAGTGGCGTCCCTTCTGGGTCTGTGAATTGGCACATAACATTGTTCACTGCTTCATCCTCCATCTTTGCTTATTCAATATTGTGCCTTCTTGTGTTTGTCTATTTATATATATTTTTATACCTACAAAATGGGAATTGGGAGGTTTTTGGGTTTATGGCTCCGTCACTCTGCAACTGGAAGTGAAGAGGACTTAGAATTAGGGTTTAAATTTTAGGGGTTTAAGAGCCTGTTGGTTATTTTTTTATTTATTTAAAAATATATATTGGAATAATTTTTTAAATTTATTTTTTAATATAAAAAAATAATTTAAACTTTTAAAGAAAAAAAAAATATTTAAAAAAAAACGCAAAAGGTGTGTGGTTGATGTATTGTGAGTGCTTACATGGAGTTCGCTTTCTGGATTCATTGCTGATTACATGGCTTTCTTTGGCACACGCAGCCGCAGGTAAATTTTTTTAATTTTTTTTTATTTGATTGTTAAAATTAACATTAACAATTAACGTTAACATTAACATTATTAATATTCTTAACATTGACATTGATATATAAAAATCAAAGGATAGTGTTTTTTCACTGTATATCACACCAATGAATATTATTTATTGCAATGAAAAAATTTTCCTTTTATTTATTTTTATTTTTCTAGATTTATTTTTTTTTCTAATTCATTCTTTAATATTTAGTTTCTAATAAGTATAATAATAAGTATAATTAATTTTTAATTTGCATCACACTGCAAGACCTTGTTCATTCTAATATCTTTTTTTATTTGGTTTTATATTTTTTTAAATCTATATGTTTCTCTAATTTTATCTTTTTATATTTAATTTATTGGAGGTTAGGTTTCATATGTTATTATGATTTGTTTTTTATACAGTTATTCTGGTCTTATAACATGTGTCATATATATGGTGAATTAACTTGGTTGATTAGAGTTTTTTTTAATTGTTATTTTTTAATTTCATTATTTAACGCTGAGTTGATTAAAAATTAGGTTTCATTGTTTATTTTGTTTTATTTTCTAAGATGCTATCTTAGTCTCATGATCGGGGTGTTTCGTGGATTAACCCTAATTGACTCATTTTTTTTATTCTTTTAATTTGTATTTTTTTTCAATTTCATCATTCAACATTGAAATGATTAAAAAATAGACTTCGTAATTTATTTCGATTTGCTTTCTATGAAGTTATTATAGTCTCATGACTCTGATCACGAATTTAACGGGTTAACCCGGGCAAACCCATGTCGTTTTATTGTGTCATATTTTTAGATTGAATTTTTTTTTCCAAATTCATCATTCAACAATAGGTTTATTGGAAATCAGATTTTATAATTTGTTTTATTTTGCTTTGTAAGGGATTGCCTCGGTTTCATGACCCGAGTCACGGGTTTGACATGTTGACTCGAATCATTTTTTTTGTTTACTTTGTATGAGATTATCCCGATCTCATGACCCGGGTCACAGGTTTGAAAGGTTAACTCGAGTTTTTTTTTTTTACTTTTATTCTTCAATACTGAGTTGATTATAAATTAAGTTTTATAATTTGTCTTGATTTACTTTATATAACATTTATCACAGTCTTGCAATTCGAATTGTGAATTTGACATGTTAATATAAGTTAACTCGAGTTGATCTAATATGTTATCATTACAATATTATTGTAAAAAAAAGACAATGTCTTAAATTTTTACAAGTTAAATTATTTTTTTACCGATTATTTAGGTTACCTCTAAGCTCATCAACTCAACCAGATCGCATTAGATTAACTTTCACACGGTTTTAAAAACTTTTATATTAAAAAAAAATTAACAATACCCGAATATTTCTTTTTATCTTGAAAAAATAAAGTTAATTTGACTCGCAGCGCAAGCCAACAATGTAATTATATTATACTCTATACTAAAAGGCATTAGCTTTTTACTGTGCAAATTCACAGTGAAAGGCAAATGTCTTTTAGTTGTAGTTTGTTTTTTCTTTTATTTTATTTTCTCTTTTCATTTAATTTTTGTTTGTTTAATTTAGTTTTTAAAGGTTATTTTTTTCTATTTAGTTATCATACTCTCATGACACGGATCTCAGGTTTAACGAGTTAACATAATTTAGCGAGTTAACTCAGTTGACTCATATTTTTTTTCCTTCAAATTTCATCCTTTAACATTGTTTTGATTGAGAATTAAACTTCATGATTTGCTTTGTTTACTTTTCATTAGATTATCTTGATCTCATGACACGAGAATAACGTTTAACGGATTAACCCGGGTTAACTCGGGTTCTTTTTTGTATCTTTTATTTAATTGATTTTTTTTCAATTTTATCATTTAATATTGAATCGGTTGGAAATTGAGCTTCATAATCTATTTTGATTTGCTTTTCATGAGAATATCTTGGTCTTAAGATCAAGATCACGAGTTTTTGCAGTTTAACCTTGGTTAAATCAAGTCATTTTTTTTATTTTCTTTCTAAGAGGTTATATTGGTCTCATTATCATTTAACATTGGATTGATTGAGAATTGAGTTTCATAATCTATTTTTAACCTAATTGACTCATTTTTTTTCTTTTTTTTTAATTGACTCCCATTCCCAGTTTCATCAATTAATATTGTATTTAATCGAGAATTAGGCTTAATGTTTGTTTTCATGAGGTTATCACGGTCTCATGACTCGATAATAGTGCTTAATGATTAACTCAGGTTAACCTTGCTTATTTTTTAATGTCATCTTTTTAATTAAGATTCTTATAATTTTTATCATTCAACATTATGTCCGACAAGAACGATTGCAAATTGATATTTTATATATATATATATATATATATATATATATATATATATATATATATATATATATATACTTTCTTTCTATAAAGTTGTCTCAATCTCAAGACTAGAGTTATAGATTTGACAGATTAAACCGGGTTAAATTATGTCGTTTTTTTTTTTAGTATAAGGTTATCTCCATCTGATGACCCAGGTTATAGGTTTGGTGGATTGACTCGGATTGTTTTTCTAATTGTTTCTTTTTTTAATCTCATGCTTCAATATTAGACTGGTTAGAGATTGAAATTTGTAATTTGTTTTTCACGGGGTTATCTCGGTCTTATGACCCGGGTTACAAGTTTGACATGTTAACACGAGTAGTTTTTTGTGGTCATTTTTTAATTTTTTTTTCAATTTCATCATTCAATATTGTGTTGATTGGAAATTAGGCTTAATAATTTATTTTGATTTGCTTTCTATATGGTTATCATAGTCTCATAACCTGAGTCATGAATTTGACGCATTAACCCGGGTTGTCCAAGGTCAATCTAATATGTTGTTATTTTAATATTAAAATAAATACCATCTTGAAATTTTGTTTAGTCAAAATTTATTTTCATATGTTGTATGAGTTGTTTTTAAATCAGTAAAATCAACCGAATTATATCGGGTAAATCATCACACGATTTAATTTTTTTCTGTTATGAAAAAAATATTAGTAACATTTAAAAAATATTAGTAATATTTAAAAACATTTAAATATTTTCTTTACATTAATTCAACTTATCCAAGTATCTCGTAAACTCAAGCGGAAAAAAACAAATACACTTGAATAAAACAATTTCTGATTTTACACCCTAAACATTTTTGTTTTTTTGTCCATTTTGGCCCTTCGTTTAGATTCTACGTGGGTAATTGACGTAAAAGCCCCTAAATCCTCTCTCTCTCTCTCCATCTGCAACGAAGATTAAAAAAAAAATCAACTTCTTCTATTTTTCTTCTCCTCCCTCTAATTCTTCGCTTGTAAACCATACAAAGGAAACGGAAAGAAAAAATCCCATCAACCCCTACAAAATACCTTAATGAAAACTCTCAATTAATTCTATCCTTAAAAATTCCAATATTCATCCTCTCTCTACTATTGTTGAAAAATAAAACAGTTCAAACAGTTAAATTATTTATATTTTGCCTTCATAGTTTTGAATATCATAGAAAACATTTTGAATTAAAGAAAACCAATAAAAAAATAATTTTTGCTATTATTTTTTATTTAATAACTAAAAACACACATAAACACCGGCCCAAAAACAGCAAGAAATGCTTAAAAAACTGCCATAAATCATTCGACCCACGCTGCCATACTCTTCCCATCAATTGATATACAACCCAGAATTGATAAAATCTCTTCAAATCAACTGCCAGGAAGTATGCAACCCAAATGCCAAAAACCAAAACAAACATTGCAGGAACAGTTATGGCAAAATTTAATATACAAGAACAGATTGATGAGATGAACCACATTACAAACTGTATGAATTGATGAGAGTAGTCTTGCTTACTCACAGAAAATTGACATCGCAGATAGTTGATGTAATTTTTCTTCCTTGCCTTGCTATTTGGGGTCTCCATTTTTTCATTGAAAACATATAGCCCGAGACAGTAAAGAACATTCCTATCTCTCGATTGTGCCTCGCCTCGAGTCCTTAACTCTGTGTAGCCTGGTTGCGAGTGCGATTTTTGCAAGATTACTGCTAAATGCCAGAGAATCGGCAACATGCATAACATGGATATCGACAATAGATCATGCCATTCCTATCATCTCAATGCCCTAACCTTCATGAAGTTTTCTTTGATTTTTTAGAATTTTAGACTCAGCAATGATGAGATGAGTTTTGATCCACAATGAAGAAATCACAATGATGAGATGATGAGAGGGAAAGAGAATAGGTTCTGTTTCTCTCGGCGAGTTTTATCATATAATTTATATGGGATTATTTTGGTTATTTCAATCATTTTTCTTTACCGGTGATTTCTTTGTAATATTAAAAAAATATAGAAGTAAAGCGTAAAATAAAATAAATAATAAGATGTATAGGATAATTTTTTTTATTAATTCAATCATAACTAGTTTCCAGAGCTGTTTTTTTTTTTTTTTGATTATCGTGGGGTGTCCGGACCAGCTTGCACGCACCACGACTATTCTCCACGGCCCACTGAGCATCTTGCAAGCTCAGTGAACAGGTAAGGCACCACGGGGGTGACAAGCGTGCACATAGAGGATCGAACTCGGGACAGGAGCGGAACAAGTCACACGATTGACCACTGAGCTAGACCATCAAGTGCTTCCAGAGCTGTTATTATGACTTGAAGTGCATTTGAATTTAAAATTATAATTCATTTTAGAATGATTTTATAAAATTTGCCATTGAGATGGGTGAAAGGTGTAAAATAAGAACGAAATTGGTATTTTTTTTTTTAAAAAAAGAAATTGGTAGAACCTCCGAACATCACTATGAGAGAGTTTTTGTATTTTTTCCAAAAGAAAATTATGAAAAAGAAAAAAAAAAGGCTACAAAAGGACTAATTATTCTATTTATACACGTAATTTTATGTTATGTGAATATACAAAAACATCGCATAAACTCAACTTGTGTCATAAAAAATCTTGATTATTATAAATAATTATTTTATATGCACACAACCATAATTTCTTGCAAAAAAAAAAAAAAAAACATTCAAAAAGTTGTGTAGTTTATTTAATGTTGTGTATTTAGTATTGTATCGACTATTATTTTTTAAAATATTTTTTTGTTTGAAAATATATTAAATTATTTTTAAAAAAATTAATTTTTGATATTAACATATTTAAATAATTTAAAAATATAAAAAAATTAATTTTAAAAAATAAAAAATATTTTAAAAATATAAATAAAAACATGCTGTTACATTACATATTCTGAGCTAAGTTTAAACAATTAACATGATCATAATTATTTATTTATTAGAGCAATTATTATTTCAAACGACCATAGCCACCAGATTTCGTTACAGACAACCAGATAGACCAGTCAGTCTTACATCGCTTGGGCGACCGAACGATTTTGACTTGTATCACTGTCGTTTCTCTTCTTTCTTTCTTTATGTCCTTGGTTTTCTTCTCCAAATCACAAAATGGCTCCCCCCCTCTACAAATCTTACTGAACCAGAGAAGGACCACCACCACCACCACCACCACCATGTCCACTCTCAAGACTCTGATTTTCACTACAACACTACTGATACTAACACTGTCATCAGTAGCTTTGTCAAGACCAGAAGCTATTGATTCTTTACTTAAACGTTTGGATTCGAAGCGGGCATCTTCATCAGACCAAGAATCAGCAGCTAAAGCTGTCTTGAAAAGATTGCTTCCTTCCCATACACACAGCTTTTTGTTCAAGATTGTATCCAAGGTACATAACTTAACGCCCTTTTTGTCAATTGAATTATGGCGTCTGTTTTCTTGAACTGGGTGAGGTTGCTTTAGTTTCAATGTTCTTGCTGTCCTCGTATAGTTTGCTGATAACTTGAAGGGGAATGATGATTGGAGAATGTTCTCTGATTACCGATTGATTTTACTCAATTGTAAATTTCAGGATGTTTGTGGGGGACACAGTTGCTTTTTGATAAACAATTACTACAAGGAATCGAGCGGGAATGGACCTGAGATAAGGTATGTAGCTTTAATTCTTCTTTAATAGCTAGAGGTTGAGAGTTTTAATTTTGTGGCAATACTCGTTGGACACGATTTCTACAGAAAATCAGTTGCTGAAGCCTTTACTGGCTTTGGTAAAAAATGTCTTTGACATTTGCACAAGTCGAGTCAGTTGGTTTCTGTAGTATGCTCTCTCTAACAAGGTTGGATCTCGTTGGCTTTAGGAAATATCATATTTCAAGGTTCTGCAAATTTACAGTTTGACTAACATTCATAATGATGGACTTCCACATTCGATTTTAATTACAAAATCTTTTTAGAGCACTTAAATATATTCCTTGAATCTGGTCAAACTGATTCCAGAGATGGTGTCTGAAATAGCTCAAGTTATTTTTTCCTTTTTAATTTCATTTATTGAGATGCAGAAAATGTGATAATTTTCGTGAATGTCACGGCAGCTTAGTGCTAAATCATTCGGTGTTTCACCTTATTGTCATTCTTCAAGTTCGGGTAGGTTGGAAGCTTATATAGTTTGCTTTAGAGAGAGTTAGGATAGCGTACTCGTGTCATTCCTGACAGAGACAGTTCACCGGGTTTTATATACTTTTATTCTGTCTTTTTTCAAAAAAATTTCTATACCATTCTACCTACAAAATCAAAGGGCAAGATGCTTTTCTCTCTCCCTCTCTCTCCCCTTTTCTTTTGACATTTTGGTTGTTGTATCTCACTTTCAGTATTAAAGGCACCACAGCAGTAGAGATTGCATCCGGCCTCCATTGGTATTTAAAGCACTGGTGTGGGGCTCATGTTTCATGGGACAAGACTGGTGGTGTTCAGATAGCCTCGATTCCAAAGCCAGGATCACTTCCTCATGTAAAGGATAAGGGTGTAATGATCCAGCGACCAGTTCCATGGAACTATTACCAAAACGTCGTTACATCCAGTTGTAAGTCGTATTTCTTTTGCCTTTGTTTTGTGTTTTTTGCTCCGATCCATTATGTGATAATCACTATGGAAATCACAAGTTTAACTGTGCAACATTAGAAATGACTAATGAGATATACAAAATACTAGGTTATGGATACCATGAGCTTCATTATAGCTATCTAATGACATGATTAGCTTTACTTCAATTCATGTTGATTGCTTGAGAAGCATATTAGAGTTAAATTACATGTTTTGCAAAAATCCGAACTGAGTCCTGGGTACAACTTATTGGTAACATAAGCATCCAATTTTAACATCTTTCTTGTTGAATTTATTTTATGTGAGTGCATTTGTATCAGCATATGCAAATCCTTTGATGCTCTAATACTATATATGCCATGATATTGGCTAGTGTTGGTAAATTGTAATATCAGATTTTTTTACTGCAGATTCTTATGTTTGGTGGAATTGGGAAAGGTGGGAGAAAGAATTAGATTGGATGGCTCTTCAGGGGATTAATCTGCCTTTGGCATTCACTGGACAAGAAGCCATTTGGCAAAAGGTTTTCATGGTAAGCAGTGATAAACACCATTGTTTAACTTGATGCGTCACCCACTAGACTGGATGCTGAATTTCCCTTTTGCTATGTTGCAGCTCATAGTTATAGGTATACCGTACATACTTTATGTCTTGTCAAAACTCCATGTTTATTAGATGAATTTGTAAAGAATTGACATGCACAACCTTTTTGTGTATGACACTGGTTATTTAAGTCCCCACTCCACTGTGTAGTAAGCTACAACAAAGTGCACTTATCCATGCTGAATAGATTACTAGTGATTAGATTTATTTTTTTTAGATGGCCGCATAGGTGGATTTTTTTTTCCTGTGAAGTTTTTGATGAATAAGACACCTTGGCAAGTTCCAGTTTGGAGTGGAATGACAAATTGGACTTCCAACCAAAAGGTTGCAGGTTTGTGGTCTAAGACCAATTATTTAATGCAGAATCGTAAAAAAAGGGAATACTGTTTGTGAATTACCTTCCCAAGACAATACTTTAGCTGGACTGTGGGATCATAACCTATTAACGAGGCGCCTTGTTCAGTGCCATCAAAGATAGTGATGAAGGCACCTTGTGTTGTTTATTTGTGTTTATGATATAGGACCTTGCATATGGCTACTTTTGTGAATTTGGATCCAATTCTATCTTCATTAAAAACATTTTATGTTTTCTTAATGTGTAAGACTTCTAGCCTTGTATACGTGGTCTCTTTGTTATGTTTAAACTTTCAGCATATACAGAGATAATGACTCAATCAAGCTGATCAATTTTTTATTTTAGATGTATTTTTTATTTATAATTGTAAGTACAATTGATTCGGCTTTCAACATGAGCAGTTGGTATTTTGATGAGACATATCAAGATGTTATATTTGGTCTAATTTATTCTGTCTGATCGTTGCAGAATCTTAATATTACCACAGAAGATTTGAATGATTTCTTTGGTGGACCTGCTTTCCTTGCATGGGCTCGTATGGGAAATTTACATGGGTATGTAAACGTGATTCATATTTCTGTCCCCCTTGTTTTTTTTCAAGGTATGTTAGTCTTGTTATCCGGAGGTCTTTCCTAAATTTCAAGAAGTAATTATAGAAAGAGTGTAAGAGGGATAGATGCACATTATACTTTTCTGATGTCATAGATCCTTTTTATGCAAAATAACCTGCCTCCTAATAAGCTGATCATTTCACCCAAAATTTTTCTCCATGGACATGTGTTTTGAGCATTGAACCTTTCTGGCTTCATTAAGTTATTTCAAGAAGGCACCAAATTGGAATGTGAGCTTTATCGTGAGACTGTTGTGACCTCTCCTGGTCCATCCACAAAAGAAACAATAGCAATAAACGCATCCCTAGAATTAGTGTATATACATGACTATGAGATTCTGACATGTTGGATTAGCGATAATCCAAGAGATGTCCTCTCTCGACTGCTTATACATGTTTTGGTGATTGTCTTCATCTTGTGCTCTTAGTATATAACTGCCTATTGCCTAATTGTAGTTGGGGTGGACCTTTGTCGCAAAATTGGTTAGATCAACAATTGTGTCTGCAGAAACAGATACTGTCTCGGATGCTAGAGCTAGGCATGACTCCAGGTAAACTAAAGATTCCTAACAGAAACAGCTATTGATTACAATTTTCATGTAACGTAATGCAAAAACAAGGCATTCAAGATGATAGTCTTGGCATATATCTTACACAGAAGTCCGGGATAAAATCTTATTTAAAGAGATAAAATTTTATATCGCATGCTCCTTCTCAATCTAATAATTTTGCTGATCAAATGTATTCCCCACTTTGTTCCAGTGCTGCCATCATTCTCTGGAAATGTTCCAGCTGCTTTGAAGAAGATTTTTCCTTCAGCAAATATAACAAGACTTGGAGACTGGTACTTTTCTTTCCTTAATGCTATCCTCCTCTGTATGGAAGAGCTACATGATCTGTCATTATAATCAAGTAGGCCACTAGTTCTTGTTATTTAATTACTTTTATCATTTTTCATGTTATAAAAAATGGATTGGGATTTTTCTTTCAAGCAATCTCTTTCTGTCTTAGAGTTTCATTTTGAAGCTGGGGTAACTTCCTGTTCTCATATATTAGGTTTATTTTTGTTTCTTATTCCCATCAGGAACACAGTGGATAAAAATCCTCGGTGGTGCTGCACTTACCTTCTTAATCCTTCTGATCCCTTATTTGTTGAAATTGGGGAGGCTTTTATAAGACAACAGGTTAAGGGTATGACTGGTTTTTAGTTATTTACCTTTTCTGATCAGATTCTTTTCAATTTTTATCCTTAAGAACTTTCGCATAGTTATACATCATTGAATAGTTATTAGTAAAAAAATTTCAAAAAGGTGGGAACTTCAAAATTTCTGAAAAGGCCCGGGAACACAACTTTTTAACATTTAGTGTCAAACTGTTAGAACCAAGTGTCTGTGTAGCTTTACAGATGCATGCTAGCATATGCATCAATATGCAGACATGCATAAGTGATATAGCTCAGCCAGGAGGGGTCAAATAATGCCCCAAATAGATGTAGGTTAGCATTAGAAATATAGCATTGATACTTTCATTTGGTGTACATAGCAAATCTCCATATTCTTTAATTGATCTTTGACTAACTTTTTGGTTCTCGGCAAGTGCTATTTTTTTTCAGAATATGGGGATGTGACGGACATCTACAACTGGTAATTCCCATACTTGTAGCTTAACAAATCTGTCTTGCCATCATGGGGTTCATATTCAAAGTGCTTTAATAACTTGTATGTTGCTGTTGGTGGTAAACTCATTAACAAATGATGATATCAAACACTCTCATCTGCTTTTGAGCTTTTCTGGCATTAAGAACAGGCCCACTGCCCAAAAAATTGATGGTCACTTAGGATGATCATTGAAGTAGACAGATATTCTGTTGCTGAATTTACAAGTGATCTGAAATGGACATGAAACTACACTTCAAAAGCCTGTGAATTAGTGTTCATTCAGTGTCTACAAGATGTACATGGGAAGCTATTTTGCTTCGTTAACTCTTTAACTTATTTCACTATCAAATTAAAAAAAAAAGTATGATTTTTGAAAAAGAAAGGAAAGGCAAAAGAGGAAAAAGATAAACTTAATTTCAGCAATTAAAAGATTTAAGGAAAGTGTGAAAAAGTATGCTATGGTTGGGGCCGTTGGGCTGTTTTGCATTTTAGTGATAAAGTTTTTTCCTCCCTTGGTGACTTCTGCTTTACTCCATTATTGATGTCCGCAACTGTGTTACTGTCTCTAAATGTGTCCTGATACTGATACTGGTCGCACTTTTCTTGAAATCTGAAGGGTAGCAGATGTAATAGGCTTTCTATTAATTGTTGTCAAAGGAAACAAGAAAGCATCACCTTCACTGTATTTGCTAACAGCTTTGAGGACATTACTGATGGAGAAAAACACAACTTACTGGCATTGTAAAAAAAATGTCACTGAAGTGCTATAGTGAGCAAATGGCATGGAAAATGTTTGCATTTAACCCAAAGATCTATGGCAAAGTACAGATTGTAATAGGATCATCCCTTTCCCCTTTTGTTTTATTGTGCCCTTGCCATGCTTGCTAACATGATACTTTCAACTGAACTTTACCTTGTTTGATGTAGTGATACTTTCAACGAGAATTCCCCACCTACAAGTGATCCAGCTTATATCTCTTCACTTGGTGCTGCTGTATACAAAGCGATGTCAAGAGGTGATAAAGATGCTGTGTGGTTAATGCAAGTATGCTCCTCAGTTGTCCTAGCACTCTCCCTTTAGTCTTCTGTCTCCTTGCCGAAGTCATTATTTTTATTGGCATACATTCAATTGTCAAAATTTCTCTACTACATTCTTCCGGTGTTTGTTTTCTACTATTACAAATGTTCAAAACAAGCTTTCTGTGTAAAATGCCCCCCCCCCTCTCTCCTTTTCCCTCTGGTAAAGTAATTTGAATTGACAGTTCAACGAATGCACAGGGCTGGCTCTTCTACTCAGACTCTGCTTTCTGGAAGCCACCTCAAATGCAGGTACACGTGATGAGACAGAAACAACTTTTGTTCATAGTCTTCTTAAGATGTGGGTTAGCTTGCTTGGACTTGCATTTGTGAATTTCAGATTCTTAATCAGGCTGCCATTGGAACTGGTGAGAAGCAACTAATTGAAACACGTAGCCTTTAGGGGCACTACCATGTTGGAGAAATAAAGCATGAGAGTGGTAAAATACCTTGTGTGATTGAAGGAAATCATATTTCCACTAATTTCCCCGTAAACCTATGAATTCTAGGATAAGCTGGTTTGGTATTGCTGGAATGTTCTCGAAATCAACCTCTAAAAAAAGTATGTTGTTGATTAAATTTGATAGATAGGGGTGGTTTCTTTTGATTGATTTCCAAGGTAGTTTATGGTTGCGACATCTGTGAGTGTTTATTTCACATCAATCCTATCTGATTAATTTTTGTTTTTCTGGTGTGGGATCTTCAATTACAGAACCTAACCACTATGTGTTATAAGCTGTAACAGAATTGATAGGTTAGGAAATGGGGCTTTAGGTGGGTATTGGGGTGTGTTCAGCTTAAGGTTGTGGTTTAGAAAAGTAAACAACAAGGAACTAAGGATCAAGCAAGCTAAAAGGAAGTAAACAAACCTAGCATCACACTAGGGCTCCTGGAAATCACTCCTACAAAATCTTAGGGATCACACCTAAGATAAGATGCATCACACATCTAAACCTTAAAGGCTGAGGTCTCAATTTCATTCATTGAAAACCAGCCTCTCAAAAGTGGGGTTGCAAAGAATATAAAGGAGGTGCACCATAGCTGGTCACTTCCTTGATGCTGAAAAAGTTGACTGGTCAACTTTCCCAACATTAAAAAATTACCCCTTACAAAAAGAAAAATGACAGAACCTCCCCTGGCAATTAGACCCTCCAAATTATGCCATATTATCTAGTAAAGAATCTAGGTTAGCTCCAATTAGGATCAAGTCAAAACAACATGCTTGTAGGATTTGATTCCCCACCTTTTCTATAAATTTTCCAGGTGCTATTTGCATCATTTTCACTCTGAACCATACCTCCAGTTTTCTGTTCCCAATTCTCTATTTATTGGTGCTTCTTGCTGTCATACAAATGTGGCTTATTTTGGATACTTCTGCTGTTTAAAATTTCAACTTGGTGGAATTTGCAGGCTCTTTTACATTCTGTTCCATTTGGAAAAATGATAGTTTTAGATCTGTTTGCTGAAGCCAAACCGATATGGAAGAATTCCTCACAATTTTACGGCACTCCTTATGTTTGGTAATTAGCTGTTTCTTGCTATGTTGACAGTAATTTTACCCTTTCCTACTCCTTTGTTTTTAAATTGCATTTGAATATAGTAGGAAATATATTCACAGTTGGTTGAACATGCATCAGGTGTCTGTTGCATAATTTTGGGGGAAATATCGAAATGTATGGCATATTGGACGCAATATCTTCAGGTCCAGTTGATGCCCGCATCAGTGAAAATTCAACCATGGTATGCTGGGTGTGTGAGTGTGAACTGGTATTCCATTCATCATGATACTTTAAGCACATAAATTTTGTGAACTACAGCAAAGTAAGCCATTTTAACATGATGATGGAGTTGAAAGAAATTACAATTAGTAGTGTTATTTCATCTTGATGCCTTTGATTTTCTCTATTTTTCTTCACATAAGTATGATAACTTATTTATAGTTATCTTCTGGCATGCTATTTTTAGTACATGTATAGAACATGCTCGTTCATGTAACTTACAATTTAATGTTCAAGCAGGTTGGTGTTGGCATGTGCATGGAAGGAATAGAGCACAATCCGGTTGTTTATGAACTAATGTCTGAAATGGCATTCCGCAGTGGAAAACCTCAAGTTTTGGTAATTTCTGGATTGTGATTGCTGCTCTATGCTTGAATAGTTTTGGTAATTTGAGTTCAAGCTCTGGTAATTTTAGGATTGTAATTGCTCTTCTATGCTTAAATTTTAGTAGTAACACTAGTTTTACATGCATTGATGCATGTATTTTGAAAATAAAAAACATGGTTTTACAAAGACAACCATTACATAATTGGGTTTCCAAACCTGCTTGTTATAAATGCAATCATCTATGGATATCTTGGTATAAATGGGAACTTGAGACTGATTAAATGAGAGATCCTTATTCTTGTGTGTGATTTTTGCTGTATTATGGACATTGTTTAACTTTAATGATTTTGTAGGAATGGTTGAAGACCTATTCCCGTAGACGGTATGGTAAAGCAGTTCGTCAAGTTGTGGCAGCTTGGGATATTCTTTACCACACAGTTTACAATTGTACAGATGGAATTGCTGTATGTTTTCTATTATGTTGATTAGATGCAACATCAATATGTCATTTTAGTTTTCTTGATAAGATAAAATTAGAAACTGAATTAAGCAGGAGATAAGTCATAACAGTGACAGAGGAATTCTTTTTAATGTTCCAGTGTTCGATTATTTATCTATTTTTATTTTTTTACTTTGTTATTTGATAAACTGGCTTTCAATTTTTGGCTTATCTTTCTCTTAAATACTAATAATTGTTTTCATTTTCTGCAGGACCATAACACAGACTTCATTGTAAAGTTTCCTGACTGGGATCCATCGCTGCATTCTGGATCCAACATATCTGAACAAGACAATATGCGCATTCTCCTCACATCATCTGGAACCAGAAGATTTTTATTCCAAGAGAAAAGTTCTGATATCCCTGAGGCACATTTATGGTATTCTACACAGGAGGTGATCCAAGCTTTATGGCTATTCCTTGATGCTGGAAATGATCTTGCCGGGAGCCTCACGTATAGGTACATGTACACCTAATATGCAATAGTTATATCATGATCTTTGTCTTCTTCTACTTTAGAATCCTGTGCATCAACCACCATTCATTTCCATGTTCATCTGGAAAGCGAATAAAGCATGCTTATATGATTCATCTGAATTGCCCTCATAATTTAATTTTAGCTCCTTGGTTGATATGTATCTGTTATGGCTTGCTAATCAGCCAAATTCAGTATGTGATTCAGCAGGATTGACTCGGTCCATTACATGAATGAACTATGCTTTTGACTTCATAAAATGCACGCGACTCGAACTTTTTAGTAATTAGTGCCGAAGTTATTGGAAAGAATTTTTTTTCTATTTTCATTTTTGACAGGTGAATAAGATTTAACTGAATAAAGAAAGCTATTTTGTAACAACAACTGGATCCTGAAACCCAAATTCTCATAGAAACTTTGCCATATTCTGAATGCACGTTTAGTTCGAGGACAAATGGTAAGAGACCGTAATGGAATTAGAATGTCAATCAAAATTTCTCAGCTTTTTTTCAAAAGCATGTGCTTGTATAACATGGATACGCCTTTTGAGGCCTAAGGGTACAACTGAAAATACTTGTTTAATGATAATTCCACACAACATACATATGATTCAAAGAAAACACCAATTTCCTAAACAAACTCTATTACCCCAACCTTTTGAGCTGTAAAAACATGACTTATCCTTTCATCTGTCTCCAACTCTTCAGTTATCTCCAAGCTCTCTCCAGCATCTAATATCAATGCTTGGTGTTTCTTCGTGTTGCCTGTCTATCTTCCTGGATTTATTATTTGATATCAACTTTAATGAATTGCCCTTTTTATTGAGAAGTTCTACAGTTCTTGGTGTGGTTCTGAGTGTCAGCTTATGTTCGTATACTCACCTGTAAATTGTGTGGTCTGGTGAAAAGGGCGATGATGCATTGTCATGGAGTGTACAAATTCTGTTGGAATTTTTGTTTGTGCAGATTGCTCTTATATGACATGCGAAACAAAGAAAAAGATAATGCAACCTCAAAACTATTTAAATATTGTCATTTGTGACAGGTATGACCTGGTTGACTTAACACGACAAGTACTGTCAAAGCTAGCAAACCAAGTATACAGGGATGCTATGATTGCTTTTCGAAGGAAAGATGCTAGAGCTTTGAATCTTCATGGCCAGAAATTTTTGCAGATCATAAAGGATATCGATGTGCTTCTTGCTTCCGATGATAACTTTCTACTTGGAACATGGCTTGAAAGTGCAAAAAAGCTGGCTATTGATCCAAACGATATGAAGCTGGTGAGAACTAATAGTTCCTTAGCTTCGGAGAATAATAGCATTGTTATTATTTGATTGAATTGTATAAGCCAATGTTTCATTTCTTCAATCATATGCTAAAACAGCTGAATGAAATTTCATGTCAAGATTAGGGTTTGCTGCACAATTTCTTTTCAGTTTTTAATTCTATCTATTTTATATAGCTGTCTATTCTCTTAAATCAGATGTCACCTTGTCTTTTCTCACAGGTCATAAATCTTTTTTTTTTTTCCTTGTTCAAGTTATGCCTTCAACTTTCTTTCAAGTTATATTTTCCCCTAGTCGATGTTTTTCCTGTTACATGTTTATTCACAAGCACTTCACCCAGTATGCTGAATTTAGAGACTGTTATTTATTATTGTGGATTTGGATCGATTTAATGACATCATTGTTTCAAAGGAGCAAGTTGTTGGAACTGTGTTTTCTTTGTTCTTTTTCAGAAACTATAACAGGGTTTTTGTAAGGCAAATTTGATGATGCAATATTACTGAACGTACCGCTTATTTTTTCCAGTATGAATGGAATGCAAGAACACAAGTGACAATGTGGTATGATACGACAAAAACCAACCAGAGCCAGC
>Ga0325400_1000635_pt1 | contig 26600 bp, 25 predicted proteins | sample PopdelMetagenome_2_FD_205662 | JGI IMG/M metagenome (GOLD analysis project Ga0325400, IMG submission 205662) | Populus deltoides microbial communities from Bellville, Georgia, United States - Xylem-PdKOR-R1 | ecosystem: Host-associated > Plants > Phyllosphere > Stem > Wood/Secondary xylem...
AAGACCAATCCTTCTAGGTCACTGGATTAGCAGCTACCATCACGGCGAACTTCTGATAACAGCATTTGCTATTCATTTGAAGAAAAGAGGATCCCCTTTCATCTGCCACATCTCAAATAATTGCTTGGAATACTTGATGGCCAGTCTCTTGCAATCATGGAAGCCTCCTGGGTCATCTGCAGTCAACTCCAAAGTTGATTTCTTCAGCTTCCCTTGGGGATCCCCATTGGTGAGAAACTCAACCAAAGCAGTACCCCTGGAGAAATGTGTTAGGCATAGCAAAGCCTGTTATTATGAACAATGGTAACAAGCAACAAGTGGAAGTTAAAATAGAAAAGCATAGAAAGATATTTTCAGAGAAGTTATAATACTGGTGCAGGAGCCATAAATAATGATCACAAACCAAGATAGAGCAGTTACTTAAGAGTACAACTAGTGGCAGATTTTATTCTTCTTCTAGGGTTACTGAGAGAAATACTAACTCATCCATTTGTCAAACAGACCACCTGAATTTTAAAACGTACCAGCTGATTATAGCAAGTTGATCAATACAATTACTTATGCATGTGGGGTTCTTACAAGGACTACCATCATATTCTTTTCCACTCTCTTCCTTGCTCCTGGTAAAGTAACACCCAATTTATGCTTGCACTTCTACTTTCAACTCAAATTTCAATCCAAAAGCCCCAATTCCTTCTCTCTCTAATTTACAAGAGTACAAGTTGTCGACCAAAACAGAAAAAATAATGGCACACATGCATATATGTCCAAGCCTTTCCTATGTCAGTGGAGTAATGAGCACCAAGCCGGTTTGCTTCTATTATTTTACAAAATTAATTACTTCAGGACATAGAGAAACTCCTGAGAACGAATGTGTAGTTCATCGCTGAAAGAAATGTTTCGACACGACAGAGTAGGGTCAAATAATCCTCATTGTAGAAAATGATTCTGAAATAAAAAACCATCAATCATATAATCCCAGTGGCACATAAAGACAGAACAATGTGCACAATTTGCCATACCTGGCTGCATCAACCTCATCAAATCCTTGATTTTGGAAAGTTGACACGAAGTTCGATGATTTCTGCACAGCAGCCTGCTGTCCGAACAGAGCACAAACAGCCCTTAAACGTAGTTCTACATCTTGCTCTAGAGCAGCAACCATGTCGGCTTCAGATTTCCACTTTTTATGGATTCTATTAGCTGGCGTTGTAGAGAAGTCAGTTGGAAAATCAAAATCATCAGAGTCGGAGGAGCCAGAACTCTGCTCGCCATCAGAACCATCCAAAACAAGCTCCCTCCGATGTATTTGGGAATTCTGTCCAACCGTAATTTTCTCCCCACTTTGTCTCAAAATTGCTGGAGATTGCCTTGATTGATTAAAAATATTTCTTCTGTCATCACTTCCAGAAAACATGGTTGTTGCTGCACAATAATTGACAGGAGCACTTTCAGGGCCTTGAATCAACACTTGGCATTTTGTTGCCCTGGGCTCTTTGATACCACAACTATCATCCTTAGAATTTGAAGGGGAGTTTCGTTTTCTTTTGAGCAATATGGTCTCATTGTTGACATCTTCCAGACCTAAATCTGCTTCATGCTGATATCCTTGCTTGGTCAATTTTTTTCGACTCAAAGTTGCACTCGAAGAAGAGTCATCATCACTGTCATTAATCTCTATAATGTCTGGTGACTGACGTGTCCATCCACCTGGCAAGAAAAAAATGCACTATCAATATCTGGTTGTCATAAACATAACATTGCTAATTGTAATCACGTGATATCATCTTGTAGAAATGCTCTCCAGTTCAAGTGGCAGATGATACCCTTAATACCCCACGCAAAACTAGACCACTCCATAATTTGATGTGCCCCTGATACCCAGTAGGTAGTATCACACATATACTAGTCAGTTTAGTAGTCTGCCTAGTGTAATTGCTAGTGCATTTAAGCTTGTATGAGGTTGTCATGAGTTATTGGTAATCCAGGTAGATATACTGGTTGTTTGATTAGTTCCCTGATGTTAATGTTCTGAGTAGTTTGAAAGATATTTTTCCAGATGAGATTGAGATGGTTTAATCCAATTCACTTATTCTCCGTCTCTTTAAGGCTCACCGTTCTTTTAAAGTTCATTTGCTCACGGGAGTCAGAGATGAACAAGAATTTTCTTGGACTACGAAGGATTTTGCAGCATAGTTTCTTTTGACAAAGAACTTCAGTGGAGTCGCACGGAGAAATTTAAATTCAATAGAGTTCCCAAATCACATATGACAGAAACAGTACGCTGAATATGACGGACCACACATTCTCTAAACAAAATATGAGTGAAAAACTAAAGCAAGCATAATCAACTTAACTAATGTATTCTTATAGTTCTCTGACCAAAACACGAGCAAACGAATATAAACAAATATAATCAAATTAACAGATACAGATACAAGGATCATAGCGATACCTGAAGCACCAATGTTTCCATCTCCATTCGCCGGCAAGTTGCTCCCAGAACCTCCACTTGCCCCTAAAACCATGTTCTCATGATTATCAACAGCAATCGTCTCAGCTTTCACATTACCAACCCTGTCACTGCCGTTTCCATTTTCCATCATAGCCCTCTCTCCCAAACCCGAACCCTCACCAGAAACCAAACCTAGGCCCCCCAGATCACCGTTTCTGCTCTCTGGTGAGTGAGACCTAGGATCACCATTTGCCTCAACGGCAATAGTATCATTGGAATCACTGCAAACCACTTCAGTTTTCACAGTGACAACATTCTCATTCAGAACAACCTTCTCTTCCACAACCCCCCTAGAAACCCTAACATTATTTACGGGCTCCTCGGGAATCAACAACATCAAATCCTTCTCTAAAAGGAAAACCCTCATCTCCAGCTCCTGAAACTTACTCTTGTACGCATCAACTTCAGTCTCTACCTTCAATTTCGCACACTTCAACTCACAAATTTCCTCTCTGAGCTCTCTTATTATCCTCTTATCCTCTCCACTAATCCTCAATAAATCATTAAACCCTCCTTTCTCTTTCTTCAACTGCAAACACTCTCTTTTACACTCCTTCAGCTCAATCTCAGCTTTCAGTCTCTCCGATCTCTCACTCCGAGCCTTTTCTTCCATCGATTCCTTCTCTTTCTTCAATGACTTCTTCTCATTTTCCATTTCTTCTTTCATGGCCAACAAAAGTCCTTCAATTTCCGCAAAATGATGAGACATGAAAGCTGATTTTAAAGACCAAACCTTTTCCTTTATACTTTTATCAGTAACACCTTCTTCAACACCTTGTGAATGTGACCCAGAAGCCATATTTAAGAGACAAATATACAAACACACAAAGAGCTGGAGTCTTTGCAAATTTTAAAGAAAACCCAGAACGGAGTCAGACGTTTTCATTCATAAAAAATATAGAGATGATCAACGGTTCAAGGTGTTTCTTTACATGTTTTTAGTGTCAAAAAATGAAGATTTCTTTTCTTGTGGGTTTCAGTCTCTTTCGCTACCTGAAGTACGGATTTAGTGCCTGTTTGGGAACCCAATTCTTAAAAAATTTAAATTATTATTTTTTAATTAAAAATAATTTTTTTTATAGTTTTAAATTATTTTAACATAATAGTATTAAAAATAATTTTTAAAAAATAAAAAAATATTTTGATACATTTTTAATCAAAAAATAATTTGAACTGCAACCTCTACCACAATCCCAAACAAGCATACTTGTATTTGGCATTGCGTTTCGAAAACGTTTTTGAAAAATTTTAAAAAGTATTTGCTTTAAATTAATATGTTTTTGATATTTTTAGATAATTTTAATGTGCTGATGTGAAAAATAATTTTTAAAAAATAAAAAAATATTAGTTTAATGTGTTTTGAAATGAAAAACACTTCGAAAAGCAACTGCTACCACACTCTCAAGCACCCAATATGATACGCGGTGATGAATGTTTTTTAAAATATATTAAAATATTATTTATTATTTTTTAAATTTTATTTTTAATATTAACACATTAAAAAATAAAAAAATAAAAAAATTAATTTAAAATAAAAAATCTTAATTTTTTTTAAAAACATGATGACACCATAAAAACAGAGAGTACCTTTATCTGCTTTTTCTAATTCTCTTGTATTTCATGCGGGTTGTATTTTTAGGCTTTTAAGTATGGTTAAAAAGTTTTTTAACTTGACTCGGGTATAGGTTTATTTGTTTATGTGGTGTGGTGTATATTTTAATTCAAGCATTCAACTATCAATTTGAAATTGTTTGATTAATTAATATACATATTATTTTATATGTGTTTGTAAAAGCTACTATAATATCAAATATATACTAAAAACTTAGATTAAAATAAAAAAAATTGAAATAACATTATTTTTTTATTAAATGTTTTTTTTATAACTTAGCTTGGTTATTTGATTAGCCGTTTAGGTGGAGTCAAGTCTTGTAATGATGGTTGTAAGAGGTTATTCATTTTGTAATTTTGTTGATTTTTTTTCAAAGCAGACAAATTTTTACTTATAAATACGGTCAAAGTGTTGTTCGAAGGCATCATTTGAGAGTATGATCGAACCATATTTTTTTAAAAAAATTTAGTCTTTATTTTTAAAAAAACAAAACTTAAAATTAATATTTTTTAGTGTTTTTTTATATACTAATGTCAAAAATAAAAAACAAATCATGAAAAATATATTATTTTGATGTATTTTCAAGCGAAAAACACTTTGAAAAAGCAACCTTTATCATATTCACAAATAGGCTCCTAGAGGGAAATCCTAAAGTCATCTATTATTGAGGTTTTGATGGCTTTCTTAGAAAAAAATTTAATGTTTGTGTAACTGTTTAAGCAAATTTACAGCAATTTGTGCTTTGGTATACTTATTTTTTCTATGGGCATACAAGGACCTCTTTTGTATGTTTTACACATGCAACTCCGCCTTGTGTTGCATACCACATAACTCACAACCAATCTTAAGCCCGGAAAAAGAAGAGGAGTTACTCATGCAAATATGTTGCTTCAATTTGGTCTTCATTTAAGGTACTCAATTGTCAAAATATGTGTTTAAAGTAACAATAATGACCAAGAATGATAGACATTAGATACGGTCATTTTATAACTTGGAGTTTGGGGCATGGTTATAATCTAGTTCTGTGATGGTTCTTTGCATCTTGTCTCTCTTTTAGTTATTTAGATTTTCAACCTTCAAAATAAGTTCAATATTTGTTATGTGTCAAAGATGCTTCAAGATAAAGTTTTTAATGCAAATGTAATATTGGTTTGACATGATAAATATCATTTTTCTTGTGCCTTGAATAAAATGATAGTATGGTTAAAGTAATATTAATTTAACAATAAATTAGAATTAGGATTTATAGTATTTGCTCTTTTTATTTAAAGATTGGTGCATATAACGTACTAGTTAACTTACTAATAGAGTCGGTAAGCTTACAACTCTCAACTTGACACATCGCATGTTGGGTTAGGAAAAGGCCTATAAATGTGGATTAGGTGGCTGAAACATTTTGTGATAAAGAGCTACATCCTTCGAACAAGGAATGCATTGAACAAGTCCTCTCAAGAAGGACATTTAAGGCTAGGCTAACACATTTCAAAGAGCTAAATCAATTGGTACATTATATAGTGTAGGATCATATTCTTTATTGTAGTTTCTTTGGCAATATTGATAGTCATTCTTTTGGCTTTACTCTCACCAATTTCCCATAAAAACCAATCAAATAAGAACTCTAGGTCTTAGTTGCCCCTGTCATTATACATTCAACAACCTCAAATTTCAAGCTTTAACGTTCAACCAGCGATCCAGCGGCAAGATCTGATGATAGGGCATTCATCTTTCATCGCATGCTTATGAAGGGGCCTGGAAACACTTATTAGGTCATATGAAAAGCTTAAGGCTTTGTAATTTTGATAGAACATTTTGCACTTGCACACTTAGGTTTCAAAGTTATCCACCTCACATTTGATACAATTGATTACTTAGGCAGCCTCAATGTTTACGCCAAACATGTAGCACATAAAGATAAAGAAGAACTCAATGTGGTTGGTGGAATTAGGTCATTTGTATTTGCTCGTGGCCTTGTTGTTTTTGCACAGACTAATCCATAACCTACTGATGTGGATGGAACTTACCATGTTAAACTTCAACTTAGATTTTCAAATTGATCTTATACAATTATAGGATGAGGCAAGGTCAAGAAAATCAATGTTATATCATCTGACTTGACAGATCAACTCGGTAACTTATTGATTCAAAGCTTGGCTTAGAATGTATTAATTAAATAACATTTTTTTTACCAAAATGACATTGTCTCGAGCTTTTATTCTTTAAAAAAAGTTAGAGCCTGGTTTAATATTGGTCAATTCAGTTGACTCGTGACCTGGGTATGATATCTTAACGATGGTTAGAAAACTATTATAACAAGTTAAATGTAATCACTTTTTAGAGGATCTCAATTCTATAAGCATGAGATAAAGAATTCCATATATATGGTAGATATATAATAAGAGTATTTTCCAAGTGCTTGAAATTAAAGTTAAAGCTTCTTATTTAACTAATTGACACATTAAACCTAAAAGCATCTAACATATGAGGGAAATGCAAAAATAATTATTGTTGATAATTTTCATATTTTCAAGACAATACTTAACATTTACTATTATTTTTTTCTTAAGGGAAAATATTAATCTAACTAAGTTTCCATAGTTTCCTTTCAAATTCATTTGTGTGTGTAAGATTGACTAGTTACAAATATCGAGATTGACTAGTTACATATTATATGGTGCACCATGTTGCCAGACCAAGCCGGGGTATTTTACATGAAATCATATGTTATCTTTCATGTGTCAAACCTAAATTCTTTATTGAGTTTTAACTGGAAATCATTCATTTTTGCACCTGTAAATCCATGATAAACCTTTCCCTCCTCCACTGTCCTAATTTGGACTTAATATGGTAAGGAAGAAAGCAAATTCATGTGGCATCTCATCGTAAATATCTAAAGAGGATCCATGGCTTGAAGCCAAACATGGCGTCTGAGCACTATTGGTTTGAAGTTATCTAGGGTCATGATAATGCAGGCTTGTCCAATAAAAAAATATAGGCTACCCCAAAAAAGAAAAACACAAAACCAAATTTAATAAAACAAATCACACCTAAACCCAACCTACAAGCATTGCTATTAAACCCGACATAGTCTGATCAGATTGGTTAACATGAAAAATCCATGACTCAGAGCCTGCTTTGGACTGGATTTAAAGTATAACTAAAATTGACAATGACCTTGTCACAGACACTAAAAGATCAAGAATTGCTGATTAGTAAAAATGAAAAGGGAAACAATGCAATGACTAATGATCATTTGAATTTAAAAGAATCAAAATGTACTGCGTGATCGTTGGAAGAATTGGAATTACAAAACTACACTAAATGAACAATTTTCATTTATTCACCCACACATACCATTTTATCATGTTCTTTCTTGTTAGTATAATTAGTTAAGTTATCTTTCCACGTGTCTATTGAGGCATAAATTATGTAATGTCTGATATTTCTTAGCTTATATGTAATAACAATGCTAGAGGGAAAAAGGCATGAAAAAACGATGAATTAACCAATTTTGTCATCTTCTCCCTTCTATTTTCTCTTTCCTCTTATTTTATTCTAATCTATGTTGTTCTATTATGTTCCTTTTCCCTTTCAAATTTATTAATTTATAGCTTAGAAACTGTATTGCATAATCATCTGTAACACTACTCTACTGGATTCCTTATTGATCGGAGATCATTCCATTAAACTTACAGCAAGTGGTATTAGAGTAATTGATCTATAACCTAATACTATGGCTCTTGACAGTAGAACACTGGACCTAAAAAAAAACTAAAAAGTTCATTGGAAGCTGTCAACAAAGATCAAGCACAAAATTATAAACAACTGATAAAGATGCTGAAGACCTATAATCATATGGTGGAAGCTACTAGGACCAACCATGAAGCTAATATTGATAAACTCAGAGAAATTATTGGTGGATTAGTTTATCAATAAACAACTTTTCTCTGAAATCTACAAATGCCCATAAAGGAGACTAATGCTACCAAAGATAAATAAGCAACTCATGGTAGAACTTTAATGGCAATACCTTACTTATCTAGTGAAAGGGGGCAAGTTCACTTAAGACACACAAACTAGACTTAATTTTCTTAGTTTTGATGGAGTGGAGGTTCATAAATTGTTATATAGGTGCAATCAATATTTTAATCTAGAAGAGATTGAAGAATCAGAGAAACTCAAGTTGATCTTTTATTACCTAGATGGTATGGCCATATATTGGCACCAAAACTATATGAGAAGTTTGGTAGTCAGAAAGTAACATAGAAGGAGTATGTAGAGGTATTATGTGTTAGATTTGGTAGACAAAAGGACCTTTTAGAAAAAACTCATAGAGCTGAGACATGCAGGCAACCTATAGATTTATATACATGAATTTGATGTTTTTATGTAATAGGGTAGACATCAATAAAAGACAAGCACTAGTTTTTTTTATTGAGGGATTGGAGATTGAAATAAAAGATCCAGTAAGAATGTTTGAGCCTAAATCTTTAAAATAAACATATAATTTATCTAGACTATAGGACAACACCGTATCATACAAGCATGACTATCCATGGTCTACCAAACACCTTCCTCATATTATAATACCAAACACTCAAATCAAAATTAATTCACCATAAAACCCTTTTAAAATTCCTCTACCCTTTATTCCTAACCCTTCAAGACCTTAACAGGTTGGGCTGCTACCTACACCTACCCCTAGATATACACAAAAACTCAGTAACAAACCTACCAACCCTTGATGAGTAAGGAACTAGAAGACAAAAGATATAAAAGTCTTTGTTTTTGGCATGACAAGAGATTTGTACCAGGGCATAGATGCAAAACCAAAAGACTCTACTTATTTAATGATGAGGAAAGTGATGATGAAGGTATGATAAAATAGACACATACCCCAAATACAATTAATCTCCACATTTCCTTTAATGTTTTAGAGGGTACGGTGGGTTTCATACCTTAAGGGTGACTGGTACTGACAAATATTTATTATCCATACTAGTGGACTCATGCAAGACCCATAATTTTATCAATACAATGGTGGCTGAGAGTTTACATTGCAATCTCAACAGTATCAATCCTCTCACAGTTAAAACTACCAATATAGAAACTATGAGTAATACAACTATGTGCTGTAATTTCAAGTGGAAAATATAGGGGGTGAATTTTATCGCAGATGTATTTGTGGTTGATTTGAATAACAGTGACATGGTATTAGGGGTTCAGTGGTTGGCTTTTCTATAAGACATCATATACAACTACAAAGAATTGTGGATGCCTTTTTATTGGCAGGGTTAAAAGGTGTTGTTGTAGGGTTTAGAAGTTGCTAATTTGCAAACTATTAGGCTAGAGAAACTTAATGGATTGCTGACTAACTCTTCTCAGTTGGTAGAAATTAATTTGTGTAGTATAAAGATGGTGGTAGAGGAGGAAAGTTATGTGTAACTCATGTCTACTACTCTTATTTCCAGTGTTTTTAAACCTGTCCCGGTGGTCGATTCGGCTCAAGGCCCGGGTTACCTGGGTCAACCTTATTTTTTTTATAAATCAAAACGATGTTATTTTGGTAAAAAATAAAAAAATAGTCAATGAGTTGTAACCGAGTTTTTGACCGGGTCAACTCGCCGGGTCAGCCGGGTCCCGGGTCAACCCGCCGAGCCAAGCCATGTTTTAAAACTATTTTTATTTCTATGATGGAAAATGATCCTACATTAGAGGAACTACTAATGAAACATCAAGATGTATTCAATGAGCCAAAAAGGTTGCCCTCACAGAGAGCCTAAAATCATTTAATACAACTAAAAAAGGGTTTACAGCTTGTCAATTTGAGGCCTTACAGGTATTCAGGCTTGCAGAAAGATGTCCTAGAGAAAATGATCTAAAAAATACTAGAAGTGGGTATCATTAGACCTAATAACAACTTTTTTGCATCACCAATAGTTGTGGTAAATAAAAAAGACAAATCCTTGGGATTATGTATGGACTATAAAGCTCTCAATCGACTCACTATTAAGGACAAATTTCCAATTCCTTTGGTAGATGAATTGCTTGAAGAGTTGACGAGGCTACTGTTTTTTCTAAGATAGATTTAAGATCTTGATACCACCATATCAGAATGGGCCCTAAGATGTATTTAAAACTACATTTTGAACTTATAATGGTTATTGTGAGTTTCTAGTTATACCCTTTGGGTTATTTAATGTACCTGCAACATTCCAGAGTCTAATGAACAATGTATTCAAACCACATCCCGAGAGGTTCATGTTGGTGTTCTTTGATAATATTTTGATATATTGTAAGTCAATGTAAGAACATCTAGAGCATTTGAAGGTGTTGTTTGCATTTTTAGAGCTTCATGGACTGGTGGCAAACGAAAACAATTATGTTTTGGTAGCTACCAAATGACATACCTAGGGCATATAATCACTAAAGAAAGTGTCTAAAGTCCCACAAAAAATCCAAAAACTAAAGGAATGGCCTTTACCAAAGAATATTAAGTAGCTAAGGGGATTCCTAGGGCTCACAAGCTACTACAAAAGGTTTCATGAAGGGATATGACACCATTTGCAAACCACCAACACAATTACTCAAGGAGGAAGTATTCAACTGGAATGAGGAAACAATAAAGGTCTTCAAACTTTTAAAAAAAGCTATGACCAAGCCTCCTACGCTGGCACTATATAACCTCAATAAGCCCTTCATCATAAAGATTGATGCCTCAGGAACTAGTTTCGAGGTTATTCTGATGCAAGAGGGCCACCCCTATTATTTTATCATCAAGTCTCTAAGACCACCAACAAGTGCTATCAACCTATAAGAAAAAGATGATGGTCATACTACATGTAACAACCAAATGGAAACAATATCATTGAGGAATGCACTTTATAATCAGAACTGATCAAGTCATCCTCAAATACATCCTAAAACATAAGGTAACTTTTTCCTCTCAACACTTTTGGTTAGCTAAGTTACTAGGATTTGATTTTGACATTGAGTATAAGAAGGGAAAAGACAATGCTACAACTTATGTATTATTTAGGAATTTAAGTGGTGAGGTATTTATTATGCAATATCTATTACAACCACTAGCATTATAGAGCAAATCAGGGAGTCATGGGCAAAGAATTGGTTTATTCAAGCTATTATAAGGGACTTATAACATGACCTTATAACACACCCACATTATAAGTGGATGGACAATCACTTCAATAAGAAAGACAAGATTGTTGTGGGTAATAATAAGGATTTGCAAAACAAACTTGTGGCAATGTACCATGACTTGACTGTTAGAGGATACTTCAGAGCTACAGTCACACCAAAGAAGGTAGGTAGTCTTTTTTTATTGGAATAAACAATAAAAGCATGTGAGGTAATAAATAAGGAAATGCCTTATTTGCTAGAAGAACAAGTCAAAAAATGTCTTAAGCCCTAGGTTGCTACAACTCTTGCATATTCTCACTATAGCTCTTGTTGCAAGTTTAATGGAATGATCTCCAATTAAGAAGGAATCTAGTAAAGTAGTGTTGTAATTGATTAAGTAATACAGTTTCTAGACCAAAAATCAAGAAATTTAAAAGGGAAGAAAAACATAATAGAACATTATAGATTAAAATAGAATAAGAGAATGGAGAAGATGACAAAATTGGTTAATTCATTTTTTTTCCATGCCTTTTCCTTATGGCATTTCTGTTACATATAAGCCAAGAAAATATCAGACATTACATGATTTATGTCTCGATGGACACATGGAAAGACAACTTAATTAATTTTACTAACTAAAAAGAACATAATAAAATAGTGCGTATGGATGAATAAATGAAACGACTCATTTAGTGCAGCTTTGTAATTCCAATTCTTCTAATGGTCATGCTGTGTGTTTTGATTCTTTTAAATTCAAACGGTCACTCGTTATTGTCATTATTTTTGTTTTTACTTTTATCTAGTAGTTGTTTTTGATTTTTTAATGTCTATGATCCTTATAAAATCATTAAATACACACATGTAGTGCCATATAAACTTAGAGTTATATGGATTTTGTGGAGGAGGTTCCAAATTTAATGGTAAAGAGATTATATTTGTAGTGATGATAGGTTTAGATATAATGTCAATTTTTTAAGACAATGTCATTTTTACTTTTCTTTCATATAAAATAAAAATAAATAAATTGAACCAAGTTTCCAGGGAAACCCATCTGAGCAGTGATCCGGAACGGTTCTCGAAACTATGGGGGAAAACTATGCCCACAAAAACTTGGTTATGGGACCCATAACAGGAGAGAAAATGGTCCATGAGAGAGAATAAGCAAATCATTAAAAACAAAGTTAATTATTAACCAGAGAAGAGAAACAGAAGAAAAGAAAAGAAAGGTAGAAAACAACATCCACAAATTGACGCGCATGCTGATCTCTCTCTTTCTCTAAGCAACTAAAAGAAAGAAAAATCAAAGAGGAGGAGAAATGGCGAAATCGAGCGCAGACGACGAGGAGCTCAGGAGAGCCTGCGAAGCAGCAATTGAAGGCACAAAACAGAAGATCGTATTGTCGATCCGTGTCGCCAAGAGCCAAGGGATCTGGGGCAAATCTGGCAAATTAGGCCGTCACATGGCCAAACCTAGGGTTCTCGCTCTCTCCAGTACGCCAAACCCGACCCCCTTTCTCTCATTTTCACATCATTCATTAATTTCTTTTCAATTGAAAGCATTTTTTTTGCAGCAAAATCTAAGGGTCAGAGGACGAAAGCCTTTCTTCGAGTATTAAAATATTCAAATGGAGGAGTCCTCGAGGTGAATAATGTTTACTTTTATGGAGATATGCCTGTTCTTTTTTTTGTTATTATAGTAAATATTATCTACATGTCTTATCCACTACGAACGAAGCGAAGCGTAGGTGATCAATATGTGGTTTTGAAAAAGAAATAATGGGCTGTAAATGGTTGGGAAGGAAAATAAATTTAATTTGTATATAAAAAAGGAAAGCTATTTTAAATGTTTTATATGATATCTTACTGATTTTGATTCAAAAGGTTATAGATAAATGTCTCAAGCTTGTGTTTTGACTTAATTATGCAGCCGGCAAAGTTATACAAACTCAAGCATCTTTCGAAAGTTGAGGTTATAGCTAATGATCCCAGCGGATGCACGTTTACCCTGGTAATGCTTCAGCATTCTTACATGGGGTTGTTGTTTACTGACTTGCTGCATTAAGGAAGGACTTTGGGAGGAAATGGGGAACTTTTTATTTTTTATATTTCTGACTGAACTTCTCACAGGGATTTGATAACCTTAGAAGCCAGAGTGTTGCTCCGCCACAATGGACTATGCGCAATGTTGATGATAGGTGAGCGGGGTTGGAAACTCCACTTCATTTTCTGCTTCTTTTCTTAGTGCTTGTTTGGTAGTGTGGTTGCACCACTCTTGAAAGTGCTCTTCAAAGTCAGTTTGGGGCTGAAAAAATTAGTGCTTTTTTGGGTGCGTTTGGATGATTGTGATACGAGGATGTCAAAACTATAAAAAAGCATCCCAAAACGGATTAATTAGATGCCTTTTCTGCTGAAAAGCACTTTTACAAAAATACATTACTAAACACACCTAATGGATAAACAATTCAAGATTTTGTCTGCTTAATACTGATTTTTTATGAATTTATTTTACTAACTGGCTAGTGCTTTCATTTTTCATTTTCTTTCTTATTTTTTTTTTTGTTGAAGGAACCGCCTTTTATTTTGCATCCTAAACATCTGTAAGGATGTACTTGGACGTCTTCCAAAAGTTGTTGGCATAGATGTTGTGGAAATGGCACTTTGGGCTAAGGTGTGAATGATGATTTTCTACCTCTCTATTTATTTGTTTTAAGAGTGATGATTGGTTTCTTCTCCATCTTTAAGTATTACAGTGTTCTATCGTAGTTTATGATTAACCTACTCGAAGGGAACTTTTTGATTTTCTTGCCTGTTGAATCAATAGTGCTGCTAGTTATTTTGCTGTCGCAGCAACTTTCTAGACACTGTGTTCTAAATGTAATGTATAATCAAATTGGCACGGCAATATTTCACATTTTGGATGTTATTGGTGAGATTGAATTGAAGCGCATGTTGCTCTCAAACTTAGAAATGATTGGTTATCTTAGATCATGATGGATGCCTTTGTTCTCAAACTTACTTTTGATTTAATACTTGAAAAAAGGAAAATACACCCACCGTTCCCAAGCAAACGAATCAGCAAGATGGAGGAGGGCCTGTTGAAGCTACAGTTACAGAAAGTGACTTGAAAGTGTCTGTTGAAAGAGAACTGGTCTCTCAAGCTGAGGAAGAGGACATGGAGGCTCTTCTTGGCACGTAAGTCTTTCCTTTCTTTATTCTAAAGCTTTTCAGTCAGGTAGAGAGTTGACACATATTTTTGACAGAAAAGCACTATACTGTGAAAGGTTTTAGCAAAAGGAGGGAAAGGAACAACATGTTTTTGGTCTAGATGTTTGAATATTTTTATCGAGTAGCCTTGATTTCTGACTTAAAAAGCAAACATCCTTTAACTCACCCATCATTTACTGTCTGCACTCCCACCCTCCAAAGTTTCAGTAGATGGGGAGTGGATCTATCCCAAGTGTTTCATTTGCTTGAAAATTTTCCATATTTTAATTTAAAAAACTCAAAACTTAATATACATCAGAAAGTGCTTGTTACCGGGCAATAAATGGCCCACGCTGGTTATGACCTGCATTTATATGACTTCTGTTTGTGTTGATCAAATTTTTTAATGAATATCCTCTTAGATCCCGTAACACAACCAAAATAGTATTCTTGTTCAAGGTTAGCATGTGTAGGTTCTGTGAAAGTCTGTTTGTGCTTTTTTATTTTTACTTTTTCTTTATGCTAAATATGATTGTTTTTCCTGGTACCAAATACATCTCCTTTATGGAAATAATGGCAAACAATAGTAACTCTTTTGTGTCACCTTTTGTTTTTAATTTTTTTTAATCTACCTGATGATTTCAAGTATACAATGAAATGCAGTTATGTAATGGGTATTGGTGAAGCAGAGGCATTTTCAGAAAGGTTGAAGCGTGAGCTTCTTGCCCTGGAAGCTGCAAATGTGCATGCCATTTTAGAAAGTGAACCTTTAGTAGAAGAGGTATGTCCACAAAGACTTAATTTTGTGTATGAGTTTATTGTTGTTTCTCTCTTGCAGAGTCTTTTTCCCTTTCACTCTTGGTCTGTATTATACTTCGTGAAATTTTATCCTGGTTGACTTTTTGAAGATTAAGCTTTTTCATTAGTCTGTGATGTGCTTTGCCACAGCCTGTGGAGCTGTCATAGTGACAGCTCTTGCTCTTGTAAATTGATTGCTTGTCCTTTCAGGTGTTGCAAGGGCTTGAGGCAGCAACAAATTGTGTTGATGACATGGATGAATGGCTAGGCATCTTCAACGTGAAACTTAGACACATGAGAGAAGACATTGAGTCGGTAAGTGTATGCTTACATGAAAGTCTGCCCAAGTAGGGTTTCTATAGTACCCCCCCTGTTTTTATTATACCATGTCAGTTTTCTAGGAAAATGTGCATGCTATGAGGAGAAATTGTTCAACTTGCATGTTAGTGGTTTCGTTACTTTCATATGTCTGCTTCAAAAAATATCTCAAATTACCTAGCAAGACACATGTTTTGGATCTATGCATATATTCAAACGTATGCCCTACATCTTTCTCTGCTGCTGCATGATTATCAATTTTATGAATCCAGATAGAAACCCGCAATAACAAGCTGGAGATGCAGTCTGTAAATAACGTATCACTCATTGAAGAGCTCGATAAGCTTCTTGAACGACTGCGTGTCCCTTCTGAAGTATGTTGTTCATCACTTTGATATCACTTTTAGTGGCAATACATTCAAATTTTGCTTTCGTCTAATCATGTTCTGTTGGTTGTAGTATGCAGCTTGTCTAACAGGGGGTTCGTTTGATGAGGAACGCATGCTTCAAAACATTGAAGCATGTGAGTGGTTGACTGGTGCTTTACGTGGTCTTCAAGTGCCTAATTTGGATCCAATCTATGCAAATATGTGTGCTGTATGCTCCGAGCCACTTTCTTCTCCCTGATTTTTTCTACTAACAAAATGATTAACTAGGTTGTTTAGAAGATTATGTAAGAGAATAATTGGCTATGCATCTAGATGCACGAGCTTTTTTTTGATGATTAGTCATCTATGTAAAAGTCATCTGAATTACTCACTACACATGCATGGCAATTCTCTCTCCTATTGTTAATGATGTGATGCACCATGCTTTATGATTTCCAAAATGATCCCAAGAACACAAATTGAAGGACCCTTGTCTGGTGGGTAGTAATTTTTGACATTCTTTTGAATTCAGATTTTAGGATGGAGCTAGATAACAGAGTTATTTGTTAATGTGAGTACATTTTGTGTACTGTCTTTTTCTAAAATAGTGGATGATATTATTACAGGTTAAAGAAAAGCGGACAGAACTTGAAAAATTAAAAACTACATTTGTCAGGAGAGCTTCTGAGTTCTTGAGAAACTACTTCGCAAGTTTGGTGGATTTCATGATAAGCGACAAGAGTTATTTTTCACAAGTATTTTTCAGCTTTCTGATCTTTTTATACAGATCACAAAGATTATTATTGGGTCTCGGAATTCTAATATTTGCTTGTGTGCTTTGCATGAAACAGCGTGGACAGTTGAAGAGGCCTGATCATGCTGACTTAAGGTACAAATGCAGGACATATGCTCGCCTTCTACAGCATTTAAAGGTTCATGACAAACCTTTTGCAATAAATCTCATAAGTTTACTTGTGTTCTCTCTCTCTCTCTCTCAGTTGCTCCTTACTAACATTTCCCTGTTTCTGTCACCAGAGTCTCGACAAGAATTGCTTGGGTCCTTTGAGGAAAGCATATTGTAGCTCCCTTAACCTGCTTCTTCGCCGGGAGGTCAAGCCACATCTTTTTATTGACTAAACATTTAGTTTTTACTTAATTGTTTATGAATTTATTTGGGTTTAGTGGTGCCATTTTCATTTAGTTTATTCTGTTTTTTTTTTTGCTGCATTTATGGTATTTCAAATATACCATTTTAAGAGTTATCTCATTCATATGCAGGCTCGTGAATTTGCTAATGAGCTTCGTGCTAGTACAAAAGCATCAAGAAATCCAACTGTCTGGCTGGAAGCTTCTACAGGCTCGAGTCAAAGTGCACATAATGCAGATACATCTTCAGTTTCTGAAGCTTATGCAAAAATGCTGACAATATTCATCCCACTCCTTGTAGATGAGGTTACAATATCTGCATACATATGTTGGAAATCATTAATGTTGTTGCCTCTTCCATGAATGATTTATTGCTTTGCAATTCAAACTGCAGAGTTCTTTTTTTGCACACTTCATGTGCTTCGAGGTTCCTGCACTTGTTCCCCCAGGAGGTGTGGTTAATGGAAATAAAGGTGGGAATTACAATGATGACGACGACGACGACGATTTGGGTATTATGGACATTGATGAGAATGATGGCAAAGCTGGTAACACCTCTTAGATCTGTATTCATCCCACTTCAAATATGTATAGAAGTTTGCCATGAAAGCTCTGTCACTTCTAGAAGTTAAACAGTGATAATTTACTTGATTTTGTAGGTAAAAATTCTGCAGATCTGGCAGCACTAAATGAATCTCTTCAGGATTTGCTTAATGGAATCCAAGTAATGTATACTTTGCATCGTTCCTTATATGTGTGTATGCATTCTTGCATGCACCTTACATACATAAAGAGAGATGCCCTTGCATATGCATTTGCACGTTTTTATTTTTTTGAATGAATGTATGTATGCCATGTTTAAACTTTTCTTGTTGTTGGTTGGTGCTTCTCAGCATCTTCACCCCTCTTTTTATGGCTATTATATTGCTTACTAGCAGTAGGTATTGCTGAGTGATTCATTGCTTAATTTTAAATACTATTATAACCTCCCAAGTGCTGATTTGTGGAGGGTCGTGGATTTTTAGGATGATTTTTATGCTGTGGTTGATTGGGCATACAAGATAGATCCCCTGCGCTGCATATCAATGCATGGGATTACAGAGCGCTATCTCTCTGGTCAGAAAGCTGATGCTGCAGGATTTGTGCGTCTCTTGCTTGGTGACCTAGAGTCAAGAATTTCTATGCAATTCAGTCGTGTACGTGCTTAACATTCAACTTAAAACAAGTGATATCCATACACATTCCAAGCTTCTTTAATAGCTTGTTTACCTTGATATCTACATTGCAGTTTGTTGATGAAGCTTGCCACCAAATTGAAAGAAATGAGCGTAATGTGCGGCAGACGGGGGTTTTATCCTACATCCCAAGGTAATTTGGATCTGATGGATGTGTTTCATGTTGTTCAGGGTGAACTTGCATCTTTTCAGTCTGTCAAATTAAGATACAAGAATATTATATGCCACAAGAACTAATTAATTATAAATGTGTATCCTAACAGATATGGACCATCTAGCTAACATTGCTGCGAAATGATCAAAGTAGCCAACTTTTATGATACTTATTTCACTTGGTGATTTGCTGTGAACTCTTTAAGTGTATTATGCTCACTGCTATTGTGTTCAGGAACTAACTGCTACTCTTAACTCTTGCCTGTGATTACAATTGACTTGCATATTTTACTGAGTTCAAGTTGGATGTGCTTGGCTGCTTAGGTTTACGATGAACAGCAGGAGCTGTATTTTAAACTAACAATACTTGGATCTTTGCAATGATTTTGCAGTTTGTTTACATTGCGTGCTATGATAAGTTCTTTTGTTTCATGCTATATGATATGTAACATTGATCGAACTTTTATTTTTATCATAAAAATGATGTAACCTTGTCTTGCACAGATTTGCAACTCTTGCAACTCGTATGGAGCAGTATATCCAGGGACAATCTAGGGATTTGGTTGATCAGGCATACACAAAATTTGTGAGTAGTCTTTTCTTAAGCGTTTCTTTGTGTTTTTTTTTTTTTTTAAAAGAGAATCAGACAGTGTGGTGTTGTTTCTTATTCCCCCCCTCTTTTAAGTACAAGTTGAAATGAAATTTACAATGTGGATGTTATTTGACAGGTTAGTATTATGTTTGTGACTTTGGAGAAAATTGCACAAACAGATCCAAAATACGCGGATGTCTTCCTTTTGGAAAACTATGCAGCATTTCAAAATAGGTACATCTCTCTCTCTCTCTTTTGGAAACTTTCCTCTTTTTGTGAAAAATCTTGATTCAGGAAAAAGACTTTTCCCCTTGATCATCAAGTCTGCTGATTAGAAACAGTTGCATGCAGCTTGTATGACCTAGCCAATGTAGTGCCAACTTTAGCCAAATTCTATCACCAGGCAAGCGAAGCTTATGAACAAGCTTGTACACGTCATATCAGCATGATTATTTTCTATGTAAGCAATCGTATTCCTGGTCTCTTTTTGCCAGTCTTTATTCCAGTTTTGTCTTTCTGGTTTCTAATGTTTTGCTGAAATTTAAATGATTTTTGCCTTAACTTTTGGATGGTGCTTGTCCTCATCAAGTTTGGTTTCTGCAGCAATTTGAGAAACTCTTCCAGTTTGCTCGCAAGATTGAGGATTTGATGTACACCATAACACCAGAAGAGGTTAGTTTGTGGTGATCAATTGTCATACATAGTACACCCCATCATATTAGCTTCCCAGAGTTTGTTATGAACTTCTATGAAAGATATGATAGTGTTATACCTCCTTTTCCTTTCTTTCTTTTCTTTTTGTTGCCATGATTTGCATAAGATGGAAGATACTAATCCAGTCATCAAAACAATGATAAATGGAACAAAAACATGTCTTTTTTACATCTTTTCTCCCTGGCCTTGCTTGCTGGGCAACCTGTGGCTATACTCAAAATGTTGTTTTTGAGTTCTGCAAGCCTCTGCTGGTTAGCACAAGAATTGCAGTGTTGCATGCTCAGCTCCTAAGATCTAATTGATTTGGCAAGAAGTTTGCCAGTTATATGGATACGGTTGATGCTAACATGGTTCCAGCAAAGAACTGCTTGAAGCCATGCTATCACATCACTGTCAATGGTTTAAGATTTACGAGTTTCAGCTCAAACTGTTAAAATGCTTAATGTCTTTGCCTTTTATTTTTTTCCTTTTAGATCCCATTCCAGCTTGGATTGTCAAAAATGGATCTCCGAAAGATGTTAAAATCTAGTTTATCTGGGGTAAGTTAACGCCTCCACTATAATCTGATTTGTCTCTGGAGTCTGGTCTCGAATCTAGTGTTGTGATAACATTGTTTTTCTGCCACAGGTTGACAAGTCTATTAGTGCAATGTATAAGAGGTTACAGAAGAACTTAACTTCAGAAGAACTATTACCTTCTCTGTGGGATAAGTGCAAGGTAATTCACTTGCTTAATATTTGAGGATTAGATCTTTAATGTTTCTTGAAAGTCATCTGGTGGAGCAAGTAATGGGTGTTTGATCGTTGGAAAGTTCTTGATCAACAAAGAATTTGAGTTATGAGCAAAGCATGTAGTAACCTACAAATGGAAACTCAACTTACGTGGTTTGTTCTTGAGAGTTTTTGGGGGTCATGGAAGGGAAAGGTGGGTTTAGAACCCCCAACCTTTATTCGATTTTCATTCTTGATGAAGGGAGGGTAAGCACTTTGGAGGATAGAAAACCCACAAATAATAGAAATTGTCATCCATCCATCTTACCCTTTCGGTGTTGAGGTTTGTTAGATTCTTAAATGAAACAAATGCCCTCAGTTTGAAATTACATAGTAATTACAGCCCCCTCATTAAGAATATTTTTGTAGTTCAGTAATTGATCTTATATTTATTAACACTCGCATTCCCTTCTCATTTGCTCGCTTTCCCTTGCACATCCAAACAGGGGAATGCTAGTGGTACTATTTCCTTTCCTTACCCTGAAAAAACCTTCCTCATTATGGAACTTGTTGATGCTGGCCAAGGGAATCATTTTTTTTCTTATTGCAAACAGTTTGTGCTCGGATTCATCTTCTGATGAAATAATTAATTGTGTTTTGCGTCTCATTCAGTAAACTGCTAATAAAGCCATATAGTTAATAGATCGATCTACTTTTATCTTAATTTGACAGAAAGAGTTCTTGGACAAGTATGAAAGTTTTGCACAACTCGTTGCAAAGATCTATCCCAACGAGAGCATCCCTTCAGTGTCAGAAATGAGAGAGCTTCTGGCTTCCATGTGAACTTTGTAAAGGGTTTTCTGCTGTATAATTCTTATTCTTAAATAGGACTATGTTAACATACTGTAATTATTCTTTTTGGTTCTTGTTTTCTAGTTTTCCCCTTATTCGATTCATTTTCCCAATCTCAGAGTCTCTAGTTGAACTGGGTCGAGTGGAACTTTGTTCCTGGTGCATTATATAAACGGATCCAATTTGTAGACGTGCCTCTTTTCTGTCTAGCAAATTTTGATTTCTTGTAATGTCATGTCTCAATCTTGGATTTGATTCGTTTGGTCGTAGTCGAAGCACAGAAATCACAGCCAGTGGGACATTAGATACTCGGCCTATAAGGTTCCCCTTCCAGTTTCCAGTGTATGATGGGAGAGGCAGCCGAGTGGGCTTTGATCAGATTGAATTTGGGCTCAAAGGCTTTACAACTGGAGATTATCCGGTTGTGTTTACCGAGACCCGCCCGACATAATTTGATGAGAAGCTAAATAAATAAATCACCTTATAGAAAGTGTTTATCTAAAACAGTTTATTTCAAATATATGCTTGTCTGATTCGATTAATACTCAAATATAAATTGCATATTTTGATTCAAGTCTGACCATTATTGTTAAAAAAAACTCAAGTGAAAAAAGGGATCCGCATGAAGGAAAAAGGTTTCTCAAATTTATTTGCATGGTGCGAGCTCAAAATAGACGGGAAGGGTAAAAGGGATCTTGTCTTGTCTGAATCGCGGAGAGAGAGGGGACATGCTCCTGCTCAACCTCACTGATTGTAAGTAACATCAGTCTCCTTACATTTTTCAGGAACTAAAGGGATAACAGCTTATTTTACATGCACAAGGATTATCTGAATTGGTTTGTTGATCTTATTTTGGAGATAATTTCATCTACATAGTGGAATATGGCAAGATTTACATGCTTAGAATCATCAATGCAGCTCTGGTTCGTGAGCTCTTCTTTGCCATATATAGCAAAACACATTAACAGTTGTGGAGGTTGATGTCGTGTGCCCTAAAACCCCAGCCATTATGATTGCTCCTGGAAAACAATGATTGTGAATCAAGTTCCAGACTCCATAGGCATGTTTGCAATATCATGAAACTATCTTTCTCAACTCGGTAGTTTTTCACCACAAAGTCACAAACAAGTTTTGTTGGCTCATCAATAACTATGTTCAATTAACAGAGTTCGAGGAGTCATGGACGGGAATTTTTTTTTTAATGTATTATTAGTCACGAATGCATCATCCCTCGTATTCTTTTTTCTCACCATCGACATCTCTCAGCAAGTAGCCTAGGAATGAGAAGTTGGTTTACAATTGAAAGCCATAGATATTTGGGGGCGTGTGCTTTGTTCTGTAATCTTGAGTAACAGAGGACGAACGAAAATAATGAAATTATGAAGGCGGACACAATGGAAGTGAACTGATTCATGATGTTTGAAGGAAATTGGTGTCTTCTCCGAGTTTAGGTTGCCAAAAAAAAAAAAAAAACTAAATTTGCAACAGAAATTATTGAGCAAATGTTATAAAAGTTAATTCGATTGGTATGAGTGCTTCGGCTAATGGGCTCCATTCTTATTAGGGCAAGGTTTTTGTTTATTTACACCTAGAGCTGGTTCTGAGTCCGCGTTTGGGATCACCTTACATAGATGTTCTAAAAGTTGTATTAACCTGGATTAACCAGATGTTCTAAAAGTTGTATTAACCTGGATTAACCCAAGTGAGTCGCACTTGTACGTGCTGGTTGATCCTATATCAAGTTTTATAACTGTACTTTTTTGTACTGTTGGCCCACGGGTCTAGGTTTGCACCCATTTTAGTGCCATGTTCGCTTCAGCATGTAAGGAATGAATCTCTATTGCCCTGGACTTGGTTTGTCGCTTAATGCCATGTTTGTCTTCAGAGTAGAGTTGCATTCCTTTAGTTCTGGATTTCTGTTTCAAGGATTGAGCTTTCGTGATCTTCCTTCCCATTTGAAGCAATACTTTACTTACTGTACAGTTTTTCCAAAAAGAGCACGAATTTGACGACAAAGAGTTGGTTTTGCTATGAGCAGAGGGTGTTTTGCAGCAAGTGGAAATGAAGAAGGCAGAAGACTTGGGCGTCGATTTTTTCACGAATTTGAATTGCCTTTTCAACATTCTAATACTATTCCACCGGGGACTGGCAAATAGCACTTTGCTTCACCTCTTGAATTATTGCTCAAAATGGAGAAATGGTTCGGGGACTTAGCCAACGATCATGTAAAATTGCATTTTGGTCTCCTCAATTATTGGGTCATTTTTAAAAGTCTAAAAGCGTGATGTCCATTCAAGTTCAACTATCTACTTTTCGTTAGAAAGGAGAAATGCAAGGCATGTGTAAGACCTCTAGAGAGAGCGGCATGGGCACCAAATGAGCTCTAAACTCATTCCCTAGTCTACTATATTCATGCTTGTCTCACAAGTCATCATATTTATGGTGTACAGCTCATTCCCGTCTTTTAAAAGTTGCAACTGATTGAGTTGGGTCTACGACAAAGTGATTAGCTATGAATCTGGACAAAGAATAAGCCAAACTTGTGTTATGTCCAGTAACTTCTGATGCTGAGAACTTACGTTACATGGGATGTGACGTTGGGCTTTTTTTAGCTTTTCAGAGAAGATTTTCTCAGGAGGCAATAAAAAATTAATGACTACAGGGAGGGGAAGACTTCTAGTAGGAAAAGAATTTCCAAGGCCCTCTGAAAAAAGAAATTCACGATCACAAATGGAGAGAAATTTACAGAAAATTACTAATATGACCATAGAACCACCGTAATAAATTATTAAATTGTAGTTAGTTTAGGGTTTTGTTTTACAGTAGAGTAGAATTTAATGCTCTTAATATCTTTCTTCCAGGAATTTCCTAGCCATGAACGAAATACACCCTTCAAGCGACAGCATCACAGTGATCGGTTTGATGATATTTAGTGTCAGAACACAATATAATCATATTTTAATGTTTTATAGTAGAGTACTGGATTTTTCTTAATATACCAGTTACTTTCAAGAGTACTGTTTCATAATATAATATAAACCATTTTCTTGGAAGATTTTGCTGGTGATGATGACGATGGTGCTGTCGATGCCCTCTTGGAAGATGAAAAAGAGGATGAAATTGATCTCCTCAAGCAGAAGCAACACAAGACTACAAAATCCTGAACACAGCAGAGATTCGTCATTGCATGGAGCATGATGTCGCTGAACTATCTCCCGTCCTCTCTCTATATCAGAAGGTGAGGCAAGCATCTTACTCTGACATTACAATCGATTTGTCAGTAAAGTTAATGGCTAATGGTTTACTGATGAGTCTCACGTCCGTGAAAAAGTCGGCTTGCTGGTTGGAACCGCAACTTTCACGTTTTGTGTCAACATTTGAAGCCAAAATGCTATCAGTATAAATTGTTCATATTTCTAGGAGAATGCATTTTATTTGTTTTGGGAATTGAGTTGGGGAAGGGGGGATGGTATCTATTAGACGAGCAGGTGAAGAAGAAACAATCACTGATTTTGCAACTTCTTCAAGTACTGAGAATTTTATTCAAATTAAAGAAAGGAACTGCTAATCATACATCAAAGAAGCTTGCATACAAGGAACACCGTGCTTTTCCACTACGAGTCCCATGCATGTAACTTCAGGTCCCCTTAGCTCACTTCCTGTCAATTTTAGAACTTTATAGTTCATAGTGGCAGCACATATAAAAGAATGGGTTAAGATAAAAAAAAAAAAAATTGCTCTCATCTATGCTTCCTTAATTCTATGCATGCTATGAGGAGGGGCAAAAAGACATAGCATCCATCCATCCATCCATCCTGTAGCTACCTGCCTACCACCTATCTTCCATGGCACCAGGAGAGAGTTTTGAGAGTAGGAATATACAAGCTGACGAAAACAGGACTGCTCCAGCAAAACAGGCAAGATCCAAACTGGTAGCCAATGGTATATTCTTGAATTTCTCCAACATTCCCACTTGAAGTATCATCATAATGGCATGCCCGATTTTAGACTTGGCTTGTGAAACTGATCGCATTTCAACCCATGTTGGGAGGGACTGCAAGAAGAACCAAAAAAATCAATACTTGGAATTTATGAATGAATTATTTTGGATTAATAATTGAAAAAAAAAAAAGACTCACCTTCAAAGAGAAGAGGCCAAACAAGTTTGAGTCTGGCAGCGATAACGCTTCATCTTTTGGATTCTTTGATCCCACAAACATGACGTACAGCCCGGCTCCAAAAATAAGCATGGCAGTTCCTACCAGAAACGAGTCTGCACTCAAAATAATAATGGAGCACGATGTAGTTAGAAAAAAAGAGAAGAAACAGAAGCATAAAATTGGTTTTAATTCTAAGAAAACAAGAGGTAGATAATAACTACCTATGGCTTCTATAAGTAGATGCACCAAGTTTCCTTGATCTGAAACTCGAGATAGTGTGTTGAAATACTGAAAATATGACTCCAGAATAAGAAAGCAACCCTGCAATATTATGATTCAAAAAAGGTGGTATTAATTAATTATCAGCAATATTGGAATATATGTTCAAAGAAAATATCTCTTGTTTATAAGAAAGAAAATATCACTCAAAAATAGGACCATCTCATTCAAAATTGCTCCAACCTTCTACTGATATCCTTTTACATATATATTTTAACTTCTAACGAAGATTAAAAAACATAATTAATAAATAAGATTTTAATAAAAAATAAATACTTTTGTAATATAATTAGAAAAATATTTTAGGCCAATCAAAAATAGAAATAAGATAGAGAAAATAATATTTACCTCCACAAAACACAATGTTGAACCAAGCAAAGACCCCGCAACAGCAAATAACGTGAAGAATCGACAATCAATTATAGCCTGCGCAGTTGCAGTCGATCAATTTAAATTTATCCATTGCTTTATAATCATAAGTTTTTTCCCCCACAAAATGCAAATTCATGTATGCCAAGCAAAGTTACTAAAATAAAGTTTGCATGCAAGCATATTGAGGAAATAAAATCAGTTGCAGAAACTCAGAAATTATATGATATACAATGCATGCATAGAAAAAAGCTGCAGATCCCTGCTATTGTATCTGGTCAAGGTCTATCCTGTGTGTGAATGGAGTGCACTGAAAGTGTAAAATCTTTAAGAGCTAAATTGGTATTTTAGTAAGGATTGCTTTTTAAAATATTATTTATTTAAAAATATATTAAAATAATATTTTTTTATTTTTTAAAATTTATTTTTAATATAATG
>Ga0325400_1000636_pt1 | contig 26598 bp, 16 predicted proteins | sample PopdelMetagenome_2_FD_205662 | JGI IMG/M metagenome (GOLD analysis project Ga0325400, IMG submission 205662) | Populus deltoides microbial communities from Bellville, Georgia, United States - Xylem-PdKOR-R1 | ecosystem: Host-associated > Plants > Phyllosphere > Stem > Wood/Secondary xylem...
GGGGGGCTTATCTATGCAATGTATCCTAAACTTTTAGGCATTGTTTGCAAATGTAATACTACATATTGTCTTCTAAAAACTCAAGCACTCTGATTTTTCTTAAAATTTAGTTTAAATCAAACAAGTACAGATAGACATATAACTGTAAATACTGTTAGACGCAATGGTGGTACAAGGAAAAAGCAGTGCTTTCAACATACATTCCATGAAAATAACAAGTTTTTGACAAACTACAGATCATTCAATGCATTTAACAAAACATCGAGAGGTTGAACTTTGTGGGGCATTCATTGCAACACCACCTTTTTTTTAACACAAATAATTTACAGCTGGATCAGCTCAAATATCTATACAAGAAATAGAGAAATGCAGTCTAAATCCAAGTTTACAACATAGCATATACTTTTCTTTTTTTAAGGTTTCTTCACTACCAGAACGGGGCACTTTGCATTGTGAAGACAGTAACTGCTCACACTTCCTTGGATAGCTCTGTGTAAAGATATTGGAATCAGAACCCAGAAATGCTATTTGAAGTTAGCATAATAACTTAACTGGCAGAATACGTAAAATGTTAACTGTGATCGTCATTTGTCAAATAAAAAGAAAGAGGGAAAAAACTAGGAAAGCATAACTGGATAAACCAAGTGAAAATGTTTCTTCTATCTGTTGCTTCTCGTGAAGATTTGGACTAGTATAAAACATTCTAATAAGTTTTCACATCCTTCTTTAAAACAGCAGGGAAGACTATATGTATGGTTGAAAGGTATATGATCATAACTCGAACTATAATACATTCTACGTCTAAATGCAAGAACTTAACCTACTGACTCATGAGTCATCAATAAATATTTTCATATCCTTGTCACATTTTCTCAAGCAACTTTTAACAGTACCAATTTTCATAAACAACGAAACAATTCTGTTTTATCTTGGTCTCAATGACACCAAACATTTCTGATGTTAGGATTCAAGTTCATGAATTGATGAAAAATGAGTGCTTTGTATTTTTATTTTTTTTAACTTGCACCATCATCCCAGCTACAGTCGATGAATTGTAAAATTTGTATGTAACAGCATCAGAGAGATAGTTTTTACTTAAGCTACCGAGCATCGAAACAGATATAAATTTGTAAACCCTTTTGTAGATAGGAAAGGATTAACCTTTTGATTTTGCCAATGCCGCGCTCCCCTAAAACAAGCAGGCTAATATTGAGCCTTTGAACTGCATCGCATATGGCTGTTTGAGGATCACCCACCTCTGTTAATGTCTCGGCATCAACCTTTGAAAAACAAAAGTAATAAATGTAAGTCCTCATTTACACACATTGGCATGCCCCAGAAAATCAAATGCAAATTAGGGCTTTAATATCTTGGACGGTTGTGAAACAATTGAATTTCATGCTAATCAGTATAGAACAGAGAAACGTGAGCGTACTCCTCGACCAGCACAAATTTCTTTAGCTTTCTCCAGCAAAGCAAACGCGATCTTCCTATTCTGGTCTTGGATAGTGTAAGTATACTCCGGATCTGTCACACACAGCATAAATAATTTGAGCGTACAATTTCCAACATACAGAATCCAGATGTTGGTCTATTTCTCCTAAGATTCTATACCAGTCAATCAAAATTTTAGTAACAAAAAGAAAATAGAGGATCTTTACACAAAAACACACTAGGACCGAGGAATAGTAGATTCGAAGAAAAAAAACACACTAGGACCGAGGAATAGTAGATTCGAAGGATCCTTTACCTCTAGTTTTAGAAGAAAAAAAAACTTTTTATGTGGACACTGCAAACTCCTTGGATATGTTTTGGTTCACTAAGGATTTGAATGAAATACGAATCTCCTTTTGATTTCTCAACAATATGCTTTGGTTCCGCAAAAAACAGAATTACAACTCCAATAGCAATCAAATCTTGTAACTTCAGATTTTGTACATATAAGAAATAGAGGAAAAAAGGAGCACTTACTGGCTGAAACCGAGCAGTACATGCGAGCAGAACTGAGAGCAGCAGCAGTAAAAGAATGGTTACTGCTGGGAGGAGGCTGTGCGGTGAAGATAACTAGAGGTGATTTAGTGATAGATTCCTCAAGATTGTCAAGTACCCACATGAGAGCATAGTGGCTATACTCACCATCATCAACGGCAACCATCACTTTCCTCTCAAGTGGTACCCCTCCATTTTCCGTCACGTGCTCCGCCATTTTCTAGGGTTTGAAGTAATGAAGCACAGAGAGATGCAAAAGTTCACTTCTGGTTTGGAGATAAAAGATGCAGAAGCCAAATGTCAGTGTCTGTTTGTTGAAGACAGCAGCTGCTAGGAGCTTCTGCCTTGTGGGTTGTGAAATGGTAGTAAAGAGAAACAAGTGGCGGTTTTAACAAGGTCAAAACGGCCAGTCAAATATCAAGAAGTTCTGTGCGTTAGACACGTGAAAAAAAACCACTTTTCTTCATAAATCCTGCTTTCCTAGGACTTTTTTATTAGGTTTCTTTGGAAGTAAAGAAATATATTAAAATAATTTTATTTTTTAAAATTAGTATATAAAAAAATCTAAAAATATTTCAAAAAATAATTTAAAAATAAAAAAAATAAAAAATTTCAAAAACATGACACCGCAATAGCAAACAACATAGATATCCAAACGTATGACACCACAAAATTTATCCAGAAGACCTTTCGGACATGGTCCCCAGAAATATTCGTCTTAAGATGTGATTGGGTGTCGTTTTGGTAGATAAGACTGAATGTTAAAATATGAGATCATGTCACCATTTATTTGATCGGACGTTTTAAATATTCGGTCATGGTATTTATTACCTTTACTTTTTGAAATATGACGCTTTCACTCTTTTTTTTTTCTTTTTTTTTTTTTTAAGGATTACTATTTCCACGTGCTCACAGCATATTACTCTAAAATGGACGAATTATACTTATTGTTTAAAATATTAATTATATCTTTTTTAATGAGTGCTGTATATGGCTTAAAAAAAATTGAGCATGAGACATATGGAAGATTGTCTGATTTCTTCTTCTTATTATTATTAAGTAAAAACCTAAAACATGTGGGATAAGTATTGTTTGGATAATAATATGCATCCTTTTATATTTTACCATGGATTTATTATTCATATTTATTTTTCAATTTACATTTTAAACTTTTTTTTTTGGTGTGATTACATCCTTTTTAAGCCAAGTTCAAGGGCAATTGAATGAAATTTATTGACTATGTATAAAATTGAAAAATAAGAATTAAAGTAGAAAATACATCATAAATAAGTGATGGTTTTAAAGTTCAAATAAAAAGTTTAATTTAGTCCTTGTACTTTAAAAATTACACATATTTGGTACCTTAATATTTTCTCCATTCAATTTTGATATAAAAATTTATTTTTATTATTTTTTAGTCTCTGATTCAAGAAAGAAGATAGAGAAGTGGCCAAACTTTGATGATAGAGAGAAAAAAAATCGTTAACACCGATTTAAGCTATCAAAATAGTTAATATTTATATCAAATGATTCAATTTCATGAGGGAAGTTAATATTAAGTATATTTTTTACTTTTAAAGTTGGAAAAAACATAAACCTGAGCCTGGAATGATTTTTTATTTTAGGTTGATTTTAGTTTTTGATATGTTTTTAGACCATGGATAGGTTTATCATGATTTTCTAGGGTGTTTTTGGTGAAAATGGGTTAAAAAAACAAGTTCTTGTGTAAAAAAACCTTAAACCCTGATTTTTTTAAATCTTTTTAAATTGATTTTGTTTAATTTCAACATTGGGTTAATTAGGAATTAGACTTCATGATTTATTTTGGTTTGCTTTCTATAAGGTTATCTCGGTCTTATGACTTGAGTTGCGGGTTAACCTAGTTGACTCAAGTTTTTTTTTGTCTTTTTTTAATTGGTACCTTTTCATTTTCATCCTTCAACATCTAGTTGACCATGAATTAGGTTTCATGATTTATTTTTGCTTGCTTTCTATGAAGTTATCCCAGTCTTATGACTCAGGTCATGTGTTTTACGGGTTAACCTGGATAAACTCATGTTGTTTTATTGTATCATGTTTTAGATTGATTTTTTCTTAAAATTTCAATCTTTAACAATGAGTTTATTAAAAATTGGGTTTCATAATTTGTTTTGATTTGCTTTCTATGAGGTTATTATAGTCCTCTGACCTTAGTCACGAGTTTGATAAGTTAACCCAGATTAACTCATGTTTTTTTTTGTTTATTTTTGATGAGGTTATCTCGGTCTCATAACATGAGTCATGAGTTTGACTATTGACTCAGATCAATTTTTTTTTGTTACTTTTTAATTAATTTTTTTTAATTTTTTTCTTTAGCACCGAGTTGATTAAAAATTAAATTTTGTAATTTATTTTAATTTGTTTTATATAGAATTATTATATACTCATGATCCAAGTCGAAGATTTGACAAGTTATCCCAAATTAGCTCAAATTACTTTAATATGTTATCGTTTCAATATTTTTTTTTTAAATATTGTCTTTAACTTTTGTAAATCAAACAACATTTTATCGATCGGGTTATTTTTAGACTTATCAAAACCGATTGTGTCACTTAAAAAAAGAAACAAAGACAGCAAGAAACCGAATCCTTTCGTAGTGCCATGGTTTAATTTTTGTTATCTATAAATCAATCTTATCCCAAAATAAGGGCAGAGTCGGATAATTAATTCACATGAAGTAGCGGTTGAAATGGGAATCAAATAAGCCAAACGCTAGAAATATAGAATATGTAATAATATTGATGACAAATACGTGGGGATCAAATTATCAATCACATGCTTAACACGATAATATAATGCCATCTAATCATCTGTGAATTATATTTTTTTTATTTGGTTACAAATATTTTTAGTATTGCAATGGAGATTTTTTAAAGGTTTCATTTCAGTCCTTGAGTTTTTTTAAAAAATATCTCAGGCTTGACGTTTTATATTTATTTACAAATTGGTCTTTATTTGAAAGTTTTTTTGTCCTTGAATTTCTTTAAAATCACATTTTAGTCTTGATGATAAATTTATTTGCAATCAAGTCCCTATATAATTACTCTCAATCATGTACCTAATTTTTTTTTTATTATACTTATAATGTAATGAGTCATGATCGAATTATAATGGTTCATTACATTACAAATTTGAAAATTACACAACAAAATATAAAATGTAAAGTAATGCAGATTCGAAACAGTCTAGGCCAATGAATTTTCGAAACAAAGGAATGCAGATGCTTTTTCTCTTTGTGATCCATGCAAATCGCCATGTCCTTTTCATATCATCCATCCGAGATCATGTTGGGATTTTTTTTATTTCTATGAATAGATACTTTCGGTTTCTGAATCTTTTATCTGTATATTTTTACTAATGGACAGATACTTCTGATAATACAACGTTCTGTTTTGTTCAGGCTCGTGCCCAGCTAATAGTCAACGCTTGGTTGTAGACAGACCGAGTCTCAGGTGATCAGAAACGGAAAATAGAAATAAGGAAAATATATAGATAATCTACAAAAATAAATGCCAGTTTGTGTTTTTATTTAAACGCAGGCCATAACATAATTTTCCAATGAATTGATCTGAAGGCTAAACTCACAATAGATAATCATATTCCTCTGGGGAGACTGGCCAGGTGGGGAGCAATCGATCTATAAATTGGACAATTTCCCATCTAATTAAAAGTTTATTCATGCTTTCTTCTTCTTCTTTTTGTGTGTGAAGCTAATATTTGACCTAGTTTTATATCAATTACAGGAGAAGGAATAATTTTCTTTGTTGTTAAATACAAATACTAAATCCTCCCTGTATAGTTTCTTTGTAAGTTTTGTGGCAGAAATTGGCTAGCTCTTGCTTTTGTTGCTGGATTAATTTGTAAGTGACCTAACCTGGTGGTATTGCAACAGTAGCTGCGTTAGCTGGCCTGAGCAAGCATTACATTTTTCCTTCCATGTCATTTCCTCACAGCTAAGATGGACATTTATTGTACGAATCACTTAAAGAAAGAAAAAGGAAAAAAAACATTTGGTTGTTGTAAATTATAATAATTAGATGTGAATTATTATGCAAAACGATAAAAAAAAAAAAGATTCGTTTTTTATGAATGTGGCATTCTATACTGGCTTGACCTCTCCGAGCTTGGTGTATGTTATTAATATTTTGCGTTGTCATCGTCGGTTGAACAAGGACAATAATTCAGCATTGCCGAGCAAGGAAGTCAACGTAGTTTATACAAATTAATTGGGCCACAAGAACATCATTCCTAACTGCCGTCCAGAGGACAGCCTAACTGCCGAATTCACTCCTTCCAAAGTTTTTCCGTGCATAATATATTGATGGCTGGGCATTTTGTTCCGGCCAAACAAGCATGCTAAGATAACTTGGACACAATAGTAAAGCTTAGCAGAATTTAGTCTCTGCAACAGGAATCCTGCTTCGCATTATGAAACTAGTACCAGATTCTTTTATATCTTCAGCTATCTATTGCCAGCAACTCTACCAATACCTTTCTTTGTTGTTCCTAGGTGATCACAGCATCTGAGTGCTCGTGTCAAAATCTAGCTAGTGTTTCTTAGGATAAAAAGACATCTAGTTGGGTCGGGAACTGTACAAAAAAGACAGTTAATTTGCTTGCTTAAATTGTCAATCTTGTTCTTCAAGGAAATTGTCAGGGAAAGATTGGTTGTTAGTCTAACTTAAACCCATTTCTTGAACAGATCTGAAAGAAAATCAAATCTAATCATATGGATATAACTACCAATCACTGTTGCAGCTTAATTTCTTACATAACCATGGCATACATGTAATGACAACAAGAGTACCATACAAATGATGTCCAAACAACTTAATAATTACAAAGTAATCCCACTTAGAAATAGAAGTAATGCCTTTTCATTCTGGTTTCTTTATAACAAGGACAGAACAATTGGCTTTAAGTAGGCAACAGTTGCTCTGACTCCCCAGAAAATCCCTGGATCAAAACAGAATCTAATTTTAGAGCCTGTGGTGAAGTTTATTGCAAAAGTTCATTTGTATTGGTACCCATCTGAATGATAATCTATATTTTGAGTAGGATGAGGTTTTGGGTAACAGGTTAACGTCACTGTAACCATTCCAGTATCAAGAGCCATGTGACTGGCAATTGATATCATGTAAATATGAATTAGTATGTCATAATCGTACGAGAAGACATTTTCAAGTGATTTAGACAGATAAAAAAGTACCCTTTGATAACCGGACAATTTAACCAAATTGCTGATTTTTTTCTTTAAAAAAAAAAAGTTTGAAGAAAACCAACCTTTTAAGGGTTCCATTAACGAGTGTGTTACCGATCACTAGTAGATTAATCTTATTCTTTTGAACAGCACTGCTTATGAGCTCATAAGGCTCCCCAGCTTCTGTGATTGTCTCTGCTTTCACCTGTGGAGACAAAAATGACATGAATTGAGGAACACACACACATATCCTGCACTGTTGACTGCAAGATTGCTGAAAACAAGTGAATACGCATGGAAACATGAACTCAGCTTTACTTGATTTATTGTTCAGATGAAATTCAGATTTTAATGCTAGTGTAAATCCCTGAACTGAAATTTATTCGCTGATTTTGTCAGCAGGAACAAAAAAGAAAGCGATTCTTCTATATATATTAGTTTGGTCTTCATATTGCCAAGTCAGATATAACCTGGAAGAAAGTGATCCAGTGGCCATACCCCTCGACTATCACAGATATCCACAGCTTTCTCCAAGACACCCAATAAGATTTTCTTGCTTTTTTCTTGCATGGAACAAATCAAACCTAGGGCTGCGGTGAAAAAATATATGCTTGTAAATAATCTGTAACTCTGTAGTCAAAACAATACTAAAAACACAACTCAGACATAAAAAAAAATTGGAAACAAACTTTTCAGAACAAAATACTTAATATACCAAAAGAGAAGAATTAAATATTAACACAGCAAGCTACCAAATTTAGAAACAGGAATGTAAACCAGAACAAGAACAAAGAAGATAAAGAAAACTAACTGGGTGAGAATGTACAATACAACGCAGTGGTGCCAAGTTGTGCTCCATATGCAAAGTTACAGTTAGGAGTAGGTAGTGCAGCAAACATGACAAGCGGTGAGTCAGTAATGAATCCTTTGAGATTGTCAAGCACCCACATGAGTGCATGATAACTGCACTCACTCTCATCTATGATCACCATCACCTTCTGATTAGACCCTTCTATTTGTTTCTCCATTTTTCGCAAGAGAGAAGCAACTCCAGATTTTCAGAGTAGAGAAAAAAGAAACTTGAAAACCCTGACTTTACATCATTTAAAATATTCTTTTTAATTATAGCTTACAAGAGCTAAAATACATCTCGCCCGCACCTCTCCAGTGTGTTGATAACCATTGCTTAATTTGCTGCTGACATGTTATTTTAAAGAGAGGAGAAAATACATATGTTGAAAGTGTTTTATTTTAATCAGTTTAATAGAAACACAGATTTCAAATAAATCATGATTTCAGATAATGTATATAATACTATTAATATACAGTTAATCCTTTCTTTTTTTCAACTTCAAAATTTTATCATTGAATTTTAATTTTGTTTATGCCCCTTCAAGTATTAAGTAACCTTGACAGCAACGATCATCTTGTAAAAGTCAAGATGATCTATGAACACAAGACATGACAGCTTGGAGGACTTTCTTACAAAAAGGTCGGTCGCTTCCCAAGCATGACTAGATTGTGCCACTGCAATCCTATTTTTTTCAAATCAATTAATAACATGCTGTAGGGGTGGAGATTGGGTTTTCTTAGGCATGTGATGCAACATTTTAACTCGATCTGGAGTTTCTAGCTATTGAATAAACATTTAAGTATTCGTTTTTATTACTAAGAACGACATATTGCTGTTATTTTGTGTAATTTCAGACTTTTTGTTATAAATCACAACAAATGAAATCTAATCTAGTCTCAAATTCTCAATGTGAACAAGTTAGCGCGAGAATACTATCAAATCAATGGGGTTAAATAATATTTTCCGGCGGATCAGGTTAATTTGCACGGGAGCAACATTAAATATAACTTTAAAAGGCATGAGTTTTTTTTTATTGTGAAAGACTATATTGTTAATAATTTTATATATTATTGTGGATGAACTATATAAAAAAAAAATTAATTTGATACTCAATTTTTTTTCCGGCATGATTTAGTATTAATTAAAAACCAAAATAAAACTTAACTTTAAACACATGTTTCTCTTTCTTCAAGATATGCCATATATCTACAGAAAGCTGTGTCTAATTTATATCACCAAAAGTCTGCAAATGTACAGGACATTGTTTTGAATTCACGAGGGTGTTAGTTGAGCCCTGTGTTGTACCTCAACTGTAAATTTCCCTCAATAAGTAACCAAGAGTTCTCTTTCTCTTAACTAAAATTAATATGCTTTGGATAATAGCCATTTTTTTTCTTCAGCGCTTCAGGGTGCTTTGCTCTTTTCAGTGCGGAGTGAAACTTTTAGGCTAGGTTAGCGCAGTTAGCAGTCCAAATAATGATGCCCAGATTAGAATTCGGAGCCCTCTTTAGGACTTCCCTAGCTGAGATGGGAATTTTTGTTTTACTGTATTTCCACATAATGACGTCCCAAATTGGTCATCAAGGATTGTAGAAGCTTTTCCTATTGTCTCTATATTTCGGGGTGTGTGAAAAGATTACTTCTGCTCTTGCAAGTTAAGTTGACGTAGGAATTGGAATCTTTCCTAATTGTAGATCTTAGTTTTCTTTAAAAAATCTTTTGTGATTATAGGTAGGAAGGTGGGGTCCTTCTTTCGTTGCTTTTGATTTATGAAAATCTTTCATTCATGATAAGGAAAGGGGTAACTTGATGCACACCGCGTTTTTTTGACGTGAGACGTGACAGCTTTACCCAGGATAGAGACTAGATGCTTTGGCCCAGTCATCAATTTTTCTGGTGGATTAGTCTCACCAGCAAATTACAACATTTTCTTTGCCTTCATGTATTTGCGGCAATTTCCTTTTCTTCCTCTCATTTTTGTTTTGTTTGTTTCTCCTTGATAAAAAGCTCGTGGCAGAAACAAAGAGTCATGGCCATCAAAATCCTCCATCAGCAGAATCCCAGCATGAAAATTCTATCCAAGTGGATTAGAATCAAGATAGTCCCCTGAATATAGTTTTTATACATCTTGACTGATTTTTTTCAATGTGTGTAAGCTCTAAGCATCCGTGGTTATCCCATACATGGGAGGATAATTTATCATCTGTATTCACCAGAATGTGTTTGACAGTTATAGGTTTTCCGTCACCTGAACAGAATTTGCTGGTAATCTGTTCCTCTTTCGTGGATAGGTCCGTTGATGTGCTCAATAAAACTTAGCGTTGATAATATTCTAAACATTTGATCGAGTATTTTTGAAAGATAAAGAGGAATGGACTTCACATGCAGTGTTGGGAAGATACCATCGTCAAGTAGATCAAGGAGAGACTTGTTTATTTTTGTGTATCTGGAAATGAAAAGGACCAAAAACAGTTGAGAAATTTTGGCGATTTGCAAGCTGATGGGTAAATCATTATCAATGCATTGAGCAAGCAATGGAATTCTGAAATTCTGAACAACGAAGTTGAGGATACTAATGGTCACCGGAGGACAATTAGACAAATGTTATTGGGATGTTCATTCAGAGAGGTGGCAAGCTAACCCAAATAAGCAAGCACAGTTTACCAAAAATTCCTTTTCTTTTTATATGAGCTGGTTATGAAAATGCAACTAGTGTTGCCAGATTCGCGTCACATCTGAGAACGATCTGAAATAATAGAGCTGAAGATAACCCATGTTAACAGAAGCCAAACCAGCTGAGATGAATTTATTTTATCTAATAACTTACAAACACAACGCCTTTTGACAAGACCCAAATATCAAACTTATCAAACAGCATCGGAACATTCTGAGGATTATTTTTTACTTGATATGCTGTAAGTTTGTTATGACAGAAAACTGAGACTTACTGGCCTCCGTATAGCCGGAACTCAGCATTCTGCTTCACATGATAGCAGCACTATGACGGTGAAGTCCTCAAACTGCAGGTTTCTTCACAACAAGAACAGGGCACTTGGCATTGTGCACACAGTAGTTGCTGACACTTCCCAGAAAAGCCCTGCCCCAAAAAACTTGAGTTAAATAAGTCATTTGTATGTTTTAGTCTTTCTTGTTGCAGTGCAGAGGCACCCGTGTTTGCACACAATAGCACAATGATAGTTTATAAAAATAAACCTGCTACACAGCTCTACAAGTTAAAGACACAAGACTTGTTTTGCATTCAAATACATTTTGAAATGAATGACATACCCTTTCTTTTTCTTCTTTTTTATTCTGTAAGGATACATGAAAAAAGAAGGATGCATATACCATTTCAGAAGAAAAGACTAACCTCTGCACAGGTCCCCGATCATGGCTACCTAAAACCAGTAGTTGGATGCTGAGCTTTTCTACAGCTTCACATATTGCCTCTTTAGGATCCCCAATTTCTGTCATTATCTCTACATCGACCTTTAGGAAGACAAAAGAGTATCAACATTTCTGCATATAACAACAGGCATAAATACTTGATGTGTTGTACTTGCATGCTTTTTTATGTGTGTATGAAGGAACTTCAATTTCTTTTTCAACTACAGGGGCTTCAATTTACTCACTCAATCAACATATTGTATAGATCATGTACAATAACCATCAACAAATTCATTCTACAAGCAGAATGCTTTAATAACGAACAGTTAATAAAATGTCAGAAACCATTACCCCATGTCTGGCACAAATATCTTTAGCTTTATCCAACAGAATTAATGCAATCTTTTTTTTATTCTCTTGTATGGATGCAACCAAATCCGCAGCTGCAAAAAAGAATAAAAATTATACGCTGAAGTATCATTCAAATGAAAAACAAAATAAAGAGAAATTATTGCTGTTGCAATTAAGTTAATCTAATGGGTTGAAATATGCTTTAAACTCTTTTTTTTAAAATAAAATTTGTTCGCTTTTTTTATGATTAATGCTAAAAGAAATGAATGTTCATTAAGGAAATAAGAGGAACTTACGAGTAGTGCCATAAGTTGAAGCATGGAGATAACCCAGATCAGAATTAGGTTGTGCAGTGAAGATGATAACATCAGAGTCAGCGATGGAACCTCTTAGCTTATCAAGAAACCATTCAAGTGTATAGTGGCTGCTCTCACTATCATCTATTGCCACCATCACCTTCTTCTTTTCACTACCTCTTCCCTGTTCCATTATTCTATAATAGCAGAACAGCGCTCTAGTTCTCTCTTTATTAAAGGCAATGAAGTCTCTCTAGCTATAGGTTCCCAGTTATATATTAAAGGCTGGTGGTTATGATCATGTGCTTCACTGACCACAATGGTGGGATATTTGACTAATTCGATTGCACTGCAATATTTTGTAGAATTGTGGTTTTTTTTTTGGTTGAAATGTAGAATTGTAGTTGAATACAGTTTTGTTTTTTGGTCTTACCAAACAATCAAACCAAACTGGTGTTGCAGTTTACAATAGTTACGCCAGTTAGTTGAGTTTGGATAATGATGTATTAAACACAGAAATTTCCTGCCCACATCCTCCTCCGTCGCCTCCATCTCTATCATAAGAAAAAGAAAATACGGTCGGCTTTTGACATGTCGTTTGGGAATAACGGTGGCACAAACTTTCTAGCGCTTTCCCTTACTTTAGAGGTCTAACCCAAATCTATCCTCTAATAGGATTACAACACAGAAAGAAGATCCCACCCATTTGAAGATTTTAGTCCTTTTGGGCCTCCTCACACCATTTATCTCCACAACGTGCATGGATGGACCGCTAAGATTGATGATACCTCCTTTTCTTTTCCTGGAAAAAAATGGGGGTCAATTTATTGTCCTCCCACTTTCGAGCTCTGAAGAAATATAGCAATAGAGGTGACTACTGAAATAATGTTCCTTCGAAGGAGAATACGCTTTGTTCCTGTAAAATTGTGTAATACACATGACTACAAGCATGGTGTAGCCAGAACCGAGAATGATTGCCATGACAAACATTCATAGCTGGACTATACCATGCTCCTAGCCTCTAAATATTTGATATCCATCGTTTTTCCCATCTACTGAAATTCAAATCTATGACAACAACTCAGCTCTTCATTTTACACCTTAATTAACTGAATCTTTTTCACTAAAAGAACAAAAAATAAATGAAAATTTTGTCTGGTATTTTCTATGCTTAATTCAATCAAGCAATGGATTTAATTCTCTAAGATGAGTGATAAAAATGTTTGCAACTTGCTAATAAAGAAGAAAAAAGCCTGTTTACAACTAAGAACGTGAACATAATCAGAAATTATATATTAAAAGTGCTAACATTCTCTTCAATGCGAACTAACATAATTAATCAGAGACGCGAAAGAGGTGTACAATTTTGATAAATTACAAGCAACATTACTTTCCATTCGTGGTCAAGAGGTTTCCTAGGTATACTAGATGTAATTCTATGAGTACTATCCTATTACCTTCATCATTTTTTGTTCTTTTTGGTTAAGTTCATCCTCTAATTATTCTTAGTCAATTGCAAGTGAAACCGAGAATTATCTTACCAATTACAATTGGTAATGAATAACAAATTTGTCTGATTTCTTGTCACAATAAATTTACTTAAGACTCCTCATGCCGAAGGAACTGAACAAATTTAGATCTGAATTCAGGTGGAATGCGAACTGGATGATATTTTTTGTCAAGCCAGACAGCTGTTGCTTTTGCTTCCAGAATAGGCTGCAGAAAATGCAATTAGAGCTACTGAGATTTTGAGAATATACAGGACAAATCCTTAAGACATGTACCCTAATTGTAAGGATGATAATAAATTACCTCTTCATTTGGCAGTCTGAAAATGAAGTGTTCAAAGTATAGGCGAGCAGCAGAGGAACCAGAGATCCTCACCTTTACAACAAACCTGTCTCCACTCTAGAAGCACCAACAAGAAAGGAATATTACTAAAATTTACCAGAAACAAGTTTTAGATGTTGCATTTACTAGTGGCAGCACAAATATTGCAAAAAACACTGACCAAACTTTCCAATCAAGCACGGAGCAAGTGTTTTATCATAGTTGCATTGTAACAGATGCACATGAAAGTATTTACAGATGCCCAGTACTATACTAATAGGAATAGAGTTTGGACAAAAGTTTATGTTAAAACCCTTCCACCCTTCCACGAAGAAGCAGCCATTTCCTTCCTAGACCTTAACTTGGATAAAGATTAAAGTGAAATGCGAGTGAGGCACTCGAGAATACAAAGAAGTTCCAAGTTTAAAACCCTTTTTTGACAATTAGAAATCGTTCTACTTTCAAGAACAGCTAAACCAACTACGTTCGCCAGTTTTCCCCGTTCTCTTCCCCATTTAGTTTGTTAGAAAATAAGCTTGGCATTACCAAAATATACAGGGAAAAACACAAAAAGGATTAGTATAGTTGATTAAAAAGAAGAAGCAAGGACATACTCTTAGCGGGGCGAGGAATTTGAGTGACAATTCTGACAGTGCCAAAGCATCGCCAGTGCGAGCAACCACATCAGCATTGACACCAATCCTCTCCAAAAGCTCATGACGACCTTATTAAAATTAAAATTGGTGATAAAGGAAAATGAATTTAACAATTTCTTGTTTCCAGTTTTACTCTCATCTAATCAAATGCAACAGAAATGTTGATCAAGAGAAGAAATATAAGTACCATGTTGGCAATAACTGGCGTAAACAGCATTGTTGACAACTCCGAATTGATCCAGCTCGTAATCACGCACTTTTAGCTCCACTTCCACTAACCCACTCATTCTACAAAACCCATTTGCTTCCCACATAAATACAAATAATTAACACCAAGATAATTAGTCCCTAAAGAAAGAAAGACGAAAGATTACCCTTTGCCAGCTTTGAGATCGATAAATGGTAACGACGTGCAGTTTCTGATGGGGGGCAGTGACCGCACATGTGGCGGCCGGGATGTTGGAAACGGAGCAGATGAGGATTGACGGGGAAGATGGATCATCCATTTTGCGCAGGCACGTGAGGTGGGAGGAAACGTCACGTGTGGCGGGGGGGTTATTGCCAATGCCTGCAAAATCATACTCATAGGACACAGTCACCCTGCTGTGCTGAGAATTGCTAATTGCTATCTATCTAGTTGGGGGTGAATGAGTGGGAAATTGCATATGTATATGCACGATCTCTTTCTTTTCGGATTTTTTTTTGGGCGTTAGAATCTATGATTTAATTGCAAACTGTAGTTCTCGCTGACTACTCTGTGTCATGTAGTTCGCTCGTAGTACTTCCTTGATTCCATTATTACACATTATATAATTAGATAATCATTTAAACAACATTTATTTAAAAAGAACTTAATTATAAAATGCTAAAGGAGAAAAAAAAAAAAAAAAGAGAGATGAGAAAAAATTGAAAGTCCAGACATTCATAGGCTGGATATGCGCGTTTAGCTGTAAGCAAACACGGGCATGTTTGGACCTTAAAATTCAGGTCTGCACACCTTTTTTTTAAAAAAAAAACAAACAATATATCACTCACCTCAAGAATTATTTTATTTTTATAGATGTTGTGTCTTTCATCCTGAGCAAACAATGCGTAGTTTGTTATTACCTTTCCAATAACTGGAGGTGGCTCGAGTGACTGGAAAATCAATATCTTAGATTTTGGACATATAAAACCTTTATTCTAATCATTTTTCACTTCAAAACACGAAAAATAAAAACATGAACCTTTGTAGCCTTGTTTTTCTAACAACAAAACATTTTTTAATTGACCCAAATCCTCAAAATCAAATCAAATAACAAAATTAAAGCTTCGAACAACCATTTTCAACATCAATGAAAGTGAAAATCATTTCTATTAAGTTTTTTCTCTAAAAGATGAATCCATAAATATCAAGATCAAAGTATTTGGTGGTCAAAAATCAACTGCCCAGGAGTTTTCTCTCTCTTTCAAATTTTCAATTTTCAACGACTTTTTCTCTACTTTCTCAAGGCTTGGGAATTAAAAGTGTCACGATCTGAATTCTGAATTTATGACTAGCAACGGAACAATAGTGTCATAAGGATACCCTATCTATGCTAAGTCTTAGAACATACATATCATAAAAATAATTATATAAAAATTTCACAACGTTTCATAATCTTTCAGAACATTATATTCTTTAAAACCAATAAAATCAAATAACAATTCAAAAATTCTCATCATCAGACAAAGTAAAACAAATAATTCATGATACTTATTACATTGTCAAAATCTGAACTTAATAAAACAATGTAATAATTGAGCATTTAAGATATTCTATTTAAAACTTTGATCAAAATTTCCAGAAGCCCGATTTGTCAGTCTTCAAATCTATAGATTCCACAATATAACAATCTGTTATTCAACAACCCATAATTTCAAATATTAAATCAGTTTGTTTCAAGTCAACTAACATCTTAGTACATCAATTAAAACCTTTAAATCCTTTAATTACCAAAACAATATAAAAACTCCAAACACTTCTTAAATCATCCAACAATAAATTTTCTAATTGAAAATAACAAAAGAGGAAACATTTACTTGTTTCTTCAACGTTTATTGAATCAAAACTTAAGCTAAAACTGAAATACATGGTATATATGGGAGAAGGTTACAATACATAAAAGAAAAGAGGAAAAAAAAAGAAAAAGACAACCTTTTTTTAAAATACCTATATTAGTTGGGTTGAGTTCTAGGCTAAGATTTGAACTTGGGTCTATTGGGTCAGAACATGAATCTTATAAAAAGTAAGACAAATAAAGTTTGGGATAGAAATAAAAAATTCAAAAACATAAGGAACTAGACATAAAAGAAAGTGAAAACTACAAGGCGAGAGTGTATATTTACACAACCTTTGAACAATGAACATGAAAAAAAGGTTGACAATTATTGTTAATGTCAAATTCAGTCTGTTCTCTTTTAAAATTATCCTATGCCATAATTTTAAAAATTTTAATGCAAAATCAACACGTTATTAAACTCAGAAACAATCCTTGACACCTCGGGTGCTCACAATAATGAAATATAAAGAGACCAAAAAAAATCCAGGACAACAAAAAAATGATTTTCAAGGACTAAATTGAAAGAAAACATAGCTGGGAGATCAAAGCAAAAGAAAAATAACTTGAGGGAAAAAAAAAAGAAGTTAAAAAAGGCCGCTAATTATTGTTAATTTCAAATTTCATCCATGTTTTTTTTTAATTTTGTCCCTGCAATAATTTTTGAAGATCATCACCTGTGATGAAAGAGAAGAGACTGAACAGTACGTAACTAAGCATCCGAGTGAAGGAGGCCAAGTTGAGTGGAAGTAAAATTAGGCCCTCCAGAACCTTGATCTCTCACCACCGTCCCCGTTTCTTGAACCTCACACGCACCTGTCCCCTACAACATAATTAATCCATCGCATGCTATGTTTACGAAGACTGATCTTAAGGTGCATTTATACACACAATTAAAATGTTAATGAGAAAGAAAATTATGCTGAAGGAAAAGGTAAATGCTGCTCAAAGACAGGAATTAACAAATTAACCACCTGCATTGTTCCCTTCGTGTCTCTCTCCTCTAAGCTGTAGTCATAGTACATACTAGCTAGTGTAAGATAGATTTAAGAAAATTAGGCTAAAGAAATCTCAGGGCAGGTGATCAATGATATGTGGTATGTATTTGTTTTTATATTTTAAAAGTATTTAAAAAAAATAATTTTTTTTATTTTTTAATTTGCTTCAAATTAATATTTTATTGGTGTTTTTAGATCATTTTGATGCGCTAATGTCAAAAATAATTTTAAAAAAATAAAAAAAATATTATTTTGATATATTTTTTAGTAAAAAAAATTTTTGAAAAGCAACTGTAACCACACTCCCAAACATGTTAGACAATAATAAAATTACAGATAGATTTATAAATAGTAAAAATACACTAAACAAAATATTTACCTACTTTAATATGTTAGTATTACCGACAACAAAAACATTGTAAGTTATTCTATCGGTATTTTTTTATTTCATTATTATTTTTATTTGTAAATATAACATATCACCAACAAAAAACTATATATAATTTTATTAATATTTTTTTTAATATTATTAACGGAATGAAACTATAGTGATTAAACAGTTACACAATAATATTTATAATAAATTTTTTTTAACTTTCTAGAATATACCAATAGATTTAATCTTCCAGTAAAATCATCGATTTTCATTAAAGTCCGTGCTGTGCAGTTAACACCGTAAGAAAATAAAATCAGCAATATTATATATAGTACTTACATCAACGTACAACAGACTTGAAATCAAATATGAAGTGGAGATCGGAGGAGAAAGAGATCAAACTGAGGAGTTTGCGTGTGTGTGTGAAAATCTAACCTTAATAATATTTCCAGAAATTGCAAGAGAAGATAAGTTGACAATTTGGTCATTATCAGCGAAGTTCGTATGGAAGTTAAGTTGTTGCTGATGATCAGATAAGTTTCCATTCGAAAAGGCAAGGAAATTTTGATCAAGAGTTGAACTAAAATTGTCCGATTCTTTCTGGTAACCCATGCCCTGAAAATAGGAGTGCATTTCCGAGAAAGAAGGCTCAAGTTTTATCTGATAAATGTCAAATGTGTGAATAAAATTGGTTTGGACACAGAACACACATTGTATAGCAAGGCCAATTCTCTTACAAGACAATTTTAAAGTCACATATCGGGAATCATATGTCAAAGAAATTCTTGTCTGATGTTTCTAAAATTTGAATCGGAAAATCAAAAAAAAAAAAAAAAAACCTCCTTAACTACCATGCCCTTCCTTAAAATCATATATATGCACACTCACACACAGTCGCATATAGCATTATAAATTAATTAATGTTTTCTTGAAAACTGAATACTTACAAGTCGGAGGTTTTTTATTTTTATTTTTTATGTCGCCTTGGGATGATGTCCACATAATGGGATGAAAGCCCACATAATTTGAAATATCCTGTAGCTATTAAACCTGTTAGAGCACAAAACAAATGACTTAGGATGCATAAATATTTCCACGTCATGATATACTGTATGTATTAGATAATTCCGAGTATTTCTGAGTTCCAGCCTTGATCAAATTAAACAAGAAAACCATTCGTCAAGAGGCATATTATTTCCAAGAGTTCTTTTCCATGCGCATGTCCATTGCACAGTAGGAGGTCCATCTTCCTTTAATTGAGCCCATCACATGCCAGGTTTAAGAGGCTAACCCCCCCTAATGGGCCTCCACCCTATTATTCGTTACCTTTATACACTGGGCTATCTTACTGGGCCTTTAGTGTATCTAGTTTAAGAGAAGGGCTGGGAACTTCGCATGAAATTGTTAAAGAAGAAGAAAAGAAAAGCTTTGGATGGTATTGGGGTTGTTTAGGTAATCACCATCAGAAAGATATTACAATGACCCAGATAATTGAATGTCTATACGTAGATGGGGGGGGGGAAAAAGAAGAAGCATGTATTTTCCGGCCAGAGAGAAAAAGGATCTCGGACTCCGCCATTAGCCCCTCTGACAAATGATGCGCGGCTACTCTCTTCTTTTGTTTTTCCCACGAGGAACTCTTATCGGACAAACATTGCTGACACCTTTTTGGTTGTAATGAGTTGTTTGTACTCTTTATTTATTTATCCTCTTGCCACAAATCTAGTAAAAAGGAGCTAAAAATGTGCAGGAACATTTTGATAAATCTTAGTTGTCATTAAAAATGAAATCTCTCGTTGGGTAAAACAGAAGCACTTCCACTTGAATATTGTAGGATTTGCCCCTGCCACCAATCATAGAAAATTTCTAATTTCAAACTTCCCCGTCCCATCTTATCTAGAGTCTATATATATTAACTTCAATTGAATATAAAGCTTAGAACACAAGATTCCACGAGTGAGAAGTGAGAACATTCAGTCAAAATTATTTATGTTAAGTGTTTTAAGTGAACAATAATTTAATACCCTTTCCTTTCTCTCATCGGACGGATAAGTATGAAATTTTATCCGGTCCCCCACCGCCCAAACACGCGCATGATAAATAATATCAATATTTGTCATTTTCACGTCTCGCAGTTATTATTATTATTGGAATACGACTGCGAGGATTTCTATTCAAACAGTCTTAACCCAAGTCACGTACGTGAGATCTTTAAAATATTCACAAATTAAAAATATATTAATAAAAAAATAAAAAATATTCAAACAGTCTTAACTCAAGGCATCAAATCACTAATTATAAAAGCTGCAGAGTACTCACAACTATCGAAATATTTATCCTTTATTAATTTCATCTTAACTGCCAGTAATTGATTCTCATTGTAAATGTTTAATTTGTTTTGGTAATTTAACTTATTTTTCATAAAAAAAATTAAATTGATACTGTTTAGATGTTTTTTTTATTATTTTAATATAAACTAGACCCATTGCAATCGATAAAATAATAATAATAATAATAATAATAGTAGTAGTAGTAGTAAATTTGTATATCTTGCATTCGGTTATAGGCGTACAAAGTGAAAAGTAGCTGGTTTTATTATAAGTAAAAACCTTTAAATATAAACTACATTCTCATAATAATTAATTTTATTTATCCATGACTCACTTATCAATAAATTATTACAACTCCTTATATATAAAAACAACTAAAAAAAATCTAGTAATACTAAATAAAAAAAATTATTAAAAAAATAATTAAAAAAATTAGTAAACAAAATAATTATTAAAAAAAAAACCTTTCGCGACGTCACTTATGGATTACACGTTCATTCAGCTTTTTAATTAGGCTTTGTTGTACGTTAATAAACGTTAAAATGATACTCCAATTAAATTATAAGAGTGAGTGCTGTACTTGTACTCGTATAAAGTAACGCAATATTCTTTCCACAGTGACAAAATTATGCGTTTCCATGAATATCTTTGTTTCGCCAAATTCATCAAAGTTAAAGATTTAGACAACAAAAAGGGCTCTCTCCTCCAGGACGCGCGGTAAAGGAATTCACGTGAAAAGGAAATTTTTCTTGTTAACTTTGTATTTGATGAATTTGGGAGAAATTAATTATTTGATGTATCTTCCTCCTGCATCATTAATTATTTATAACTTGTAATTAAAGAAATTAAAAGTTAACTAGAACACTCTCTCTTTTCTAATCTTCTAGCTAGCCCTTGTTGTCCAAGTCTTTAAATAACTTCGATGACTTTGGCAAGACAAGAAATTTAAGAAATCTGAAAGATTTTTGCGTCTCTCTTTGATTTTTCTTAAAGAGCTGTAGAATGAAAAGTGCATCACTTTATACGAATTAAGTCCTCAAGACTTCCATTAACAATTGGCAACCTCTAGCAATAATTGTGTGTGCTATGCTATCGAATAATATATTTTGTCCAGTCAATCACGTTTCTTGCAAGGAGGAAGCAGAAGAAATCAACATAAGAAAATGGTAGGAATCATTCGCAAGAGAAACAAGTAAGATTCATTTAATTTCGAGTTAACTTCCTTACGCCTTTACGTACGTACCAGCTCTGTATATCACTTGTTTGATTAAATAGAAAGAGTTGTTGAATAGGAGATTTCTCCTTAATTGCAGTACTACTCCGCTAGGTCATTGACTACTGTTTTCATACAAGTCTGCCATTACATAGTTGATGGGATGGAAAGGAAGATCCCACTTTGTACATGCTAATGTGTGGCGTCTTTATATTTCTGGTTTATTGGAAGACTGACATAATGCGGCTTCTTTCTCTATTTCGGGTGATTAATTAAAAACAAAGAACAGATGTGACCTAATCTCTTATATAGTTTTCTCTTATACAGTAAAAAATATTTTCAGATCAATTGGTAATTTATATCTTTTCTATCCATCAGATCTATTCCTTAAGATTAACTGATTACCCAGCTAAAAGAAAATAGCTTTGAAATATATTCATGCTCGTCAAGAGTTTTGAAGGATCTCGTTAATTATTGGTGTTTTGTAGTACTGCTAGAAAGGGTCCTTTAAGTGGGACTTGCCTTCTATCTTTTGCACCTTTCAATCTACAGTACCTCCCCACCCCCTCCTTTTTTTTTTTTTTTTGGATGAAACATTTTCAGTCTATTCATAACCCATTGCACATCACTCGTTGGAAATGACCACCCCACCACAAAAAATTCCATTCCATTCATTTGTATATAAAGGCAAAGAGCATTTGGCGAAAGAAACTGCGAATGAAGTTCATTTGTAAACTCTCTCTAGGTTAGTAGAGATAGCTTGAACCATGCTATGGTGGTCTATAAACTTCTGGAACTTCTCTGTAGTTTCACTTTAGTACGACTACTCAAACGCACTAATTAGGCCCTTGACCAATACCTCTGATCTCTCCCTCTCCCTCTCTCTTTCACGCACAATAAATATTAAATACCGATATCATCTAAAAAAATATGAGAGCATCAATGCTTGGTGTTACAAGGAGGATTTGCAATTCTAGGGAAGAGGAAGGTGAGCTAAGAAGAGGTCCATGGACTCTTGAAGAAGACACTTTGCTTACTCGTTACATTGCTCGTAACCGTGAAGGTCGTTGGAACATGTTAGCAAAATGTGCAGGTAAATTAAAGACCCCATGACGAAACCATGTATCAACTCCAAAACATTAAAATAATTGACTACTTTCTTAATTTGTTTTGGTTGCCCAATTAGTCATGCTCTAACTTTACAGGACTGAAGAGAACCGGAAAGAGTTGCAGATTGAGATGGCTGAATTACCTAAAACCTGACGTCAAGCGTGGAAATCTTACTCCACAAGAACAGCTTTTGATTCTTGAACTGCACTCCAAGTTGGGTAACAGGTATACAATCTCATCATCAAATCAAGTCCTAATAATTAAGGTTGCTGTTAAATCTTATGTGTTATGGACTTATTGTCTTATACTCCTAGATCCTAATATTTGCTTTCTTTTGAAATTAAATTCCAGGTGGTCAAAGATTGCACAACATCTGCCTGGAAGAACAGACAACGAAATCAAGAATTATTGGAGGACAAAGGTGCAGAAAGAGGCGCGCCAACTTAACATTGAGGCTAGTAGTACGAAGTTTCTTGATGCTGTTAGGAGTTTTTGGATGCCGAGATTGCTTCAAAAAATGGAGCAGGCTTCTTATTCTTCTTCCTCGACAACACTTGACTCACAATCACAAGCTGATCATGGAGTCAGGTCTCCATCATCCAATTCCACAGTTCCTAGTTCATTGTCAACGTTGTTAATGTGTCCTCCAGAAAGCAAATTGGCACACTATTCAAATCTTGGCAGTGAAAATTCAAGTCCAGTCACAAGCCCTCATGTTCTTTCTGCAAATTCCGACACAATCTCACTGCAGCCTGAAATTCTTGAAAACCCAACTTGTTCGCCTCTCCATGGTGATACTTTCTACAACAACTTAATTTTGAGTGACACCTGCTATGAGGAGGGCAGCTGCTATGACCTAGATGGATTCAATCAGGCTTCTGCCGGAGACAATTCACCGTTGGAATGCCAGATGGCAGGAGGCAATTGGGTGTTTGATAGCATGGTAGATAGTTTATGGGATATGGATGACATGTGGCAGTTTAGGGACTTGAGAGAAACAGGCATCTAGAGTGGTCCCTGTCGATGATTAGGATCTTTTCTATTAATCATCTTGAGCTATGATGAGTATTTTAGAGTTCAAGTGATTTGTTGTTGAAGAAGACTGTATATGTATTTTTTTTTATGGTGTTTGGTATTTTCATGTTTAATTATGAATCACATCTTATTTTAATTATTTTTCATACTAAAATAGTGTTTGAATATCATTTTATTTATTTATTTATTTTGCTTTGAAAGAAAGTGAATTTAATTTCTTTTAAGATAAAATCAAAGGTGACTTGATTGCATATTGTGGGGGTCATTTTTCTTTAATTAAAACGACAATTATATTGTCTTTATTTTTATTTTTAATCAAATCATTTGCTCCTTGACCTCCAATGATAACAGATCAAGGGAACCTTTAAAGGTGGTGGTCATGAATATTCCGATGAAATAATGGATAGAAGTGACTACACATAGGATTAGATCACAGTCACATCTAGATCTCTTGACATATTCAATGTACTGGACACTGTCGTTTGAACTAGGGGAGGGCTGGAAATTGGAATAGAAAAGGGAGTGGGGCTAAATTAGCAGGAGGGGGTGATGATGCCAAAGCCCCAAACAATCAATTTTCCTTCACGTACTACTTCTCTCCTGTAAAACTATTGGTAATTAAGAGGGTGGCATTTGTTCATTTTATTTTGAATTGAGGTTGATTTTGTTTTTTTTTTTTAATTCTTTTAAATTAAACTTTCTTTAGTTTTTTGGATTGATTTGATGTACTAAGATTAAAAATATATTTTAAAAATAAAAAAATATTATTTTAATATATTTCTAAATAAAAAAAACATTTTAAAAAAACAATTACATTACTATAAAAACAAACTACTAGCTGAAAGATTGTGGTGCTGGTACCTCCACGTCATTTCAACATAAAGTTAATTTTTAGAAATAGCACGAGATGAAATTAATTTCTAATTTCTATGAGCTGGATTGAATTATTACAATAAAGAAATTCAAAGAAAATAGAAAACAGAGACAAAAGGTATCTTTTAATTAAATCTGATCCCGGAGCTTGTACATCTCTCTGCGCGCGCGACACTTTAACAAATAACAAGGTGATATGCGTCGTGCAATTGGAACCCATTTATACGTACTCCTAATTTCCACCATGGGAATTAAAGTAGAATTAATTCATATAATTTCGAATCTTAAGGAGATGATATGAGATTATACTGGTTAATTAAGCTTCGATAATCTGGGCTTAAATTAAGTGGAAGGGCTGCTAAGAATAAAAATATTTTTCCTGGTCGGAAAGGTTAGCATTAACCCATTGCACAAAGAAAATGATCATTCTTTCTATTTATTAATTAACTTAGTTTTTCTATATTTTCATTTGAAATTTTAAGTACGTAGTTGTCTTCTGTTTACTGCTAATGCATGTCTAAAATTATTGTAAAAAGATTTGTTAATAATAATAGAAGAACCATAAGAAGACGCGTTCGGGGTAAAATTAATGTGTTCGGGCTAAAAAATTTAAAAATTTATTCTAATATATTTTTTTAAGTTGAAAAGACCTTGTAGCTTCCATCACCTGCTCCAAACGGCACGTTTTCAACATTAATTGTGTTCTTGCAACTTTATCAAACTCTAACGGGCCAGGGAAGAACGTGGAGAATTGTATAACTTTTAATGTCGGCTAATTTGTCAATGATGCATTTATATCCTCTCCCTCTCCCTCTCTCTTGTTTTTTGTTTTCAGAGGGCCTATTGGTAGGGCCATTTAAACTTTTAATCTTAAGATGACAAAAAAAAAAAAAAACCTGTCTCTTTATATATTTATTTATTTATTTTTCAGTCATATGAACTATGATGCAGACGCCACCGTTTATTTTGAAAAAACTCGGGTCCCAGAAACATTTTTTTAAGAAAACGATAGTCTCAACAGTGTTTTTTTTCCTATTTTTAAAAAATTTTAACTGTACTATTTTTTTAAAAAAATCCACCTTAAAAAGAAGTATATATATTTTTTTACTTATTAATGTATTTTTTAAAAAAATCAACAAAATAATAAAGTTTGAAAAAAACTTAAATAACATGGTATACACATGTAGCGATTAGAAATAACAACATTCAAGTTTGTTGCTATTCAGAAACATGATATTTCAAAAAAAAATTATGAAATTAACTCCTCAAGAGGAGAGATGAAAAAAAATAAAAATAAAAATAAAAAAGAGATTCAATTATAACACCACCAGTATCATTAGAAGGATTTCGATGAAACTTATCAAACAATATCAATGCAGGTCACAAACGATGATAAATGAAGTGGGATATCACACTTTTCATTAAAAGGTAAATGAATCATTTGATACTTTTAAACGACAAGTGTAACCTCCTCAAATAAGTATTGATAATATTTTTTGATGTTGTTAGATTTTTTTTATTAAAATACTTATGATGATATTATTGATTTTGTAATTTGAAGATTTGATGTGCATCTAATATTTATTTTATTTGTTTTTTTCTCTTTCTTCTCTTTTAAAATACAACTCATTTTATTTTTTTGTTTTTGAAATGTGGCGTTTCTAAATAGCGACAAGTATAAATTATTTTATTTTAATAAAAAATTTAAATTGTACTCTTTTATTATTTAAAAAAAACATGTTAATTTTTTTAAAAAAATATTAAAGAACACCCACGTTTCCTATATGATGTTTAGCAGATGAGTTTTTTTTAATCTTTATCATCCCCATGCACTCATGCGGTCACCAATATTACAGCCATATCAATTCACCAGTACGTTTCACATGCTCACAACATCTCATCCACGATGGACTTGGACCGTCACCTGTTTTATGGATTTACGAGAGACTACCTTTCTTCTATTTAAGGAATGCGTGTCGATTTT
>Ga0325400_1000637_pt1 | contig 26586 bp, 24 predicted proteins | sample PopdelMetagenome_2_FD_205662 | JGI IMG/M metagenome (GOLD analysis project Ga0325400, IMG submission 205662) | Populus deltoides microbial communities from Bellville, Georgia, United States - Xylem-PdKOR-R1 | ecosystem: Host-associated > Plants > Phyllosphere > Stem > Wood/Secondary xylem...
GCCTTCTGCCGCCTCAAGGACTTTCGCCGCGTCGCCACCCGCTACGACAAGCTCGCCGCCAACTTCCTCTCAGGCGTCGCCCTCGCCACCGCCCTGGCCTTCTGGCTTTGAATGAGTCTGGGCCCTAATTTCCAGGGCGCCACCGCCGGCGCGGAGGCGTTCGCGGACGCCATGGGCGGCACCGGCGCCTATGCCGAACTGGTGAGCCGGGCATCCGACGGCAACGCGGCGCTGCGCAACCAGGGCTACCGCGAGGTGCCGGACCGCTATCCCGGCCCAACGATGGTGTCGCGTCAGAGCGCGAATTAGGACCAGCAACAGGCTTTCACCGTCACCCAGTCGATCTTCCAGGCGCACCCTGAGGTGAAGAGGATCATTGCCGGCAACGCCGCCATGGCGCTGGGTGCCGTGGCGGCGTTGGAAAGCGCGGGACGCGCCGACGTGCGCGCCGTGGGCTTCGACGGGTCGAACGACGCGCGCGACGCCATTCTGACCGGCAAGATGGTCGCCACCGTGATCCAGCCCGCACCTCGTCAATCGCAGTACGCGGTGGAACTCGCCGACCGCTACCTGCGGCGCGGCGGCACGGGCGTGCCGGAGAAGGTCCTGATGGAGTGCATCCTGATCGATCGCGCCGCCGCGCCGCGGCTCAAGGACGTCGCCCTGGCCGGGCGCTGACACCCAAGGAGACGGACCATGGCAGGCACGCAACGCTACGGCACCGGCATCTGGCACTTCGCCATTTATGTCGACCGCTACGCGACCGACGGCTACGGCCCGCCGCGCACCTTGCCGGAGATGATCGACCTGGCGGGGCAGGTCGGTGACCTCTCGGTCGTGGACGTCAACTACCCCTTTCCCGGCGGCGGCGTGTCGGTGAAGGCGGTGGAGGCCGCGCTGGTGCGCAACGGCCTGTCCGCCATCGGCATCACGCCGGAGATCGACCTGAGGCGGATCGAACACGCGCTCGACGTACTGGACGCGGATGCGCTGCGGGCGGCCCAGGCGAGGCACGACGCCGTAGCGGCGCTCGACATGGCACGGCACGCACTGTTCGGAGGCCGGGACCGGCGGCCGCGCTGGCGATCCCGGCGTGGATCGGGAAAGCGGCGGCCGAACGGAAGGCGAGGAGGATATAAACACCTGACAGGAGCGGTTGGCTTGGGTCACGCGGCCTGGGATGATGAATGCCCGGCGGATGCCGGCGCGGCGTTCGTGGCGAACGGCGAGGCGACGGAAGCGGTTCAGCCAGGCAAGGACGCGCCCGACCACCCGCCGGAGGCGACCGAGGAGGGGACGCCGCGCCGGGCGAGGCGGTGCTGGACGGCGCGGGCCCATCACCGTCGGCTGTCACCGGCCTTGTCCACGCGAAGCTTGCGCGGCCTGCATCGTGGGCATCCTGTGCCGCGTCGCACGGGCGGCACGGCGTCCGGCGCGGTCACGAGCGTCTGGAAGTCATGCCGGCCGGCCCGGGTCAGGGTCACGCCGAGCGGCGTGCCGTGCCTGTCCGCCACGAGACGCCGCCCCTCGGCTTCGCTCGGGAGAGTCTTCGTGCCCGATTTGCCGCAGTCCGCGGGATTGGGCTCGGTCATCTGGGTCATATCGGGGATCGGCGAATGGCCCTGCCGATTGGCACCGTCGACGCCCGATGCGGGCGGATGGTACAGGGACGGCCTCGTCCGGATCCGCCGCGAGGCGGCACATCGGTCGGGCTCGAACGGAACCGGGCGCTTCGATCCGACGCGCGTCGGCGGAAGCATCCGCTCCGTCGTCATCAACAGAGAGGAATGCGATGTTCAGTCACGTGATGGTCGGCAGCAACGACCTCGACCGCTCGCGCCGCTTCTACGACGCGACGCTGGGAACGCTCGGCGTACGGCCCGGCCGGGTCGATCCGAAGGGGCGGGTGATCTACGCGCACGCTGGCGGCCTGTTCATGGTCACGACGCCCCTGGACGGCGCGCCCGCCACGCACGCCAACGGCGGCACCATCGGCTTCGCGGCGGCCGACCCCGCCGCGGTCGACGCCTGGCACCGCGCGGGCACCGAATCGAGCGGAACGGAGACGGAGGGCGCGCCGGATCAGGCCGCCGCCATGGGCATCCGCCTCTATCGCGCCTATCTCCGCGACCCGGACGGCAACAAGCTGGCCGCGATCCACCGCATGGCACCGGAAACCTGAGGCGCGGAAACCGCCGGACCACGGCGGCGCCCGGGGCGTCCGCCGCGACGATCCGGACGTCACGGACGCGTCCGTGATTGTCCCTGCCCTCGCACCCGTCGACGCGCCCGGCTGGGTACCGGTCGGCGCTCCCGGCAGCGGGGGGCGGCCGACGCCGGGGATGCGGCCGGGTCATGATCGCGGCTGCACCTACATCGCCGTCCTCCTCGCCGATCGTCCGACCCTAGGCGGAGAGCGATCACAGTCCCTTGCGCAACGTTCCTTACGTCACGTCCGAGGGAGCCAGTTCGCATCCGGATGCTCGTCGAGCCGCGGCGCGGGCGCGGCACTCGTCGGCCGGGCGCCGTCCATCACGATGGGTTGCGCGAGCCCGGGCAGCGTGCCGCCCCCTGGCTCCGTCAGCGCCAACCGCATGCCCCGGTGCGTCACCTGCGGGTCGGCGAACACCCGGTCCAGCGTGTTGATCGGCCCGGCCGGCACGCCCGCCGCCTCCAGCGCCGCCAGCAGCGCGTCGGTGGTCCACAGCACGGTGCGCGCGACCAGCAGCGGGATCAGGGTCGCCCGGTTCGTGACGCGCGCCGGGTTGGTCGCGAACCGCGCGTCCGCCGCCAGCGCCGCCACGTCCAGGACTGCGCATAGACGGGCGAACTGCGCGTCGTTGCCGACCGCTACGATCGCGTCTCCGTCCGCGGTCGCAAACCCCTGATACGGCGCCAGATTGGCGTGGCCGTTGCCCATCCGTCCCGGCACGCGCCCGCTCGCCATCCAGTTGAGCGCCTGGTTGCCCAGCACCGCGACTTGCGTGTCCAGCAGCGCCATGTCGATCCGCGCGCCCAGCCCCGTGGCGTGCCGCCGCTCCACCGCCGCCAGGATTGCGACCGTCGCGTAGAGCCCGGTGAACAGGTCAGCGTGCGCCACGCCGCCCTTCTGCGGCGGGCCGTCCGGCTCGCCCGTGATTGACATGATCCCGCCCATCGCCTGGATCATGAAATCGTAGCCCGCGCGCTGCGCGTACGGTCCGTCCTGGCCGAATCCCGTCACCGAACAGTGGATCAGCCGCGGGTTGCGCGCGCAGAGCATGTCCGCGCCCAGGCCGTAGCGGTCCAGCCCGCCCACCTTGTAGTTCTCGATCACCACGTCGGCGTCGTCCGCCAACTCGAGCACCCGCGCCCGGCCCGCCTCGGTCGCGAGGTCGAGCGCCACCGATCGCTTGCCCCGGTTGCAGCTGTGGAAATAGGCCGCGCCCAGCGCCGCCCCGTCGCCCCCCGTCAGGAAGGGCGGCCCCCAGTGGCGCGTGTCGTCGCCCGCGTCCGGCCGCTCCACCTTGACCACGTCCGCGCCCAGGTCGGCCAGCAGCTGCCCCGCCCACGGTCCGGCCAGGATGCGTGCCAGCTCCAGCACGCGCAGCCCCTTCAGCGGGGCGGGCGGGGAAGCGGGGAAAGGGGCGTCCGTCATGGTCGCAGGCATGGCCGGCCGGCCGGGCGGCTGGCAAGCGGCGGCGAACCGGACTAGGCGGCCGCCAATGTCGCCTGCGCCGTTCCTCCGAGCGTTCTCTCGCCCGTCCCCCGTCGCCGGGCCTCCGCGCGCGTGAGGGCGGTGATCCTGGCGGCGGGGCAGGGGTCGCGCCTGCTGCCGCTCACGCTGACGCGTCCCAAATGCCTGGTGGAGGTGGACGGCCGCACCATCCTGGACCGCCAGCTCGACGCGCTGGCCGAGGCGGGCGTGGTCGAGGCCGCGGTGGTGGGCGGCTACCGGATGGAGGTGCTGGCCGATCACCTCGCCGCGCGTCCCCACGCGGTCCCCGTCCGCCTGATCGCCAACCCCTTCTGGGCCGTGTCCAGTTCCATCGGCAGCGTGTGGGCCGCGCGCGACCTGTTGCACGACCCGTTCCTGCTGCTGAACGGCGACACGCTCTACGCGCCCGGCATCCTGTCGGCCGCGACGGCGCGCGCGGACGGCGTGGCGTTGCTGGTCCAGCCGCTGGACGCGCCGCACCTGGACGACATGCTGGTCCGGGCGGAGAGGGGGCGCGTGGTCGCGGTGGCGAAGGACCTGCCCGCCGCGCACGCCACGCACCGGTCGATGGGCGCGGTGCTCTCCGCCGGCGGTTCCGCCTATGCCGACGCGCTGGACGCGGTGATCCGGGCGGACGGCGGCGTCCAGGCCTTTCACCACGCGGTCGTCGCCCGGCTGGCGGCGGCGGGCGCGGTGGCGGCGCTGGAGCCCCCGCCCGGCCGCCCCTGGCAGGAGATCGACCGGCCGCAGGACATCGCCGCCTGGGAGGGCGCGGCCCGATGAGCGCGATCCGGTGAGCGCGGATCGCGTCGCCTTCCTGTTCCTGGGCGAGACGCTGCTGATGCCGCACCTCTACCCGGTGGTGCCCGCGCTGGCGGCCGCCGCGCCGGGGGTGCCCGTTGACCTGTGGGTGTCCACCGACGCGCACGAGGCGCTGCTGACCCGCTGGCTCGCGGCGGACGGGATAGGGGGCGACGGGGTGGGCGCGGGGGTGGCGATCCGCCGCGCGCCCGGCTTCCGCCGCGACGCGGGCGACCCGGCGGTGGCGTCGCCCCGCCTGCCGGCCAAGCTGCCGATGCTGGCCCGCCTGCTGCCGCGCCTGTGGCGAACGTCCGTGGCGGTGTGCGTCGAACAGACCAGCCTGTGGCTCCCGGCGCTCACGCCCGTCCCGACGCGCTTCGTGCAGCTCCTCCACGGCACCGGCCCCCGCCTGCCCGGCGGCCGCCGCCGCCGCGACGCCGCGTACCGCACGCTGGTGCCCGCGCGCGGCGAGCGCGACGCGCTGGCCGCCATCGGCGCGGACGCGGCACGCATCGTGCCAGTGGGCTACGTCAAGCCCGAGTTCCGCCACCGCACCCTGACCCGGCCCGCCTTCGCCGAGCCGCTGCCCGTCCTGCTCTACACGCCCCATTGGCAGCGCGGCGAATCGTCCTGGTGGCCCTGGGGCCGCGAGGTGGTGGCCCGCGTGCTGGCGTGCGGCCGCTTCAACCTCGTCTTCGCGCCGCATCAGCGGCTGGCGGACGAGGCGCCCGACGTCCGCGCGCTGGCGGCCGAGCTGGCCGGTCACCCCCGCGCCCACGCGGACGTCGGCGGCTTCGCCTGCGTGGACAACAGCTACACCGACGCGGCCGATATCTACGTCGGCGACGCGTCCAGCCAGGCCATCGAGTTCATGCGACGCCCGCGTCCCTGCGTCTTTCTCAACGCCCGCGGCGGCGACTGGCGGAACCACCCGCCCTACGCCTACTGGCGCGGCGGCCCGGTGGCGGAGGGTCCGGACGCGCTGCTGGCGGCCGTGGACCGGGCGGTGGCGGAGCGCGAGCACTGGGCGGCGGCGCAGCGGGAGATCGTGGCGGAGATGGTGGGCGACGTGGACGGAGGGGCGGCCGAGCGCGCCGCGCGCGAGATACTCGCCGTGCTGGAGGAGGCGCGATGACCGCCGTGGCCCCGCTGGGCGGCAACGCAACCCCGATCTGGGGCATGAGTGCCGCCGAGCGCCTGCGCCGCCTGGCCCGCGCCAACGGGATGCGGGCGGACGCGGACCCGGCCGACGCCGCGATCCTGGCCAACCTCCGCTTCGCCTTCGACCCCGCCTGGCTGCCCCACCTGGCGAAGCGGCCCGGCACGGTGCTGACGCGCGACGGCGTGCCCGTGCTGGCCCACGTCGCCGACGAGGAGGGCCGGGCGCTGGTCCGCGCCGCGGCCGCGGCGAGCGCGCCGCCGCCCGCCGGCTGGGGCCGGCTCGCCGAGCTTCGCGCCGAGGACCCGGACGGCATCCTGAACGAGGCGCTGCGCAAGCGCGAGCGTCCCTTCGCCGAGCCGCTGACGCCCGCCACCGTGCCGCTGATCGAGCGCGAGAGCTATCGCGGCGCCTACAAGGGCGTCACCGACCTGCTCACCAAGTATCTCTGGCCCGTCTGGGCGTTCCACCTGACGCGCCTGTGCGCCCGCGCCGGGATCAGCCCCAACGGCGTCACCGCGGTCGGCTCGGCGCTGTGCGTGCTGGCCACGGTCGCCTTCTGGCACGGCTGGTTCTGGTCCGGCCTGGCGGTCGGCCTCCTGTTCATGGTGCTGGACACCGTGGACGGCAAGCTGGCGCGCTGCACCATCACCTCGTCGAAGCTGGGCAACGCCTGGGACCACGGCGTGGACCTCGTCCACCCGCCCTTCTGGTGGTGGGCCTGGGCCGTCGGCTGCCTGCCCTACGGCCGACCTTTGAGCGACGGCGCGTTCTGGTTTGCCATGGCCGCCATGGCGACGGGCTACGTGGCCCAGCGGCTGATCGAGGGCGCGTTCATCGTCCGCTTCGGCATGCACATCCACGTGTGGCGCCGCTTCGACAGCGACTTCCGCCTCGTCACCGCGCGGCGCAATCCCAACATGGTGATCCTGCTCGCCGGGCTGGCGATGGGCCGGCCGGACTGGGGCATCCTGGCGGTGGCCGCCTGGACGCTGCTGTCGCTGGTGGTCCACCTCGTCCGGCTGGCCCAGGCGATGGTGGACGCGGCGCGCGGTCGCCCCGTCGTGAGCTGGCTCGCCTGAGCCTTGCCCGTCCGCGCGCCGGACCCTAGTCGTCCCGCTGCAAGCCGATGACGCCGGAAGTCCAGATCCCCCCCGCCGCCCGGCCGCCTTCCGCCAGGCCCGCCTCCGCGCTCTACCGCGGCGTGATGCGCAACCTGGGGTGGCTGCTCGCCGGCAAGGGCGTGCTTGGCTTCCTGTCGCTCTTCTACCTCGCCATCGCCACGCGGTCGCTGGGCGTGGTCGGTTTCGGCCGCTTCGCCCTCATCATCGGCGCGGCCCAGGCGCTGGCGGGGTTGGTCACGTTCCAGACGTGGCAGGTGGTGGTGAAGTACGGCATGGTCCCGATGGAGGCGGGCGACGAGGCGGCGCTGTCCCGCCTCTACCGCGCCGGCGCGCTGCTCGACGCGGGCAGCGCGCTGCTCGGCACGGCGCTGGCCGCCGCGATCCTGGCGGTGTGGGGCGAGGCGTTCGGCATCGGCCCGACGCTCAGTCGCGCGACGCTGATCTTCGTGGTGGTCCAGCTCCTTACCATCCGCTCGACGCCGCTGGGCATCCTTCGCCTGCGGGACGAGTTCCGCCTGTCCGCTGTGGCCGACAGCGTGACGCCCGCCGCCCGTTTCGTGGGCACGGTGCTGGTGGCGCTGATCCACCCCACCGTTCAGGGCTTCCTGGCCGCCTGGGCGCTGGCGGAGCTGCTGACGGCCGCGACCTACTGGATCATGGTGGCGCGCACCGGCGACCTGGCGCTGATCCGCCGGGGCGGAGCCGCGGGTGAGGGCAGGGGTGGGGGCGGCTTAGCGATGCTGCGCGGCGAGCCCGGGCTGATCCGCTTCGCGCTTTCCACCAACGCCAGCGCCACGCTCGGCCTGTCCGCCAAGCAGGTGCCGCTGCTCCTGGTGGGTGCGGCGCTGGGGCCGGCGGCGGCGGGCACGTTCCGTCTGGCGTCCCAGATCGCACAGGCGCTGGCCAAGTTGTCGCAGCTCGTGTCGCGCGCCGCCTTTCCCGAACTGGTGCGCTCGGTGCGCGAGGCGCGGGCGGCGGCGCTGCGGCGGATGATGGCGCGGATGCTGGCGGCCAGCACGGCGGCGGGCGCGCTGATCCTGGGCGTGGTGGCGCTGTGCGGGGACGACGTGCTGCGGCTGGTGGGCGGACCGGGCTACGTGTCGGCCTACCCCGTGCTGATGTGGATGGCCGTAGCCGGTTGCCTGGAGCTCGCCACCGTGGGGCTGGAGACGGTGATGACGGCCCAGGGGCGGGCGGGCACGGTGTTCGTGCTGCGCGCGGCATCCGTGGTCGTCACCTTCGCCGCCGCCGCCTGGGCGCTGCCCGTGCTGGGCACGCGGGGCATGGCGGTGGCGGTGGCGGCGGGCGCGGCCAGCGCGCTGGCGCTGATGGCCGCCGCCGCCTGGGCCGGCCAGCCCAGGTTCAGCCGCGCGGCTCCAGGGGAGGGCGGATGAGCCGCCTGTCCCGTTCCGCCGCCTGTCCTGCCCTCCTGGTCCTGTTTCTCCTGTCTCCGTCGGCGCGCGCCGCCTGCGTCGGCGCCCCCGGCCCCGACCGCGTTCGGCTGGACACCGTCGTCGCCCCCCTGCGCAACGCCAGCGGCGAGGTGGCCTTCACCGTCTACCCCGACGACCGCCGCCGCTTCCTGTCGAAGGGGGGAAAGCTGGTGCGCGCCCGCGTTCCCGCCCGCGCGCCGGAAACCGCCGCCTGCTTCCTGCTGCCGCCGGGCAGCTACGCGGTCGCGGTCTATCACGACGAGAACGGCGACCACGACTTCAACCGCACGCTGTTCGTTCCCAAGGAGGGGTTCGCCTTCTCCAACGACGCGCCCACCGCGGTCGGGCTGCCCTCGCTCGCCGACGCGCGCTTCCGCCTGAACGCCGGCGGCGGCGTGGTGCGGATGCGGATGCGCTACCGACGCTGACCGCGTCCGGACGCATCCCCGCAACAAATACGTAGCTATCGCCCCGGTCCTGCGTTTAGGTGACGGACAGGTGACAGACTTCATCCGAGATTATCCGCTGCTGCCGCGGCTGGCCGGTTCCCCCTTGCTCGCGGACGAGCCCTTCGCCGCGCCCGCGATACGTGCCGGGGCGGGTTCCCAGGCGGGTCCGCGCGTCGGAGTCGTCAGCAATCGGCGCAGCCACCGCAACCGCCGTGGCCGCGGCCCGTCGCTGCCCGGCGGCGACGTGATCGCCGCCGCGCCCGAGACGCGGGCCGAGCTGACGCGCGCGCTGGCCCGCTTCCGCCTGGCGGGCGTCGAGCTCCTGGTGGTGGACGGCGGCGACGGCACGGTGCGCGACGTGCTGACCTGCGGCGCCGCCGTGTGGGGTGGCACTGCGGATGCAGGGACGAGCATAGGGCCGGGGGCGTGGGTGGGCGCCGGGGCGGGGAACTGGCCGACGCTGGCGGTGCTGCCGTCGGGCAAGACCAATGCGCTCGCCATCGACCTCGGCGTTCCGTCCGGCTGGGACCTGGCGGACGCGGTGGCGTCGTTCGCGGCGGGGCGCACGCGGCGGCGCTCGCCGCTGGGCGTCACGCGCGACGGGGCGGCCGACGCGGTGCCGCTGCGCGGCTTCCTGTTCGGCGCCGGCGCCTTCGTCGGCGCGACCGAGCTGGCCCAGCATACGCACCGGGCCGGCGCGTTCAAGGGACTGGCCGTCGGGCTGGCGCTGGGCTGGGCGCTGGCGCAGACCGCGCTGGGGCGCGACACCGGGCGGTGGCGCGCCGGCGCTTCGATGCGCCTGTCCTATCGGTCGCCCGTGACGTTCGGGCACGTGCCCGTCCCCCGCGAGGAGGCGGCGCGCTACCTGCTGCTCGCCTCAGCGCTCGACGACCTGCCGCTGGGCATCCGGCCCTTCGGCCCCCCGCGGCCCGGCCTGAAGACGCTGGCCGTGGACGCGCCGCCGCGCCGCCTGGCCGCCGCCGTGCCGGCGATCCTCGCCGGCTCGACCCGCCCGTGGCTGTCGAGCGCGGGCTATCACCACGTCGACGCCGCCGGTTTCGACCTGGAGATGGAGGGCAACTTCATCCTCGACGGCGAGCTGTTCCCCGGCGGATCCCTGCGCGTGACGGAGGAGCCCGCGCTCGACTTCGCGGTGCCGTGACGGCTCGGGACGGTCGGGGATCGACCGACCCTGGGGCATCGGCGGAAACCGCCCCACCCGCGGACCGACGCCGGCGAAGGCCCGTCCATCACCGCTTCGCCTCGTTCGTGCCGGGCAAGATCGCGGCGGTCTGTTTCACCCGCCCGACGCGCAGTACGACGCGCTTCAACTTCGTTTCGGATCATCAGAAGAGGCGGCATCGGCCTGATCGGAAACGGTTTCGCCCGCTTGACCCATCCTCATCCCGAGTGGCAGTCCGATGCCGCCGAACCCGGTTTCCGGCTTCATACTGCGAAGCGGTGGGACGCCTCGCGGCTCGATCGCCCAGCAGCGTGATCGCCCCAGGCCGGCCGTCCGCATGGATCGGGGGGGAAGGCTGCGGATACCGCGCCCGGTTCTGCGCACGCGGCCGCCCGTCACGCGTGTTCCGGCACCGGGACCGCCGCCGGATCGGTCGTGCGCGAACCTGGCCGCTCGCCTTCGCGGTCGTGGAGCGGGCACCGCCCCCGACGGATCGGCCGCCCTGCGCGGCGGAGCCGACATGACCGCGCCGTTCTCAACCCGTACGGCCCGGTCGCGTCGCACAATGCTTGAACTTCTGCTCCCGGCTGGCCCCGGGGGGGCGGGGCCGATAGGAAGCGAGCATGGGCCGCCCGTTCCCGACCACGCCTGCCGCTCGCCGGACGCGACCGTGATGCCGGCCCGCGCACCGCTCGATGCCGTCATCGCGGCGGAGCTGGACACGCCCGTAGCGCCCTGGGTGACGGACGCCGCCGCCCGCCTGGCCGCCGAGGACGGACGCGCCGCCGTTGTGCTGTTCTACGGCTCCAACCTCCGCTCCGGCTCGGCGGAGGGCGTACTCGACTTCTATCTGCTGACGCGCACGTCTGCCGAGCGCGGGCTGTGGCCGCGCGTCAGCTATCGCGAGTATGCAATGCCCGACGTCGGCACCGTCCGCGTGAAGGTGGCCGCGATGAGCCTCGCCCGCTTCGTCCAGGCCGCGCGCGGCGAGCGGCTCGACACCACCGTCTGGGCGCGCTTCGCCCAGCCGGCGCGGCTGATCTGGCACCGGGACGACGCGGCGCGGGCCACGGCCACGGCGGCGGTGGCGGACGCGGTGGCCACCGCCGCACGCTTCGCCGCCGCGCTCGGCCCCGCCTCGGGCACTGCCCACGATTATTGGCGTGCGCTGTTCCGAGCCACGTACCGCGCCGAATTGCGCGTCGAGCGGCCGGGGCGAGAGGGAGCGATCCTCGATCCCGACCCGGCGCGGTGGGACCGGATGCTGCGCCTCGCCTGGACGCGCGAGCGCGTCGCCTTTGTCGAGTCGGGCGGTTCCCTGACGCCCGGGCGTCGTGAAGCGCGCCAGGTGAAGCGCTGGCGGCGGCGGCGGCTGGCGGGGCGGCCGCTCAACGTCGCGCGGCTGGTGCGCGCGGCCTTCACTTTCGACGGCGCGGCCCGCTACGGCCTGTGGAAGGTGGAGCGGCACACGGGCGTACGTGTGCCGCTGACCCCTTGGCGCGAGCGGCACCCGGTGCTGGCCGCGCCCGCCGTGTTCTGGGCCGTGTGGCGCGCGCGCCGCCGGGCGACCGTCGATGCCGCCTGACCACTCCGTCCCGGCCCTCATCCTGGCGGGCAGCCGCGCTGGCGAGGTCGACAGCGTAGCCGCTGCCGCAGGTGTAGCGCACAAGGCACTGATAACACTTGATGGGATCACCTTGCTAGAGCGGGTGGCCATCGCCCTGCGCGCGGCCGGCGCCGCTCCGCTGGTGGCCGCCGACCACCCCGCGGTGCTGGCGGAGGCCGCCCGGCTGGGCCTGCCGGCGGTGGCGCCCGGTCCCGGTCCCAGCCGCACGGTGCGCGACACCTTCGCCAACATCGGCGCGCCGCTCCTCGTCACCACGGCCGACCATGCGATGCTCCGGCCCGAATGGGTCCGAGCCTTCTTGGCCGACGCGCCCGCCTCGGCGGACGTGGCCGTGTTGCTCGCGCGCCGCGACCGGGTGGAGGCGGATGCACCGCCCACGCGCCGCACCTGGCTGCGCTTCGCCGACGGTGACTGGAGCGGCTGCAATCTCTTCCTGCTCCGCACCCCCGCCGCCGCCCGCGCGGTCGACCTGTGGGCGGACGTCGAGGCGGACCGCAAGCGGCCCTGGCGCATCGTCCGCCGGCTGGGAGCCGCCACGCTGCTGCGCTACGCGCTCGGGCGGCTGACGCTGGCGGATGCCGTGGCCCGGCTGGGCGCCACCGCCGGCGTCGCGGCGGCGGTGGTGCCCGCGATCAGCGGGCTGGCGGCGGTGGACGTGGACAAGCCCGACGACCTCCGCCTCGTCCGCTCCTTGGTGGAGGGCTAGCCCAGCCGCTCCAGCGCGTCGCACGCCGCCTCGCGCAACGCCTCCTCCACGGTCGGGTGGTAGAAGGGCAGGTCTGCGACTTCCCTCACGCTCAGGCCCCGCGCCACCGCGAACGCGGCCAGGTGCGCGACATGCTCCACCCCCTCGCCCAGCATCGCCGCGCCCAGCAGCGCGCCGTCCGCGCCCGCGTAGAGCCGCACCATCCCGTCGGGCTGCCCGCCCGCCTCGATCCGGGCACGGCCGTTGTCGGCCATCGCCGCCTGGCCCACCACCGCGCCCGGCGGCAGATCGTCCCAGGCCGCGCCCACCGCCGCGATCTGCGGCGAGGCGAAGGTGACGGAGAAGGCCGGCGGCCGGGCCGTGTCGGGCGCCAGACCCGCGGCACCGCGCCCCGCCGTCCGGCCGGACCAGCTCGCCTCGTGCAGCACCGGCCGCGACGCGCCCGCGTCGCCCGCCACGAACACGGGCGCGTCCCCGCACCGCCGCGTCTCCGGGTCGAACAGCGGCGTGCCCCGCTCGTCCAGCGCCACGCCCGCCCGGTTCAGGCACAGCCGCGACAGGTCGGGCGGCCGCCCCGCCGCCGCCAGCACCATGTCGAACAGGCCCTCGCCGGGTGTGTCGCCCGTCCAGCGCAGCCGTGCCCGCCCGTCCGCCATCGCCGCGTCGTCCAGTCGGCATCCCAGTCGCAGGTCCAGCGTCCGCCCCACGGCCTGCGCCGCCGCGCGCGCCACGGCGGGGTCGGTGACGCCCGCCACCGCGTCCGACGCGTCGATCACCGTCACCCGCACGCCTAGCTCGGCGAAGGCCTGGCCCAACTCCAGCCCGATAGCCCCGGCCCCGAGCACCGCCAAGTCGCGCGGCAGATCGTCGATCTCGAACACCGTCTCGTGCGTATGCACCAGCGCCGCCACCGGCGTCAGCGCCTCGTCCACCGCCGGCCGCCCGCCCGCGGCGATCACCACCGCGCCCGCTTGCACCGTGACGTCGCCCACCGCCAGCACGCCCGGCGCCGCGAAGCGCGCGGTGCCATCGAGCCGCCGGTCGGCCGGTATCGCCTCCCACCCCTCCAGCGCCGCGGCGACGAAGCGGTCGCGCTCGGCGCGCAGCCGGCGCATCACCGCCGGCCCGTCCACCGCGTCCAGCGTGGCGCGGACGCCGAACCGGTCCGCCGTCCGCACCGCCGCGGCGCGGTGCGCGGAGGATAACAACAGCTTCGACGGCATGCAGCCCACGCGCGCGCAGGTGGTGCCGCCCGGTCCTTCCTCGACGATCACGGCGTGCGCGCCCGCCGCCTCCGCCTCCCGCCACGCTTTCAGCCCGGCGGAACCGGCCCCGATCACCGCCACGTCGCAACGCATCTCCATGCGCGCCAGAGCGCCCGGATCGGCCGCTCGGTTCCGGGCAACCGCGCCCCGGCCCGCACGTTGAGCCGCACGTGGCGAGCCAGCCTTCCCAACCGCCCGCGGCCCGCCCGCCCCGCGCCTGGCGTCCGCGCCGCATGCTGGTGACGCGCGCCGCCATGGGCTGGGCGCACGGCCGCGCCATGGCCGAGCGCGCCGCCGCCATGGGCGTGGAGGTGGTGGAGCTGCCCGGCGACCGCGTGGCCTTGCCCGCCCCCCCCGATCCGCGCCGCGCGTACGCCGAGGCCAAGGCGACGATGGCCGTCACCGTGGCGCCTCCCTCCAAGCGCCGGCTTCAGCCCATCGCCCCGTCCGCCGACTGGCGCGTCGACCTGGCGGAGGGATGCCCGGCCCACTGTTCCTACTGCTACCTGGCCGGCTCGCTGAAGGGGCCGCCGATCACGCGCGCCTATGCCAACCTGCCCGAGATCCTGGGCGAGCTGCCCCGATACCTGGGGCAGGGCACTATCACCTCCCGCTCCGCCGCCCGCGCGCACGAGGGCACGACGTTCGAGGCGTCCTGCTACACCGATCCGCTGGGCATCGAGCATCTGACGGGCTCGCTTGCGGTCGCCGTGGCGCATTTCGGGGCGTGGGACGCGGACGCGCAACTGCGCTTCACCTCCAAATACGCCGACGTGTCGCCGCTGCTGGACCTCGCGCACAACGGCCGCACCCGGATGCGCGCCTCGGTCAACCCGGCCGCCTTCGCCCGGTTCGAGGGCGGGACCAGCCCCGTCGCGGCCCGGCTGTCGACGCTGGCCGCGATGGCGACGGCGGGCTATCCGGTGGGCCTCACGGTGGCGCCCATCATCGCGGCGCCGGGGTGGGAGGACGCGTACGGCGCGCTGCTCGCGGACGCGGGCGCGCTGCTGGGGCAGGCGGACGACCTGACGCTGGAACTCATCACCCACCGCTTCACCGACGGCTCGCGCGAGGTGCTGACGGGCTGGTATCCGGGCTCCGACCTGCCGATGGACCCAGCGATGCGTGCGCAGAAGCGAACCAAGTTCGGCGGCGTCAAGCACGTCTACGACGGCGACACGATGCGGTCGCTCCGCCGCTTTCTAGAAGAGGCGGTGGCCCGGCACCTGCCCCGCGCGCGCATCCTCTACTGGACGTGAGGGTAGGGCGCGATCGTCGCGCGGGCGGAACGGTGCTGCGCCGCAGCGGTTAGGACGCCCGATGCCAGAACCCGCACCGCAGCCGTCGCCGCACTTGCCGCCCCCGCCGCCGGTGCCGGCGGCGGACGCCCACCTGTTCCTCGACTTCGACGGTACGCTGGTGCCCATCGCCGAGCGTCCCGACGGCGTGGTGGTGGACGACGACCTCCACGACCTGCTGGCGTCGCTCGCGGCCGCCATGCCCGGCCGCGTCGCGGTGCTCAGCGGCCGCTCGGTGCAGCAGCTCGACGCGTTGCTCGGGCCGGTGGCGTCCGCGCTCGATCTCGGCGGCAGCCACGGCGCGGAGTTCCGCGCGGCGGGCGGCGCGGTGGAGGCGGCGGCACCGCCCGCCGCGATGGCGGCCGTGGCGGCGGCGGCGGCGGCCTTCGCCGCGCGTCACCCGGGCACCATGGCGGAACTCAAGACCATGGGTGCCGCGATCCACTACCGGGCGGGGCCAGAGCACGAGGCGGCGGCCCACGCGTTGGCGGAGCGGCTGGCGGCCGACAACGGCCTAGTCGTCCAGCACGGCAAGATGGTGGCGGAGGTCCGCGCGCCGGGCTCCAAGGGTGCGGCGCTCGCGACGCTGCTGGCGCGGGCCGGGGGCGGCACGCCCGTGATGCTGGGCGACGACGTGACGGACGAGGACGCGTTCCAGGCCGCGGCCGCGCTGGGCGGCGTCGGCGTCCTGGTGGGGCCGCCGCGCGCCACCGCCGCCGCCGCCCGTCTGGACGATCCGGCCGCGGTGCGCGCTTGGCTGCGCGGGCTTCTGGCGGAGCGGGGGGCATGAGCATGGACCTGTGGCCGGTCGGCAACTGCCAGGTATCGGCGCTGGCGGACGCGGAGGGGCGTTTCGTCTGGGGCTGCGTGCCGCGCGTGGACGGCGAGCCCGCCTTTTCCGCCCTCCTGGGCGGCGACGCGGCCGAGACGGGCTATTGGTCGGTCGAGCTGGACGGCTGCGTCTCGGTGGAGCAGCGCTACCGCCGCAACACCGCGGTGCTGGTCACGCGGCTGACGGACGCGGCCGGCAACGCGGTGGAGGTGCAGAGCTTCTGCCCCCGCTTCGAACGCGAGGGGCGGATGTACCGGCCCACCGCCTTCGCGCGCGTCGTGCGGCCCGTGGCGGGCAGCCCGCGCGTCCGTACGTGCCTGCGCGTCGGTGCCGGCTGGGGCGGCCGTGCGGCGGAGACGGCGGGGTCCAATCACGTCCGCTACGTCATGGAGGATCAGGTGCTGCGCCTCAGCACCGACGCGCCCGTAGGACGCGTTACGGGCGAGCAGTGGTTCCGCCTGGAACGCCCGCTCCACTTCTTCCTCGGGCCGGACGAGAGCTTCTCGGGCAACATCGCCGAAACCGTGTCCACCATGCTCGACCGCACGGTGGCGGAGTGGCGCCACTGGGTGCGGGGGCTTGCCATCCCGCTGGAATGGCAGGCGGTGGTGATCCGCGCCGCCGTCGCGCTCAAGCTCTGCCAGCACGAGGAGACGGGGGCCATCGTGGCGGCGCTCACCACGTCGATCCCCGAACACGCGGGGTCGGAACGCAACTGGGACTATCGCTACTGCTGGATCCGCGACGCCTATTACACCGTCCAGGCCTTGAACCGCCTGGGTGCGCTGGACGTGCTGGAGGGCTATCTTGAGTACCTCCGCAACGTCGTGGACAGCGCGCGCGGCGGTCACATCCAGCCCCTCTACGGTGTCGGCGGCGAGGCGGTGCTGGAGGAGCGGTTCGCCCCCGGCCTGCCCGGCTATCGCGGCCAGGGGCCCGTGCGCGTCGGCAATCAGGCGTACGAGCAGATCCAGCACGACGCCTACGGCCAGATCGTCCTGTCCTCGGTCCAGGCGTTCCTCGACTGCCGCCTGTTCCGTCCGGCGGGCGTCGAAGACTTCCGCTCGCTGGAGCTGGTCGGCGACCGGGCGTGGGAAGTGTACGACCGCCCCGACGCCGGCTTGTGGGAGCTGCGCACCAAGGCGCACGTCCACACCTACTCCGCCGCCATGTGCTGGGCCGCGTGCGACCGGCTCGCCAACGCCGCCCACGCGCTGGGCATGGAGGACCGTCGCGCCCATTGGCAGGACCGTGCCGACACCATGCGCGCGCGCATCGAGGAGGCGGCGTGGCGGCCCGACACGGAACGCCTGTCCGCCACCTTCGGCGGCGACGACCTGGACGCCAGCCTGATCCAGCTCCTCGACCTGCGCTTCCTGAAGCCCGACGACCCGCGCTTCCTCTCCACCCTCTCGGCGGTGGAGGGGGGGCTCCGCCGCGGCAGCCACATGCTGCGCTACGCGACGGAGGACGATTTCGGCCTGCCGCACACCGCCTTCAACGTCTGCACCTTTTGGCTGATCGAGGCGCTGCACGCGACCGGCCGCTCGGACGACGCGCGCGCGCTGTTCGCCGAGATGGTGGAGCGCCGCACCCCCGCAGGCCTGTTGTCCGAGGATATCGACCCCGCGACGGGCGAGCTGTGGGGCAACTATCCCCAGACCTATTCGCTGGTGGGCCTCATCAACTGCGCCGTGCTGCTGTCGCGGCCGTGGAACGACGTCCGATGAGGAGGTGGCGATGAGCCGGCTGATCGTCATATCCAACCGCGTCCAGCCCCCCACGGCCGACGGCGCGGGAAATCAGGGTGGCCTAGCGGTCGCGCTGTTGGCCGCGCTCCGTGAGAACGGCGGCGTCTGGTTCGGCTGGTCGGGCGAGACGACGGACCGGTTCACCGGCGAGATCTCCTATGCCGAAGGCGGCGGCGTGACGTCCGCCACCGTCGACCTGGAGCCCCAGGACCTTCACGAATATTACAACGGCTACGCCAACCGCACGCTCTGGCCGCTCTTCCACTTCCGCATCGACCTGACCGAGTTCGAGCGCGACTTCGACAGCGGCTACGCGCGCGTCAACCGCCGCTTCGCCGACACCGTCCGGCCGTTGATCGCCGACGACGACCTGGTCTGGGTCCACGACTACCACCTGATCCCGCTGGGCGACGAGCTCCGCCGCCGGGGTGTGGGCAACCGAGTCGGCTTCTTCCTCCACACCCCCTGGCCGCCCGCCCAGCTTCTGCTGTCGCTGCCCACCCATCGGCGGCTGGCCGAGTCGCTATTCGCCTACGACGTGATCGGCTTCCAGACCCAGGCCTGGCTCGACAGCTTCCTGGACTATGCGGTGGGCCAGTTGGGCGGCACGCTGGGGGAGGGGGGGCAACTCACGCTGGACGGCCGCACCGTCCGCGTCGTCGTCGCCCCCATCGGCATCGACACCGCCGCCTTCGAGGCCGCCGCCGCCGGCCAGGACGCCACTTTCGCGCGCGAGCGCATGTACATGAGCGCGACGGGCCGCAGCCTGATCGTGGGCGTGGACCGGCTGGACTATTCCAAGGGCCTGGCCGAGCGCTTCCACAGCTACGAGCGCTTCCTGGCCGACCATCCCGACCGCCAGGGACTGGTCTACATGCTTCAGATCGCGCCCCCCAGCCGCGAGAAGGTGAACACCTATCAGGAGATCCGCGCCGACCTTGACTCGATCTCGGGCCGCATCAACGGCGAGTATGCCGACATCGACTGGGTGCCGATCCGCTACGTCAACAAGGGCTATCCGCGAGGCGAGCTGGCGGGCATCTACCGCGCTGCGCGCGTCGCGCTCGTGACCCCCTTGCGCGACGGCATGAACCTCGTCGCCAAGGAATATGTCGCAGCCCAGGACCCACACGACCCCGGCGTCCTGATCCTGTCGCGCTTCGCCGGCGCCGCCGCGCAGATGGACGCGGCGCTCCTGGTCAATCCCTACAGCGCCGAGGAGGTGTCCGACGCCATCGCCCTGGCCCTCGCCATGACCCGCGACGAACGCATCGAGCGCTGGCGCAGGCTGATCGAGAACGTCCGGGCCGAGGACGTGTTCTGGTGGCGCGACCGCTTCATCGAACGCCTGCGGGGTTGATAGGTTAATCCCGGGCGTGTTTATCCCCAGCCTGCGCCGGAACGCCCCTCCCGCGCCCCTCGTTCAGCCTGCCCCGATCGAAGAGGCAGACGCATGACCCAGCAGGTAGCAGCCGAGCGCTCGACCGTCGCGTCGAAGGGGCCGCGCCCCGCCGCCGCGCCGGTCCCCGTCGGCCCCGCCGCCGCGCTGCTCGCCATGCGCGACGGAGAGGGCGACGCGATGTTCGTCGCGCGCGACGACGGCCGCGCCGCCGCCGTGGCGGCGATCCTGGAGAAGCTGCTCCCCGACGCCTGCGTCGTGTGCCTGCCGTCCAGCGACGCGCTGCCCGGCGACGACGCGCCCGCCTCGCCGGCCAATGTGGGCCAGCGCGTGGCCGCGCTCCGGGCCTTGCGCGCCGCCGAGGGCCGCCGCTTCCTCGTCACCAGCGCGGAGGCGACGGCCGCGCGCTACGCTCCCCCCGAGGCGTTCGACGAGGTGCCCCCCTCGCTGGCACCCGGCGACGCGGTGGACCTCGACGCGCTTCGCGAGATGCTGGAGGATATCGGCTACGTCGTGGACGACCGGGTGGACGAGCCGGGCGAGGTGGCCGTGCGCGGCGGCGTGGCGGACGTGTTCCCGGCCGACTATCCTGCGCCCGTCCGGCTGGAGGTGGCGGACGGCGCGGTGGTCGCGATCCGCCGCTACGACCCCGTGACGCAGCTGGGCGTTGAGCCGCTGGACCGCGTGGTGCTGGGCCGCGCGCGCGAGCCGGAAACCGGCAAAGGCGTGGCGCTGACCGCCCACCTCGCATCGCCGGCGCTGATCCTGGACGAGGGCGCGGGCGAGCGGCGCGCCCGCTTCCTCAAGATCGCGGCGGAGGCGAAGCGCGGCGGCACCTCGGCCTTGGTCCCGACCGAAGAGTGGCGGGACGCCGCCGGCGACCCCGAGCGGCTGGACGGCACGGAGGCGGCCGACGTGCCCCGCTTCGTGGAGAAGCGCTCGCCCGTGCGCGCGTTCCGGGACTTCGCGCGCCAGGCGACGGCCGACGGCCGCCTCCTGATCGCCGGCTCGCCGCGCGACCTGCGCTTCCTAGCCGCCCGACTGGCCGGACCGGCTGGGCTCGACTTCACGCCCGTGACCGGCTGGGCGGAAGCTGCGGCGGCCCCCGTCGGTGCGGCCATGCTGCTCGAAGCGCCGGTGGATCGCGGCTTCGTGGCGGGCGGCGTCAGCGTGGTGGCGGGCGGCGACCTGCTCGGCGGCCGGGCGCGCGGCGACGAGCTGGCGGCATCCGCCGTCGATCCGCTGTCCGGCGTCGGCGCGCTCAAGGTGGGCGACGTGGTGGTGCACGAGACGTTCGGCATCGGCTGCGTCTGCGGGCTGGAGGCGCTGCCTGACGGGGGCGACGCGGTAGTCTTGGAGTATGCAAAGGGCGCGCGCCGACTGGTGCCCGTGGCGGAGGCCGACCGGCTGTGGCGCTACGGCGCGGACGCCGACGCGGTGACCCTCGACACGCTGGACGGCGGCTCGTGGCAGAAGCGTCGCGGCGCCATCGACCGCGCGGTGGCCGAAAGCGCGCGCGGGCTGGCGGCACTTGCGGAGGAGCGCGACGCGCGCCGCACCGATCCCGTCCGCCCCGATCAGGCGGCCTATGAGCGCTTCGCCGCCGGCTTCGCCTTCACCGAGACGCCCGACCAGTCGCGCGCGATTCAGGCGGTGACGGACGATCTGGCGTCGGGTCGGCCGATGGACCGGCTGGTGGTGGGCGACGTGGGCTACGGCAAGACGGAGGTGGCGTTGCGCGCGGCCGCGGCCGTGGCGCTCGCCGGGCGACAGGTGGCGATCGCGGCCCCCACCACCGTGCTGGTCCGCCAGCACCTAGAGACCTTCGCCGAGCGGTTCCGCGAGGCGGGGGTCGAGGTGGCGGGCCTGTCGCGCCTGACGTCGGCCACCGAGCGCAAGCGCGTGCTGGCGGGCCTGGCCGACGGCAGCATCCGCGTGGTGGTCGGCACCGGCGCGGTCGCCGGCAAGGGCGTGGCTTACAAGGACCTGGCGCTCGTCGTGATAGACGAGGAGCAACGCTTCGGCGCGGCCGACAAGGGCAAGCTGCACGGGCTGGGGGCCGGTCACGTCCTGACGCTCTCGGCCACGCCCATCCCCCGCACGCTTCAGTCCGCGATGGTGGGGCTGCAACAGGTCAGCGTGATCGCCACGCCGCCCGCGCGCCGCCAGCCGATCCGCACCGCGCTCGGCACGTTCGAGGACGCGGGCGTCCGCGCCGCGCTGCTGCGCGAGCGGGGGCGGGGCGGGCAGAGCTTCGTGGTCGTGCCCAGGATCGAGGACATGGCCCCGCTGGCGGCGAAGCTGGCCCGGATCGTGCCGGAACTCGAGGTGATGCAGGCGCACGGCAAGATGCCCGCCGCCGAGATCGACGAGGCGATGGTGGCCTTCGGCCGCGGCGACGGCGACGTGCTGCTGGCGACCAACATCATCGAGGCGGGGCTGGACGTGCCCCGCGCCAACACCATGATCGTCCACCGCGCCGACTGCTTCGGCCTGTCCCAGCTCCACCAGCTGCGCGGGCGCGTCGGGCGCGGCGGGCGGCGCGGCCAAGTGCTGCTCCTGACGGAGGACGGGGCCAAGATCGCCGACGCCACGCTGAAGCGGCTGCGCACGCTGCAAGCGTTCGACCGTCTGGGCGCGGGCTTCGCCATCTCGGCGCGCGACCTCGACCTGCGCGGCGCGGGCGACCTGCTGGGCGAGGCGCAGGCCGGCCACATGAAGCTTATCGGCATCGACCTCTACCAGCACCTGCTGGGCCACGCGCTGCGCGAGGCGCGGGGCGAGGCGGTGGACCTTTGGTCGCCGGACGTGAACCTGGACCTGTCCGGCCGCCTGCCCGGGGAGTGGATACCCGAGGTGGACGTGCGCCTCTCGCTCTACGGCCGGCTTGCCCGCGCGCGCGACGAGGCGGCGCTGGACGATTTCGAGGCGGAGCTGGAGGACCGGTTCGGCGCGCTCCCGGACCCAGCGTGCGCGCTGCTGCTCGCCACGCGCGTGCGGATGCTGGCCTGCGCCGCCCAGATCGCCAAGGTGGATGCCGGCCCGGCCGCCGTCGCGCTGACCCCGCGCGGCAAGCGGGCCATGCCGACGGCGGACGGGCTGGCGGAGAAGAACGGCCGCTGGCTGCTGGCCGAGCGCATCGCCGATCCCGTCGCGCGGGCGGAGCGCGTTCAGTCGCTGCTGAGCGAGGTGGCGGGCGCGGACTGACCCGCTACGATCCCCGCCGCACGGGCCAGAGTCCCCGAGATCCCGGCGGCGACGGCCGGGTCCGTGCAGACGATGGTCGGGCTGGGATGACTAGCCTTCAGGACAGCCACGTTCGGCACAATCTCCGCGATCACCGGCTCCGCCGCCGCCGCCGGCCGACCCAGCAGAACCGCGACGCGCAGGCGCGGTAGCAGCGCCAGCAGGTCGGGCAGCGTCGCCAGCCCCTCGCGCGTCTCGCCAGCCCTCAGCGGTCGGTTGGCCGCGCCCGGTGCGTGGACCACCCAGGGCACGGTGTTCCAGATCACCGTATCCGCGCGCAGCAACCCCGCCTCCAGCGCGAACCGCGTCAGGTTGCGCCCCGTGCCCGTCGGGTTGTCGCGCGACACGAAGTCGTCGCCCGTCATTCCTGCCCCAGGTGTCTCGAGCAATATCAGGCACTTGGCATCGGCCCCGCCGTCCAGCGGGTCGAAGTGCGGCACTGCCCGCCCGCCGGCCGCCAGCGCGTCCCGGTGTCGTTCCAGCGGGGCGGCGGCCGACATGGGCAGCAGCGCCAGCCGCGCCGCCGCCCCCATGCCCGCCAGCCCGCGCGCGGCCGGGCTACTCCGCTGCACGTCGATACGCGTCACCTTCGTCAACATCCGCCTCCCCCATCTCGGAGACGTCTTCAGCATCCACCCCGTCCTCCAGCGCCTCCTCATCGTCCGCCGCTTCGTCGGCCGTGATGCCGAAGCGCGCCGCCACGTCGGGCGCGTAGCGCAGCAGATCGGGGCGCAGGCGCAGCAGCGACAGGTCCTTGGACTTGCCCTCCATCATCACGTCGAACACCAGCCCGTCCATCTGGCGCATGAACGTCGCGAACTCGAACGGGTTGGTGAAGTCCGCGTGCCCCGTCCAGATCGGCGGGCGCAGCACCGTCTTGACGCGCGCCGTGGGCTTCACCGCCGCCTTTAATATCTCACCCTTCTTCGGCTTGGCCTTGCCCGCCTTGGCCGCCTCGCGTTCCTTGGGGCCGATCTTCTGCTTCACCTCGCGCATCTCGGTGCGCGGAGACGAGAAGTGCATCTTGGGCCTGACACCTTCGGGCCACGTCGCCAGGAAGCGCTCGAACGTCTCGCGTATCTCCAGCCGCTCGGGGTTGAGGCACCAGTAATGCTGGTAATCGAAGATCAGCCGGACGCCCGTCCGCTCGTGGATCCACAGCACGTCCGCGGCCGAGAAGCGGATGTCGTCATTCTCCAGCACCAGCCGGCGCTTCACATGCTCGGGGCACTTCTCCCACCCCTCGATCCAGCGCGCACGGCTCGCCTCCCGGTCGTCGTAGACGCCGCCGACGTGCGTTATCATCACCGCCTCGTCGTCCAGCTCCATCCGATCCAGCATCTCGGCCTGACTCGACAGGTCCCAGATGCTCTTGTCCGTCAGCTTCGAGTCGGGCGCGTTGAGCAGCACGTACTGCGACGGGTGGAAGCTCAGGCGGATGTCGTAGTCGCGCGCCTTCTTCCCGAACGCGCGCAGCTCCGCGTCGGTGTCCGCCACCATGGTGTGGAACTGGGGCATGTCCGGGTGCGTGGCGTAGGGCGCGATGTCGGACGACATGCGATACATGTCGAGGTCGTGTTCGTGCAGATAGTCCAGCACCCCGTCGAGCAGCTCGAGGGAGCATTTCAGGTGCGGATTCTTCTGCCACCGCCGCGTATCCGACGATCTCAGATCGGGGCGTCCCATCACCTTGACGGGGAAGCCCAGGCGCATCGGGCGCGAGAGGTCTGTCATTCGGACACCTGCTGTTCGGGGAAACCAATGTCGGCGACGAAGCGGTTCCAGTCCGCCAACCGGAGCGCGCCGCCCGTCGCCTGGGCGTGGCCATTGCCGTAGCGGCCATCCGCGCCGGAAGGGCGATGCTCGGCCAGGAAGGCGATCAGGTCGCGTCCCGTCGCCGACCGCGCGGCGAAGTGGACCCATCCGGGGCGGTAGCCGGTATTGGCAGCCAGCACGATCTTGTCTTTCAGCCGCCCGCGCCATTGTTGCGCGATCAGCGGGTGGATCTGGCAACCCGAGTGGAAGCGGATCAGCGCCACGTCACCCGCCACGCGGGGGGCCACGCGGCGCGCCGCCTCCACCGCTTCGCGGACCTCGGCGCGCGCATCCAGCAGCGCCTGGCGTTCGGGACTATCGATCTTCGTGATCGCCTTTGGTCCGTCGCCCGTCATCAGCAGGGCGAGCGCGGGCGAGGCGTCGGCGGCGGCAGTCCGCCGCGGTGCGTTGACCAGGGCGGTGGCGTCGCGCAGCGCCGTCTTGCCCCACCGCGCCTGAGCCTCCACCAGTTCGGGAAACCCCGTCTCCTCCGCCATGTCACCGATGAGGCCCAGTGCCGCCAGCCATCGCAGGTCGCCCACGTCGCCCAGCGCCCCGGCGGCCCACCACGCCAACAGCGCGGATGTCGGTTCGGGCGACAGGCCGTTGCCGCTGATGACCGTCGTCCCGTCGGCCATGCCCGTGGGCACGTGGTGATCGACGATCACCGTGGGACAACCGGGCAGCACGGGCTCCAGCCGCGTGCCAAGGTCGGTCACGATCAGGCCGCCCGGTCTCGCATCGGCCAGTCCGGATCGGAACGGCTCGTCCCACGGCGTCTCGGCCTTGCCCACGATCCGGGCTTCGGCTCGCCGACCCGCGGCCCGCAACGCGCGCACCAGGATGGCGGTGGCCGCCAATCCGTCGGCGTCGAAATGACCTGCCACCAGCACCGGTCGGTCGCGGTCGAAGCGTGTCAAGGCATCCGCCATCGCGCCCCGAGCGGCGGCGCGGGGGTCGGCGGTGTCGGCGAGAGCTCCCAGCATCGCCGCTCAACGAAGCGCAGGCTCCGCAGGTCCGGTCGCGATGGCAACACGCGTTGCATCGTGCAGTATATCGCGGGATACGGACGCGGTGCCAGCTTTCCTATCTACGCGTCGCCTGCTGCTTCTGCTCCCCCTGGCGACGACGCTCGCGGCGGCTGCGCCGGCGCGCGACGGTCCGGTGGTGCTGGCCGCCGCCAGCCTGCGCGAGGCGCTGAGCGACGCGGCGGACGCTTGGGCGCGCGCCGGCCACCCCCGGCCCGTCGTCACCTTCGCCGCTTCGTCCGTCCAGGCGCGGCAGGTCCGTGCCGGCGCGCCCGCCGACCTGTTCGTATCGGCGGATGAGGAATGGATGGATGTACTAGCGCGCGAGCGGCTGATCCTGCCGGCGTCCCGCGCCGACCTGGCTACCAATCGGCTGGTGCTGGTGGCGCCCGCCGCCACCGGCGGACGGGTGACGCGCGCCACGCTGGCCCGCACGCTGGCCGCCGGGCCGTTGGCGATGGCGGACCCCAGTGCCGTACCCGCGGGCCGCTACGGCCGAGCCGCGCTGGAACGGCTGGGCGCGTGGACGGCCGTCGCACCGCGCGTGGTGCGTGCGGAGAACGTGCGCGCGGCGCTGGCCTTGGTGGAGCGCGGGGCCGCACCGTACGGTATCGTCTACCTCACCGACGCGCGCGCCTCCCGGCGCGTGCGCGTGGCCGCCATCTTCCCCGAGGCTAGTTATCCGCCGATCCGCTACCCGGTGGCGCGGCTCGCCGCGTCCCGCCACCCGGATGCGGATGGGTTCCGCCGGTTCCTGTTTTCTCCGCGCGGGCGGGCGATCCTGGCGGCGCGGGGCTTCTCGGCGCCCTGACCGTGCTGTCGCCTGAGGAGTGGGGCGTGGTTCGCCTGACGCTGCTGGTGGGCGGCGCGGCGATGGCGGGCGTGATGCCGGTCGCGTTCGGGCTGGCGTGGTTGCTGGCGCGGCGGCGTTTTCCCGGCCGGCTGCTGCTGGACGCGGCCGTCCACCTGCCGCTGGTGGTGCCGCCCGTCGTTACCGGTTGGGCGCTGCTGCTGCTGTTCGGCCCGGGCAAGCCCGGCGGGCGGCTACTGGCGATGCTGGGGGTGGAGCCGATGTTCCGCTGGACGGGGGCGGCGCTGGCGGCGGCGGTGATGGCGCTGCCGCTGGCGGTGCGGGCCGTGCGCCTGTCGCTCGACGCGGTGGACCCGCGGCTGGAGGCGGCGGCGCGGACGCTGGGTGCCGGCCCCGCCCGCGTCTTCGTCACCGTCACGCTTCCCTTGTCGCTGCCCGGCGTGCTGGCAGGCGCGGTGCTGGGTTTCGCGCGGGCGGTGGGGGAGTTCGGAGCGACGATCACCTTCGTCGCCAGCGTGCCGGGTCAGACCGAGACGCTGCCGCTCGCCATCTACGCTGCCCTCCAGCGGCCGAACGGGGAGGGGACGGCGTGGCGGCTGGCCGCCGCCTCCGTCGCGCTGGCGCTGATCGCGCTGATGCTGTCGGAGGGATTGTCGCGCCTGTCGGGGCGCGGGGCGCGCCATGTCCTCTGAGGCGGTCCCCGACCCGCCGGTCTTCGACGTCGCGGTGCAGCGGCGGCGCGGCACCCCGCGCGACGGGGTGAGCGTAGGCGCGGCGTTCCGTGCCGGGCCGGGCGTCACCGTGCTGTTCGGCCGGTCGGGTGCCGGCAAGACCAGCGTGCTGGACATGGTGGCTGGGCTGCTTCGCCCCGACAGGGGGTACGTCCGCGTCGGCGGGCGGACGCTGTTCGACGAGCGGGCGGGCGTGGACGTGGCGCCACACCACCGCCGCGCGGGCTACGT